>Ga0310695_10012573_pt1 | contig 11816 bp, 9 predicted proteins | sample RumenRJG_04DNA_FD_203882 | JGI IMG/M metagenome (GOLD analysis project Ga0310695, IMG submission 203882) | Bovine rumen microbial communities from Lethbridge, Alberta, Canada - RJG_04 (v2) (version 2) | ecosystem: Host-associated > Mammals > Digestive system > Stomach > Rumen | place: Canada... | reverse complement strand
ATGGAGCAGTGTGACTGCCATAAGACCAAAGAGCGGGACCCGGAGGAGTACAAGCGCCTGATGAACCGGCTCAGCCGCATCGAGGGGCAAATCCGAGGGATCCGCGGGATGCTGGAGCGCAGCGCCTACTGCCCGGATATCCTGGTCCAGGCGGCGGCGGCCAACGCGGCGCTGAACGCCTTCAGCCGGGAGCTGCTGTCCAGTCATATCCGCTCCTGCGTGGTCAACGACGTGCGCGCCGGAAATGACGAGGTCATTGATGAACTGCTTGCCACCCTGCAGAAAATGATGAAATAGGGGCAGAATAGCCCGCAGAGGAAGTGTGAATGTGACACAATATAACGTGACGGGCATGAGCTGCGCGGCATGCTCGGCCCGGGTGGAAAAGGCGGTATCGGCGGTGCCGGGCGTCAGTGCCTGCTCCGTCAGCCTGCTGACCAACTCCATGGGCGTGGAGGGCACAGCGGATGAGCGGGCTGTCATCAAGGCAGTGGAGGACGCGGGCTACGGCGCCAGCGTCAAGGGCGGAGACAAGACCGCCTCCCAGGGTGAAGACGCGCTGACGGATCGGGAGACCCCGGTTTTGAAGCGGCGGCTGATCGCTTCGCTGGGCTTCCTGCTGGTGCTGATGTATATCTCCATGGGCCATATGATGTGGGGCTGGCCTCTGCCGGAATTCATGGACGGGAATCATGTGGCCATGGGCCTGAGCCAGCTGCTGCTGGCGGCCATCGTCATGGTCATCAACCAGAAGTTTTTCATCAGCGGCTTCAAGGGGCTGCTACACAGGGCGCCCAATATGGATACCCTGGTGGCCATGGGTTCCGCGGCGGCTTTTATTTACAGTACCTATGCGCTGTTTGCCATGACTGCGGCCCAGGTCCGCGGCGGCAGTGAAGCTGCCATGCCCTGGATGGACGAGTTTTATTTTGAGTCCGCCGCCATGATCCTGACCCTGATCACGGTGGGCAAGATGCTGGAGGCCAGGTCCAAGGGCAAGACCACAGACGCGCTCAAGGGCCTGATGAAGATCGCGCCCAAGACTGCCACTCTTGCAGTGGATGGGCAGGAACGCACGGTGCCCATCGAACAGGTGAAGAAGGGCGATATCTTCGTGGTGCGTCCCGGTGAGAACATCCCCGTGGACGGGATCGTTCTGGAGGGCAGCAGCGCCGTGGACGAGTCTGCCCTCACCGGTGAGAGCATCCCGGTGGATAAGTCGGCGGGCGATATGGTCTCCGCAGCTACGGTCAACCAGGTGGGCTTCATCCGCTGCGAGGCCACCCGCGTTGGGGAGGACACTACCCTCAGCCAGATCATCCGCATGGTCAGCGACGCGGCGGCTACCAAGGCGCCCATCGCCAAGGTGGCGGATAAGGTGTCCGGCGTGTTCGTGCCGGTGGTGATCACCATTGCGCTGATCACCACGGCCATATGGCTTCTGGCAGGCCGAAGCGTGGGCTTTGCGCTGGCTCGGGGCATTTCCGTCCTGGTCATCAGCTGCCCCTGTGCTTTGGGCCTGGCCACGCCGGTGGCCATCATGGTGGGCAACGGTGTGGGCGCACGCCAGGGGATCCTGTTCAAGACGGCGGCCTCCCTGGAGGAGACCGGGCGGATCCGGGTGGTCGCTCTGGACAAGACCGGCACGATCACCGCGGGTACGCCCAAGGTGACGGATATCCTGCCTGCGGAGGGCGTCAGCGCGGATGAGCTGCTGGCCCTGGCCGCGGCGCTGGAGAGCAGGAGCGAGCACCCGCTGGCGGGTGCTGTCCTGGACCACGCGGCGGAAAAGGGAACAGCCCTGCGGCCGGTGGAAGATTTCCAGGCTCTGCCCGGCAACGGCCTGATTGCCGGTCTTGACGGAAAGACTCTCTGCGGCGGCAGCCGCCGCTTTCTGGAGAGCCGCCTTGCCCTGCCGCCTGACCTGGCTGAGCGGGCGGAGAGCCTGGCCGGAGAAGGGAAGACGCCCCTGTTTTTCGCCTGGGGCGAGCGCTTGCTGGGCATCATCTCAGTCGCGGATGTGATCAAGGCGGACAGCGCCCAGGCAGTCCGGGAACTGAAGAATATGGGCATACATGTTGTTATGTTAACCGGAGACAACCAACGCACGGCGGAGGCCATCGGCCGCCAGGCCGGTGTGGATGAAGTGATCGCCGGAGTCCTGCCCGACGGCAAGGAGAGCGCCATCCGGCGCCTGGCGGAAGGCGGCAAGGTCGCCATGGTGGGCGACGGCATCAACGACGCCCCGGCGCTCACCCGCGCGGATATCGGCGTCGCCATCGGCGCTGGCGCGGATATCGCGGTGGACGCGGCGGATGTGGTGCTGATGCACGGCAGCCTTCTGGACGCGGCGGCGGCCATCCGGCTGAGCCGGGGGACCCTGCGCAACATCCACCAGAACCTGTTCTGGGCTTTCTTCTATAACGCCATCTGCATCCCCGTGGCGGCAGGCGCCTTTGTGTGGGCCGGGCTGACCCTGAATCCCATGCTGGGAGCGGCGGCCATGAGCCTGTCCAGCTTCTGTGTGGTCACCAATGCTCTGCGTCTGAATCTGCTGAATATCCGTGACGCCAGCCATGACAGGCCGATGAAACAGAAATCCCAGGAAGCGATCCTGCCACCAATAGAATCCGATCACAACAATCAAGAGGAGGAAACAAAAATGGTACAGACTTTGAAGATCGAGGGTATGATGTGCCCCCATTGCGAGGCCCGCGTCAAGAAGGCGCTGGAGGCGCTGGAGGGCGTGGAAAGCGCGGCGGTCAGCCATGAGGCCGGTACGGCTGTGGTCACCGGCAGCGTGGACTTCGAGACTATGAAGGCCGCGGTAGAGGCCCAGGACTATAAGGTCCTCGGCGTGGAATAAACTTCGCACGAACGAAAACAGGACCCGCTCTGCAGTTGCAGAGCAGGTCCTGTTTTCGTTTTGGCCCTTACCGGATGGGCACGCCGTTGAGAACGGCATGTGTCAGCGTATCGCCCCGATAGCAGAGCTTCAGGGAAAAGAAAGGGACGTCCCGCTGCAGCAGGCGCAGGAAGATCTTATCGCCCTCCCATATAGGCTTGGCCAGCAGATCCTCTTTGCCGATCCAAGCAAGCTCGCCTTCCGGGCAGGCCGTCAGTTCCCCACTGAAATCGTCGGAGGTGAACAGATGCATATATTCCGTACCCCATTCGTCGGAGACAAAGGTGACGATCCCGCGATAGCGCCAGCTGTGCAGCGTCAGTCCGGTCTCTTCCCGGACCTCCCGCAGCAGGCAGTCCTCCGGGCTTTCGCCCTCTTCAAATTTGCCGCCCACGCCGATCCACTTGTCCTTGTTTTCATCGACAGCCTTTTTCACCCGGTGGAGCATCAGATAGTTGTCGCCCTGTTCCAGATAGCATAGCGTGGTGTTTCTCATAAAAACACTCCCTTTCCGTGTGCCTTGATCATCATACCATGGAAGCGGAAAACAGGCAAGAGTGGGTCACGGCATGCTGTTCACACTTTTTTTCGGGGACCGTTGACGGTTTTGTTGATGGATGGGGAAGCATACTATGATCAGATTATGAGAAGAGCGACAAATATTCTATTCTTTTCGTTTTTTTCACATTTTTCTTGTAATCTTTTTGTAACCGTGTTAGGATTATGTACAAACATAGGTATGTCTGCTCATACCAGGGCAGGTAAAGACTTGTATTATATTTTTTATCACTTTATCTTAAAAAGAGTGGGCATATACTTTGAAATAATAAATCAGATTTGAATATCCTTTGCAGTACAGTTCTGCACGAGACAGCGCAACGCGATCCTTTGGGGGGTGGCTTTCATGACAGAAAAAGAATTACATAAGCTGAAGCGGGAAGATCTGCTTCGCCTTCTGCTGGCCCAGAGCCGTGAGGTCGCCAGACAGAAGGCGACGATAGAAGAATTGAACACGGAGCTTTCAGCTGCGGCGGAGAGCAACCAGCGTTTAAAGGAAAAACTCAATGAGAAGAACGCCCAGCTGGAAAAGCTCAAGAGTCTGCTCAATGAGAAGGACGTACAGCGGGATCAGATGAGAGTTCAGCTGTCGGAGAAGGATACCCTGCTGGAGAAGCTGTGGGGCCATCTGGACGAAAAGGATCGACAGTTGAAGTCCGCACTGCGTCAGCCGGCCCCTGCGCCGGCGCCCCGGACCGATCCCGAGAGCGAACGCAAGCTGCGCCGCCAACTGGGTGAGCGGGAGGATGAGATCCTGCGGCTGAAATCCCGGCTGTCACAGGCGCGGGCGGAGATCCAGAAGCTGCAGGCGGCGGCCCGTCAGGGCAGCGATGACGGCTTCGCAGAGATCGAATGTGTGATCGAAGAGTTTCAGGCGTCCATTCAGAAGCTGCGGGAGCAGTTGAGCGCGAAGGAAGCCCACGTGGAGCGCCTGACCCGCCAGATGGAGCAAAAGGAAGACTCCCTGCGGGAGATCCATACGGAAATGCAGGCTTGGCGAAACAGCCAGAAGCAGGAGCAAAAGCAGGCGATGACAGACCTGCGGTCCAGCAACGAACAGCTTCGCAAGGCCGTGGACGCCAAGGATGCGGAGCTCCGGGAATTGAAGCTGCGCTTGGAGCGGAAGGAAACGGAGGCCCAAGAGCTGTGGGCGCGCGTGTGGAGCTTCGTCTCACCGCCTGCCATGCAGCAGAGCGAAGGCGAATAAGATCGCCGATGACAGGGCGGGGGCCTTTTCTCCTGACCTTTCCAAATCAGCCGAGCGGGTAGGACATGGAAGAGCAACAGGTCACGATAGCTTCCATATCAAGCGGGTGATCGCCACCTCGGACGACTGGGTGGATATAGATGCGCTCAAGGGCGTGCTGGGGAACCTGGCGCTTACCCCCATGAATGCGCCGAGCTCGGAGCTGACGGAGCGGCTGCGCGCGGGAACGGCCGAAAACTATGAGCCGTACCTGCGGAGATCCTCAGCCAGCGGGATAAGATGAGAGCCCTTTGTGCCTGAGCATGGGGAAAACAAAAGACCGGTCCCGGCCTGACAGTGTGATCTGTCGGGCCGGGACCGGCCTTTTATCGGTGCCGGGATCTCCCAATCATGCCGCAAGCATCGCCTGAAGCTCGGCAAGTTCCCCGTCAGCGGAGCCGTCCTCCGAAGAGAGAACAAAAAGCTGATCATAGTACCCGGCCCCGGCCGGGGTATAAACACGCCCAACGAAGCAGACGGTCCCGGAGGATGTGACATAGATCGGCATCTCCGCATTGCAGTTTTCCGGGGCGAGCGTTTTTTCCAGGCACGCTTCCATCGCCGCCCGGATCTCATCGGATTTGTAATTGGCAGGGTCGTAGCCGATCTGGTCCGACAGCCTTTCGGAAGCCGCGGCGGTAAACGCCTCGCCGCTGAGACCCAACGTGTCCAGAAGCGCCGGATTTGTCACCTGTTCCCCATCGGCGGTGAAATGGTAGACCCGGTAAGCGCTATCGTCCCAGTCGTTATGCAGATACACGAGCAGGGAAGTGACTCCCTTGTATTCCGCGGAGCGCCAGGATACGCAGGTGGTGATTATGCTGTTCCCCGCGCCCATGTGCTGCAGCTCCGGCGCGATATAAGTCTCATAGACCTCGTCCAGTTCCTTGTTGACAGCGGCCGCATAATCCGTATCACCGGACACGAGGGGCAGGGAATAGCTATAGGTATAGCGGTTGCCGGAGCCATCGGTGTATTCCCCGGAGATGCTGTCCTCGCGCTCTGTGAAGCCGAGCGCAGTGCCTGCCGGCTCCGTGCCCGCGGCGGCTGCGTCCTGCTGCGCGGCGGTCTCAGGCTGGGCCGCCTCCGCGTCCGCATCAGGGGCGACATCGGCCGCAGGGGCCGCGGTCTCTGCTGCTGCCGTATCCTGCGCGCCGGAAGCGCCGCACGCTGACAGCAGCAGGGCAAACGTGAGGATCATCAAAAAGAAGAAACCGGTTTTCTTTATCATCGGATTTCATCGTCCTTTATCTGTGAGATACCCATATTCTACCACAGTTCGCGCGGGAAAGAAATACCATTCGGCAGAAACATTCAAAAGGAAAAGAGCCGGTGCGCGTTCTGCGCACCGGCTCGTGTGTGTTATGGGTCGATCAATACATGCCGCCCATGTCGGGAGCGGCGGGCATGGGAGGATTCTTCTCGGGGATATCCGCGACCAGGCTCTCGGTGGTCAGGACCATGGAGGCCACGGAGGCGGCGTTCTCCAGCGCGCTGCGGCAGACCTTGGTCGGGTCGATGATGCCCAGCTCGATCATGTCGCCGTAGACGTCGTTGGCGGCGTCGTAGCCGAAGTTGGCGCTCTCGCTGGAGGCGACGGTGTTCAGGATCACGGCGCCTTCCACACCGGCGTTGGCGGCGATCTGCATGATGGGGGCCTTCAGAGCCTTGGCCACGATGGAGGCGCCGGTCTTCTCATCGCCCTCAAGGGTGGCGACCAGCTTCTCGGCGGCCTTGGCGGCGATCACGTAGGCGGAGCCGCCGCCGGGGACGATGCCCTCTTCCACAGCCGCGCGGGTGGCGTTGAGCGCGTCCTCGATGCGCAGCTTCTTTTCCTTCATCTCGGTCTCGGTGGCAGCGCCGACCTTGATCACGGCTACGCCGCCGCTGAGGCGGGCCAGCCGCTCCTGCAGCTTCTCGCGGTCATAGTCGGAGGTGGTGGTACCGATCTGGTGCTCGATCTGCGCGGCGCGGGCGCGGATCTCGGCGGGGTCGCCGGCACCGTCCACGATCACGGTGTTCTCCTTGGTGACCTTGACCTGGTGGGCCTGGCCCAGCATGCGCAGGTCAGCGTCCTTCAGCTCCATGCCCACGTCGGCGGAAATGACCTGGCCGCCGGTGAGGATGGCGATATCCTGCAGCATTTCCTTGCGGCGGTCGCCGAAGCCGGGGGCCTTGACGCAGACGCAGGTGAAGGTGCCGCGCAGCTTGTTGAGCACGATGGTGGCCAGGGCCTCGCCCTCCACGTCCTCGGCGATGATCAGCAGCTTGCGGCCAGCCTTGACGATCTGCTCCAGCAGGGGCAGCAGATCCTGGATGTTGGAGATCTTCTTGTCGGTGATGAGGATCAGAGCGTCGTCGATGACGGCTTCCATCTTGTCGGGATCGGTGACCATGTAGGGGGACAGGTAGCCCCGGTCGAACTGCATGCCCTCCACCACGTCGCTGTAGGTCTCGGCGGTCTTGGACTCCTCAATGGTGATGACGCCGTTCTGGCTGACCTTCTCCATGGCCTCGGAGATCAGGGTGCCGATCAGCTCGTCGCCGGAGGAGATGGTGCCGACACGGGCGATGTCCTTGGAGCCGGAGACCGGCTGGGACACGGCCTTGACCGCCTTGACGGCCTCGCCGGCGGCCTTCTGGATGCCGCGCTTCATGGTCATGGGGTTGGCGCCCGCGGCCAGGTTCTTCAGACCCTCGCCGATCATGGCCTGGGCCAGGACCGTGGCGGTGGTGGTGCCGTCGCCGGCCACGTCGTTGGTCTTGGTGGAAACTTCCTTGATCAGCTGTGCGCCCATATTCTCAAAAGCGTCCTCCAGCTCGATCTCCTTGGCGATGGTGACGCCGTCGTTGGTGATCAGGGGAGTGCCGTATTTCTTGTCCAGGACCACGTTCCGGCCCTTGGGGCCGAGGGTGATCTTCACGGTATCAGCCAGCTGGTTGACGCCGCGCTCAATGGCTTTTCTTGCCTCTTCGCCGTAAATGATCTGTTTTGCCATGATATCCTTCCTCCTTATTCGATGACAGCCAGAATGTCAGACTGGCGGACGATGGTGTACTCCTGGTCATCCAGTTTGACCTTGCTGCCGCTGTATTTGCCGACCAGCACGTTCTGTCCGGCCTTGACGATCATCTCGACCTCGTTGCCGTCCACCAGACCGCCGGGGCCCACTTCCACGACCTCATAGACTTCGGGCTTCTCCTGCGCGGACGCGGTCAGGAAAATACCGGAGGAGGTGCGCTCCTCAGCCGCGTTCTGCTTGAGGACAACGCGGTCAGCCAAAGGTTTCAGTTTCATACTATATACCTCCAATTATTAGATTACAAAATTCAGCATCGTTAGCACTCAAAACATCTGAGTGCTAACGATGCTTATATTACCACACTTTTCTTTTTTTGCAAGCCCCCAGACGAAAAAAGTTGGGGGGAAAATTATAAACTTTTTGTTACGGGTTTCGCAGATGGCCTACTCGCTTACAGGCTGCGCCGCCGCTTTTGCGGGCGCCTGGCCGAAAAAGCGCATCCCCCGGGGGACTACCAGCTTCATGGCCCCGGGCAGGAGCTGCATCTTTACGGTGTCGCCCCAGATGGCCTCGCCGTCCACATTGACCACGTTCGGCTGGTCGAAGGAGATCTCGACCTCCGTGCCCCGCAGATGGCGGATGATCTCCGGGAACTCGTCCGCCCGCCCGGCGGCGTATTTCCCGATCAGACCGGCCAGCTGGTGCAGCTTCAGATCCTGCACGATGTAGATATCCAGGATCCCGTCGTCCGGACGGGCTTCGGGGCTGGGATTGAAGCCGCCGCCGTAGTAGCGGCCGTTGCAGGCGCAGACGATGGCGTGGGGGCCCTCGCTGCTCCAGTCCCCGCAGCGGACGCGCATGGGCGTGGTGATGCCCTTGAGCACGTTGACCACGGTGGACACCACGTAGCCGGTGGCACCGCCGATCAGGGGCAGCTTGCTGTATTTGTGCACATCGGTACCCACGCGGGCGTCGATGCCCACGGAGCAGATGTTGGCGCTGTAGCGGTCGTTGACCCGGATCAGGTCGATGGAGGTCTCCCAGCCGTCCAGGACGGCGTCCAGATCCCGGTAGCATTCGCTCTCCTCACCGAACATGCGGCAGAAGTCGTTGCCGGTGCCGGTGGGGAAGGGACATACCGCAACGTTTTGCAGCAAAGCCGCGCCGCAGACGCACTCGTTGAAGGTGCCGTCACCGCCGCAGGCGTAGACCCGCAGGGCTTCCCCGTCGGCGGCCTCCGCCCGGATCCTGGCAGCGGCGTCCATGGGGGCCTTGGTCACATAGATCTCATAACTTTCCCTGCGGCAGCGAAAGGCAGCCTGCACTTTTTCCCGGACTTCCGCTGTCTTGTCTTTTCCGCCGGCTGTGGGGTTGACAATAAACAGATGCCGCATAGCCATTTCCTCTCTTTATTTAAAATACATAAACAGGTCGCACTTGATCATACCGTTATACAGCTTTCGCTTTTTATCCGCCTGCCGGCCGAAGCAGCGCTCGAACTCCGTGTGGGAGGAGAGCACGTAGACCTGCCAGCCGCGGCAGCTCTGCAGCGCCCTGCCGAAGCCCCGGTACAGGGCCTCCGCGTCCTGCTTCTCCAGGATGCGCTCCCCGTAGGGCGGGTTGGTGACGATCACGCCCCGCTCCGTGCTGCGCGAAAAGGCCATGGCGTCGGCCGCCTCGAAGCGGACAACATCCTCCACGCCCGCCCGGCGGGCGTTGGCCCGGGCGATCTCGATGGCTCTGGGGTCGATATCCGTCCCCAGGATGGAATAGTCACCGTGAAACTCCTTTGCCCGGGCAGCCTCCTTCGCCGCATCCCAGATCCCGGCGGGGAGGGCGGGCCAGTCCATGGCGGCGAAATGCCGGTCCATACCGGGAGCTCGGTTTTTGGCGATCAGGGCGGCCTCGATGGGGATGGTGCCGCTGCCGCAGAAGGGGTCGCAGAATTCACCCCGGCCCCGGTAGCGGGCCAGGTCCACCATGGCCGCGGCCAGGGTCTCCCGCAGGGGGGCGGCGTTGTGGGCCGGGCGGTAGCCCCGCTTGTGCAGACCCGCGCCGCTGGTGTCCAGGCACAGGGAGACCTGGTCCTTCATGATGGCGAAGCGGATCTGGTGCTGGGCCCCGGTCTCCGGGAACCACTGGAGACGGTATGCGCCTTTCAGCCGCTCGACCACCGCTTTTTTGATGATGCGCTGGCAGTCGGACACGGAGAAGAGCCTGGAGTTGAGGCTGTGCCCGGTGACAGGGAAGGCCCCGTCGGCGGGGATCAGCCGCTCCCAGGGGAGGGCTTTGGTGCCCTCGAACAGCTCGTCGAAGGTCTCGGCCCGGAAGCTGCCCAGCTCCAGCAGCACCCGCTCGCCCTTGCGCAGCCACAGGTTGGCCGCGGCGATGGCCTCCGGCCCGCCGCTAAAATACACCCTGCCGTTTTCGGCAGCCACGCCGGCCATGTCCAGCCGCCGCAGCTCGTCCGCCACAAGTCCCTCCAGCCCGAACAGGCAGGGGACGCAAAGCTTGAATTCCATAGAAAACTCCCATTTTTGATATCATTTCCATCATACAACAAAGATTTGAGCTTGTAAACGGTGGAAACCTTTTTACGAATAAAAAAACAATCGCCGTATGTACACTTGCATGAAAGTGTACAATATTTCGTTTTTGAGCAATAAAACCAAAATTTTGCAAAAAAAACTATTGAATTTTTCCAATGAAAGCGTTATATTATCGTCAGGTCATAATTTGTTCATTTTTTCAGGAGGGCTGCTGGATGGCGATCGAGCGTCCCGTTATGCTTGAGGTGCTCAAAGATTCCTACAGCGCCTACTATACCATCGTGGAAGATGTGGAGGAGAGCGGGCTTCCGCTGGCTTTCCGTGCCGATTACAAGGCGCGGGATGAGCAGTACTTCTTTACCAAGAGCGCCAAGATCTGGGGCAATGAAAAGAACGAGTATGCCTATATCTTTTCCGCAGCCTCCTTTGATCCGGAGACCGTGAAGAAGTGCCTGGACTACGCCTGGGAGGATATGCTTCCCCGGGTACAGCCCCACAAGGAACACCAGTGCACCAACGCCAAGGCGGTTTTTCTGGCGGACACGCTGGACGCGGATACCATCAAGGTGATCCGCAGGGCCAGCCGCACCAAGAACTATCGCTTCGGTCTGCAGGGCTTCAGCAATCTGCTTGCCGGCGGGGTGGATCTGAGCAAACAAAAGACCTATACCAACGCGGCCGGGAATGAGCTGGCCGACTACTTCAGGAAACTGTTTGCCGCCCGGGAATAGAGGGTCCGGGAGGCAAATGGTGATATATTATTTATTTTTCATTTAAGGAGTGAAAAGTATGAGCGCACTTGTTATCCTCTTGATCGCGATCGTGCTGCTCGCCCTCGGCTATGTCTTCTATGGCAGCTGGCTGGCCAAGCAGTGGGGCGTCGACCCCAGTCGCGAGACCCCGGCCCATACCAGTTACGACGGTAAGGACTTCGTTCCTGCCAACCCCGCCGTGCTGATGGGTCACCACTTCTCTTCCATCGCCGGTGCAGGCCCCATCAACGGACCCATCCAGGCCGCTGTGTTCGGCTGGGTGCCCGTGTTCCTGTGGTGCGTGCTCGGCGGCATCTTCTTCGGTGCCATGCATGACTTCGGCGCCCTGTTCGCCTCCATCCGTCACAACGGCGGCTCTGTCGGCGAGATCATGAAGGACTCCATGGGCGTCAAGGCCCAGCGTCTGTTCATCATCTTCGCGCTGGCCGTGCTGATCCTGGTCATCGCCTCCTTCACCGCTGTCGTGGCCGGCACCTTCGCCTCTGTCGATCCTGCCGCCCCCACCTATGCGGCCAACGGCTCCACGGCTATGACCTCCATCCTGTTCATCGTCATCGCCGCGATCTTCGGCTTCTTTGTGTACCGCAAGAACGCCAAGATCGGCCCTGCCACCATCATCGGCATCATCGGCATCGTCGCCATCGTTGTTCTGGGCCAGTATGCCGGTCTGCACTTCAGCCGTACCTTCTGGGTGCTGTTCATCGCCGTCTACGTCACGGTCGCTTCTCTGCTGCCTGTCTGGATCCTGCTGCAGCCCCGTGA
>Ga0310695_10012572_pt1 | contig 11816 bp, 10 predicted proteins | sample RumenRJG_04DNA_FD_203882 | JGI IMG/M metagenome (GOLD analysis project Ga0310695, IMG submission 203882) | Bovine rumen microbial communities from Lethbridge, Alberta, Canada - RJG_04 (v2) (version 2) | ecosystem: Host-associated > Mammals > Digestive system > Stomach > Rumen | place: Canada... | reverse complement strand
TCCTTGGGGAAGAGGTTGTCCAGTGAGCGGCCGACCATGGCCGCGATCAGTGAGTCATTAGTCCAGTCCTTGATATCCCTTGTGTCGATGTACTGGCCGTCGCGGATGACCTCCACGCGGTCGCACAATTCGAAGAGCTCTTCCAGTTTGTGGGAGACGAAGACGATGCCGATCCCGCGGCTCTTGAGCTCGCGGCAGGTCTTCATCAGCTGCTCGACTTCCTTCTCGCCCAGAGAGGAGGTCGGCTCGTCCATGATGATCATCTTGGCATCGATCAGGACCGCCTTGGCGATCTCGATCATCTGCTGTACGCCCATGCCGAAGCTTCCCGCAGGCTTTGTGGGGTCGACATCCTGTCCAAGGGAGGCCATGACCTCTTTCGCCTTTTTGTGCATGGCAGCGTAATCCAGAAGGCCCATAGGACCCTTTTTCCACTTATTGATAAAGATATTGTCGGTGATGCTCAGGAGTTTCTCGATGTTCAGCTCCTGGTATACGCACGCGATGCCTGCCGCCGCCGACTCATTGGGGTTATGGAAGGTCATCTGCTTTCCTTCGACGTAGATCTCACCCTCGTCAGGCTTGTGAACGCCTGTGAGGACCTTGATCAGGGTCGATTTGCCTGCGCCGTTCTCGCCGATCAGGCCCAGGATCTCGCCGGGCTTTACCGCGAGCTGCATCTTGTCAAGCGCCTTGACACCCGGAAATATCTTTGTGCAATTTTTCAATTCCACAACATATTCGCTCATTCGGAAGTATTCCTTTCTATCCTGTAATCAATCCCGCTTTATGCTTATAGATATTTTTTTAAATATAAAACAGGCTCTCCACCGGGTTAAGTCCGATGAAGAGCCCATTCGTTTCCTGCTCACACAGGATGTTTCTTCAGGACTTGCCTGTCAACACATTTTCTTGCTATGAATCTGACTGTTCCTTCAAACATTTTTTCGTGCTGCTGTTATGATCTGTCATGCCGCATATCACATGTTGTGGGAAACGGGTTCAGATCAATTATTTGCCATAGCTGCTCAGAGTGTCGATGTGCTCCTGTGCATTGTCCTTTGTGATGATGGTGTAGCCGGAATCAACTACGGGATCAACCTGCTCGCCGTTCAGATACTTGACCATGGTCTCAACTGCCATGTAAGCCATGTTGTAGGGGTTCTGAGCGGTGGACATGGTCATCTTGCCGTCCAGGATTGCCTGTGCAGCGGGGATCTGTCCGTCGAAGCCGAGGAAGATTGTGTTCTTGTAGGTCTCAAGACCAGCCTTAGCTGCTGCGTTTGCAGCTGCCAGAGCCATGTCGTCGTTGTTTGCGCAGATGATGGCAATTCCTTCGGGATGAGAGGACATGATGCCTTCCATCTCATTGGTTGCAAGGTCAGCAACTGCGTTTGCATAGTGTACTTCGTCCTCAAGGAAGTCGCCGCCGTTCTCTTCGATACCGGCGATGTAGCCGTTCATACGGGCGGTGTTGGTGCCGTCACCCTGAACGCCTGCGATCTCGATGCACTTGATCTCTTCCCAGCCGGCTGCCTTAGCTGCCTCGACTGCTGCTGCAGCGCCTGCCTTTGCAGCTTCTTCGTTACCGGTTCCGATGAAGGAGATAACCTTGTCGGAAGGGATAGCGCTGTCGAGTGCCATAACAGGAGCGTCTGTGTCAGCAATCAGTGTCTTGACTGTGTCTGCCTGCAGAGGAGCAATGATGTATCCATCATAGCCGCCGGAACCCAGGTCGGTCTGGATCATGTTCATCTGCTCGTCATAAGAAGTCTCTGAAGGCGGTCCCTTGACCTCTACGGTCACTTCGGGGTGCTCTTTGGCATACGCCTCTGCACCGGCCTTGATGTAGGACCAGTACTCGGAAGACAGAGTCTTGCAGATGACGTCGATGGTGTAGGAACCGTCGCCTGCCTCGGCTGCTGCTGCCGGAGCTGCCTCACCGGTGCCTGCTGCACCTGCATCAGCTGCAGGAGCGCTGCTGGAGCTGCTGGAGCTGCCTGAGCCGCCGCAAGCCATCAGGGAGATTGCTACGGCACCTGCGAGCAGAGCTGCAAATAACCTTTTTTTCATGTTACATCCTCCTATCTTGATAAATAACACAACTGTTAACAGTTACCCCTCTTAAAACAACTGCGCGCCGGTCTGTACGAATCAGCCGCCGTCCCGTCTCCGCAGACTGCTTTTTGTGCATCGACCCCGCACAGGGAATAAAAAAGAACCGTGCAAAGACATCTCCAAGTCTATGCATCGGCTCCTATTGCCCTGCCTCATCCCCGATTGGATGAGGGATCATATACGATTTTTCTTTTTTCTTCGAGAACAACAACGGTACTGCCTTTTTTCCGGATTACTGCGTCGTTGCCCCTTTTCAGGATCGCCTCAATGGCAGCCCTGACCTTTTCATCAACCCTCACATCCATATTATACGACTTCTCCTGTTGGTATTACCAGCCTGGGATTATTTATATCCTGAACAGGGTATCGCATCTGAATCAGTTTATTCAATGACTTACTTATTGTTGTTGCACCGATCAGACCAGTGTCATGATTGCTTTGACTGCCTCGGCGGTTGTGGTTGCCGGGAACAGCTCATAACCGACATATGCGTCGTAACCGACTTCTTCGAGTGCCTTGTAAACCCTGGGATAATAAATCTCGCCGGTGCCGGGCTCGTGGCGTCCGGGAGCGTCCGCGATGTGGACATGACCGAATGTGTCGCCGTAGTTCTTGATGGTGTCGCAGATGCAGCCTTCGTTGATCTGCATATGATATGCATCATAGAGAACTTTGAGCTTGGGAGAACCGATCAGGCGGATCATCTCAGCTGCGTCCTGTGTATATCTGAGGAAATTGCCGACGTGGTCGGTTGTGATATTCAGGCCTTCCAGGTTCATCTGGATTCCGGTCTTCTCAGCCAGAGCCGCGCACTTCTCAAGATTGCGGAACATTGTGCAGGTCTTCACTGTATTGGACAGGTTGTCATAGTGGTTGATGACGATACCGCCGTCGCCCAGTCCGTTGGAGTGGATGGTCACGCAGGGAGCATTCAGGAACTTGGCTGTCTCACAGGACTTCTCCAGATATTCCATATAAGCTTCTGTCTGATCGGGATCGATCAGGGAAAGATCCGCATCGCCGTTGAAACCGCAGATCGGAATGCCGGCCTTTTCAGCTGCTTCCTTAACTGCATTCAGATCCTTCTCTGGCCAGCCCCAGAACTCTACTGCGTCAAAACCGTCATCCTTTGCAGCCTGGAATCTGTCCAGGAAAGGAATCTCACCATAAAGTGCATCAATACATGCCGATCTCTTCATAATACGTAACCCTCCGTATCAGCTTTGTAACTTTGTTTCTGTGTGTTGCACATATCTGTGCTATGCACACATAATACACCATCCCAGAGAAAAAAGCAAAATGTAATTTCCACCAAAATTCTAACATATTTTTTGGCAGTATTGTATAGTAATTGATACACTATTTTTCGTTAAATTATCTACCGCATGCAGATATAGCACGCATGATATTTGAATTTGTGCGTTTTGCACACAGTTTGCGCGCATCATTGTGCACAACGATTGCACGCCAGATTTGCGTGCGATGCACATGCATCTATGTGCTTTCCGGCAATTTTGAGTTTTTGCATCAGACAGCACATATGACAATCCTCGCGTTATTCCTCAAAAAACGGGAACAGGCTTTTATTGCCTGTTCCCGTTCCGGATATATCCACGATCATTTTGTTATTATAACACCGTCACATTCCTGCACCGGTACAGCCTGGCATAAACTGGTAAAAATCAGATATTTTCCGAACAGAGGATCTGCAGTCCGGCAAAAAATCCGGCGTCCGGCAGGTTCTTTTTCCTCAGATAGTTGGTCAGCCAGATCAGCGGCTCACGTCCCTGCCGCACGAAATCCTGCGGAATCGTATAATCAATCATCCCAGTCCGCATAAGATGACGGATCCCGTCGTTGATATCATGGCAGATCACATGAATCTTCCCGGTCAGATTATAGGCACGGACAACTTCCGTGCAGGCGATCACGCTCAGATTTGCCATATAAATGCCGCGAAGATCCGGGTGCTGGCGGATTGCTTCACTGACAACATGCAGGGTAGTGCTGTAATCGTTGAATGTCTCCTCGATAAAAATATCCTCCTCGGGAAAGCCCAGTTCCTTCATTCGCTCGCGAAAGCCCAGCATGCGCAGTCTGTGACCCTCGAATTTTCTGTTGCCCAGGGCGATGAGGATCTGTTCTCCGGGGCGTATACTCTTGCTCATCATCTGCGCCGCGAGGCGGCCCGACTTCCGGATGTCTTCCCCCACAAAGAGAAGTCTTCCCGAATCAGGCAGATCTGTGTTGAAAGTGACACAGGGCACTCCCCTCTCCTTTACAGCCAGAAGTTCCTTTTCAATAGACTGATCCTGAAATACGCACACCGAGAGTCCGTCGACTCCCAGATCCACCAGCTCCCTCAGAAGTGAGACCGCTTCTTCCGGCAGTTCGGTCTTACACTGTCTGATCAGGATTTCCACTCTGGCATCTTCCAGTTCTGTCTGCGCCTCGGCGATTCCCTGTTTGACCTCATCAAGAAACTGATGGCCGAACCCCCAGTTTGGAAGCAGAACCCCCAGACGCAGCGGCCTGATCCCCGTTTCCTGCTCGCGAAGATGCATCTCCCGGGGGGATTCATATCCCAGGTCGCGGGCAATCTTCAGGACACGGTCTCTTACCTCCGCCTTTACATATGAGCGGTTATTCAGGACCCGGTCAACAGTGCCTCTCGACACACCGGCAAGATCCGCTATTGTCTGTATGGTAGGTTTTTTTCCCAATGATTACCGCCTTTCCAGATAACGATTCGCGTGCTTGTCCGATAATGTATACATTTCAACTGTCTATCAGGCGTGCTTATCTCCATACCATGCAAATGCTATTATCTCTCCGCGTGCATATCCGTGTCATTTTGTCTTTATGACGTTTCGCACGCACTCACTTGAATTATTATACATTTTTTCTTTATATGCAAGTATTTTTCTAAATACTCCGGCAACAAATCCTGCACCATAATATAATAGCCCCGGACATCTGTACGGTATACCCGTGCAGAATATCCGGGGCTGCAGCAGTCTTCGTTACACGCCCCTCGAAGGGCGTGTACATGTAACTCTGCGCATTGCCTCATGCTTCGGCGTTCTCAGCTCATCAGAATCGAGACCACTACAAAGACTGCCAGTATAAAGGGATACATCAGGAACGGAATCAGCGAGACACTGGCCACGCCTGCTATATTGGCTGCCACAAGAAGCTGGGCTCCGTAAGGGATGATTCCCTGCATGATGCAGGAACAGGTATCCAGGAGCGATGCAGTCATTTTGGGGGCGACCTTATACTCACGGCTGATATCCCGCGCGATGGGCGCCGCAATGACAATGGCGACTGTATTGTTGGCAGTGGCAAGGTCCATGAAAGCAGTCAGGAAAGCAATTCCGAACATACCTCCCCGCCTGCTGTCCGCGTTTTTGCGGATCATAGCAAGAATCGCGGCAAATCCTCCGTTCTCCTTCATCAGCGCGGCAATGGATGCCACCAGGATCGTGACGATCATAGTCTCAAACATGCCCGAAATTCCTGCTCCCATGGAGGACAGCGCCGTCGCATAGGTCAGAGATCCGGTAAACATACCCACGAAGATGAACAGGATCGAACCGGTTATCAGAACAATAAAGACATTGATGCCCAGGACAGACATGACCAGGACGATGAAATACGGCAGTGCCTGCCAGATATTGAAAGGAAATTCCCCGATCTGCGCGCCGCGGCTCAGGATGGCATAGACGATCAGGATCACAAAGGTGATCGCAGCCGCGGGCAGCGCCACACGGATATTGGTCCGGAACTTATCTTTCATCTCCACACCCTGTGTCTTTGTCGCCGCGATCGTCGTATCGGAAATAAAGGAAAGATTGTCACCGAACATGGCGCCGCCCACGACAACGCCCACGCAGAGCGGCAGAAGAAGATTTCCGTTCTTCGACACTGCACAGGCGATCGGGGCCAGGACGCTGATCGTTCCGACACTGGTTCCCATCGCCATCGAGATCAGGCAGGCGATCACGAACAGACCGGGCACCGCGAATCGTCCCGGTATGATGCTCAGCAGAAGGTTTGCCGTGCTGGATGCTCCTCCCGCCTCTCCGGCAATACCGCTGAAGGCACCCGCCATGATGAAGATGAACAGCATGATCACTATATTATCATCGCCGATCCCCTGTGCACAGATATGTATCTTTTCATCAAATGACTGCTTGGGATTCTGTAAAAAAGCAGCGATCAGCGAAATAGAGAATGCCAGAACTACAGATACCACATAAAAGCCCATCTGGCCCTCGGCCTTCGCGACATATTCAAAATAAATTCCGTTTCCCAGATACAAGATCAGAAACAACGCAATCGGCAAAAGCGCAGCCGCATTCGGCCGCACCTTTTTTTCCTTTGTACTCATACATTCTCCCTCTGTTTCGGACACTGCTTCCCTTTCCCGGTCAGCATCCCGGTTCTGAATAACACAATTTTCGCAACACAAATCTCTGCGATCCGCCCGAAACTTAGTTTTCCGCCGGCACCTTATACAGGGGCGGGCTGCTATTCACGCCCTCTGAGGGCATGAACCAAAGCTTCGCATTGACGTTACCTGCGAAAATCTCTCCGGACAAATCGAACAATACGCACAAGCGTGTAAAATTCAGTTTACCACCTTTCGACCATGAAAACAAAGCATTCTTGCAGTAAATGCGGATTGTTTCAGTATTCCTTCCAGGAATAATCGCGGCAATGCCGCAAAACCCCGGAATATTATAGAACTTTTTAGAACTTTCTGATTGACAGGCCCAATGTGCAGTCGTATCATAATTACATAAAGTTCCAACAAAAAGTTCCTTTTAATTCGCAAACGCCCAAAATCCCGCGCAATTTATCCTGAGGCAATTGTGATCACAACCCGAATGAGCCATGAACGAACAAAGCAGCCCCGGCATCACGGGGGAAAATATCTATATCGCCATCGACATGAAATCCTTTTACGCATCGGTCGAGTGCGTCTATCGGGGATACGACCCGCTCAGGGCAAATCTTCTGGTCGCGGACCCTTCCCGCTCCGACCAGACCATCTGTCTCGCAGTCAGCCCCGCCCTGAAGGCCATCGGGGTTCCCGGCCGTCCCAGGCTCTTTGAAGCGAAGCAGGCCATCCGACGGTATGAGAGACAGCACCGCACAAAGGTATGCTACGAAATCGCCGTTCCCCGGATGGCGGAGTACGAGCGTGTCTCCGCCAGGATCTACGCGGTGTATCTGAAGTATGTCGCCACAGAGGATATCCATGTCTACTCCATTGACGAAGTATTCATCAACTGCACTCCCTATCTGCATTTTTACAGTTATGCCGCCGCTCTGCAGTCCCGGAAAAACGGAAGCTTCGTCCACCCTGCCCACGTGATGGCCATGACCATCATCCGGGATGTACTCAGGACAACCGGCATCACCGCGACCGTCGGAATAGGCACAAACCTTTACCTTGCCAAAGTCGCCATGGATATTGTCGCCAAAAAAGCACCGCCGGACGCGGACGGCGTGCGCATCGCGGAGTTAAATGAAGACTCCTACTGTTTCCTCCTGTGGGATCACCGGCCGCTCACCGACTTCTGGCAGGTGGGACCGGGCAAAATGCGCCGCCTGCATTCCCTCCACCTGTACACCATGGGCGATATCGCGGCCAGGTCCCAATGGGACGAAGCCCTCTTCTACAAGACCTTCGGCATAGACGGGGAGATCCTGGTCGACCACGCGTGGGGCATCGAGCCGGTGACCATGCTGGATATCAAAAGCTATCATACCAATGACCACAGTATCTCCAACGGCCAGGTCCTGCCCAGAACATATTCCTATGAAGAGGCTAGGATCGCCTTTACGGAGATGATCGAGCTGCTCTGCGCGGATATGTACAAAAAAAATGTGGTCTGCAGGGGTGTGACATGGTGGGTCAGCTATGACTGGAAAAGCCTGGAACACTGCCCGGACTATGACGGTCCCCTCTCAGTCGACTTCTACGGAAGACTTCACCCCAAACACAGTAACGGGACCTTCCGTCTGCCCGTTCCCTCCGCCAGCGTCTCTGCCATCCGCAAGGGCCTGCTGGAACAGTTTGACCGCAAGACAGATCACCGCCTGCTCTACAGACGGCTCGGCGTCAATGCCATCAGGATCAAAGAGGACGCCGGCGTCTTCCAGCTCGATCTCTTCACTGACTATGACGCACTGGAAAAAGAGCGCCGGGTCCAGGGCGCAATGCTGGAGATCCGCAGGCGTTTCGGCCCCAATGCCGTGCTCAAGGGTTTCAACCTTCTCGACGGTGCCATGACCAGGGAGAGGAACACACAAATCGGCGGTCACAAGGCATGAGCACTGTTCTATGCCCCATCGGCAGAGTATCGGATCCGGCAGACAAGGGCTCAGGCACTTACCGGATATTAACACTTACCGGATATTAAAAGGAGAGTACACAGATATGTCTGCCTCATTGCAAACTGCAGATTCTCAATATACAGGCAAATATGCCGGTATAGGAAATATGTCCATGCCTGCAAACTTCCGCTACGCCGAAATCTTCCGCCGCGGCAGGCCCCGACACGGAAGACCGGGCGTACTTTCCACCTATGACTCCTTCTACATTAAACACCCTCCCGGATTTGGCGGCCGCATCGCCGCAAAAGAGGTCCTGTACAAAGAGCGGCAGATCCTGACAGAGGAGGAAAAAGAAGAACTGGACCGCCGTCTTGCTGTCATCCGCAGCCTCGCCCCCGACTCCCGGACAGCACGGAAAAACCGGATCCGCATTGAAGTCACATACTTTTCCCCCTGCGAAGATCCCGAATCGGAATCCTTCGGAAGCGGGCGCGGACAATACCGGACCGTCACCGGTATTGTCCGCAAGGTGGACATTCTGAAACGCAGGATACTGGTCGGAGATGAAAACATTGACCTCGACACTGTTACTGCACTCTCCGGAAATCCGCTCCTCGAGCAGATTTCCCCCGATGAAACTGCGTAATGCACGTTATTCGCAGCAGTTTGTAACTTTCTTCCCCGGGCGTCATTTCACCCCCATCCCCGGGCCGCATTTTATTGACAAAGACCGGCTGCACAGGTAATATGGATGAAATAAAGTTCCATCCATAAATTCCTGTTAGTTCATCCGCAAGTCCCTCTGTCGAAAGGAGCGTGCAGACCATGGCGACATTTCCCGAAAAAGTGAAACATGCCAGATCCGAACTCGGCCTGACCCAGGCAGAACTCGGGGAAGCCACCGGCGTATCTCTTCGGACCATCCTCGATTATGAGAAAGGCAAAAAAGTCCCCCGTCAGGCCACCCTCCTCAAACTGGCCAGAGCCCTGAAGGTTTCCTCCCGTTTCCTGACAGATGACAGCTGCGACGATCCCCTTGAGGATATTGCCAGGGACAGCTACATCACGGAGGCCCGCAAAAGCTACGGCGCAAAGGGCGGCCGTGAGATCGACGCCCTGCTCAGTGAAAGCGTTGCCCTTTTTGCCGGCGGCGACATCCCCCAGGAGGAGAAAGACCGATTCTTTGATGCTCTTATGACAGCTTACGTCAAGAGCAAAGAGGCAGCAAAAAAGACTTACGGCCGCAAAAAAGATTAAAAAAAATACGCACGATAGCGTTTTTTACTCCGGATGTTTGTGCCGCCTGGCGGCCCCACGGCTTGGAAACTGCCCGGAACCAGCCCGGAACTGCCCGGAACCTCCGATTCGCTGTCCTGTTTTCGGGACAGGTCCGCAGTCTATGATTATTCTGCGTACACTGTGTCTGTCTGTGCCTGGCGGGAGGGCCGGTCCATGAAATACGAATACATCAGCAAAATCGTCTGCAAGCTGAAGAAAAAATATAAGACAGATGACATATGGCAGCTCTGCGATGCCATGAAGGTCATCATAAACCCGGTGCCGATGGGAAAAGGAAGCACCACCGTAAAGGGCTTTTTCATCCGCAGCGCCAGAATGAAAGTCATCACCATTAACAGCGATCTGCCGGAGATCGTCCAGCGCTATATACTGGCACATGAGCTTGGGCACGCTGTCCTGCACGGCAGCAGCGGATTCAGCACCTTCCACGACACTGCCCTGTATGATGAAAGCTCCCTGACGGAAAAGGAGGCCAATCTCTTCGCGGCAGAGCTTTTGATGGACGATGAAAAAGTTCTCGAGGAGATCAATAACGACGGCACCTTCTTTACAGCCGCCGCTGTTCTCAATGTTCCCATGGAACTCCTTGATTTCAAGTTCCGCATGATGAAGTGGAAGGGATATAAGCTGGTCGAACCGCCGGTCACATCCCGGAATGATTTTCTGAAGGATGTCCCGATCCCGGAAAACCATGACGAAGATTACGCATAAAAAACACTGCTGACGCAATTTCAGCCGTCCGACACAAAAACCCGCAGCAAAACTGCGGGTTTTTTTCGAGAGTATTTCAGGTTTTATCGTACTGTTTCAGTTTTTTTATCATGCCGCCGCTGTTTTACACGAAAGTTTCTTTCTCCGGCAGGTTTGATCTGTTTTACGGGAATTCCTTTTTTTACGAGATAAACACGTTCAGAGATCTCCATCAAAGCCCGGTCGTTGTAAGAATCCGTATAAAAAACATCAATCGGCCGATCACCATATAGTTCTCTGTAACGCTTCAGCTTGTTGTCCTTGAAGTTCAGATAAGTAAAACACCGTCCGTCCAGATCTACTTCTGAACTGATAATATGATCTGTATTCAGCCTGTCCCTGATCCCATTGATCAATATATCCGGCCCGGCAGTGATAATGATATCTTCCGGACTGATCCGTTTAAGGATCCCCCTGTTCAGCTTATGTGTGTGGATCTGCCAGAATCTCTCAATAATCCCCGGTATTTCGTCCTTGTCTCCCATGACAACCCGGCAGAAATCGTTGAGGATGGTCTCCATCTCTTTTCTTCCGATCATACACAGCTTATATTTGACCAGATTTGTAAAAATCATCGGAAGATAAAGAATGATCTTTTTGTTGTTTCTGATCATATAGACCGCGAGGTCTATGGAACTTTCGCCGCGGTAAATGGTGTTATCGAAGTCAAAAGCCTTCATGACAACAGTCTCCTCCCCTATCACAGTTGACAGATGATCCATATCTTTTGTTCGAAGCCGGTCTCAGGTCATTATATGCTCTTGAAACAAAAAAGGAAACTGCATTGTAAATAATAAAGTAACTGCACCGTATTGAGAAATGGGCAGTTCATTATGAACAGCCTGTTTTTTGTTCCACACAGGTACACAATTGAGGAAATGTGTACTTAAATCCTGTGCTTCGGGCAAGTCTGCAGATTTTCTTATTCAGCACCTTTTTATCGCCCTTTCGATAAAATATTTCTCTAATCTAAGGTTGTTCTAAGTTTCATAGTGAATAATAGCACGTGAACAGGAGGTCATAACCACAGGTATGAAAGAGAGGTGATCATACAGGTGATGTCCAGCATGACAGCAAAAGAGAAAATTCATTATCGGCATGAGTGGAAACACGAGATCTCCCGGTCAGATCTGATCTCCATCAGACAGAGATTGAGAGCAGTCGCCGAGTCAGACCCCCATGCAGTGGAGGGCAGGTATCTGATCAGAAGCCTGTATTTTGACAATTTAAATGACAAGGCGCTTCGGGAGAAGGTGGATGGAGTGAACAGAAGGGAAAAATTCAGAATCCGCTACTATAAC
>Ga0310695_10012571_pt1 | contig 11816 bp, 8 predicted proteins | sample RumenRJG_04DNA_FD_203882 | JGI IMG/M metagenome (GOLD analysis project Ga0310695, IMG submission 203882) | Bovine rumen microbial communities from Lethbridge, Alberta, Canada - RJG_04 (v2) (version 2) | ecosystem: Host-associated > Mammals > Digestive system > Stomach > Rumen | place: Canada... | reverse complement strand
TGCCTTGCTGGACGAGCAGATATTTGCCGTCGAGGAGGTCGGCTTCGGTCACCATCTGGTCGAAGCTCTGAAGTTTTTCCTTGTTCAGGCTGACGCCGCCGCCTTGGGTGAGCTTGCGCATCTCGCCCTTGCTGGGGAAGCACTGGGTGTGCTCGGCAAAGAGGTCGACGGCCTTTGTGCCTTCGCCCTTCAAGAGGTCCTTGCTTATCTCGAACTGAGGCACGCCGCTGAAGACGTCGAGCAGCGTCTGCTCGTCGAGCTTGACGAGGCTCTCCTTGGTGCTCTTGCCGAAGAGGATGCCGCTGGCTTCGAGGGCCTGTTCGTAGTCCTCGCGGCTGTGTACCATGACGGTCAGCTCTTCTGCCAGCTTCTTCTGCAGGACGCGCAGGCCCGGGTCTTTGCGGTGCTCCTCGATGAGGGCGTCGATGGTGGGCTTGTCTAAAGAGGTGAATATCTTGATGTAACGCTCTGCGTCTTCATCGGCCACGTTGAGCCAGAACTGGTAGAAGGTGTAGGGCGTTGTGCGGTTGCGGTCGAGCCAGATGTTGCCCTTCTCGGTCTTGCCGAACTTCTTACCGTCGGCCTTTGTGATGAGCGGACAGGTGAGAGCAAAGGCTTCGTTATCGCCACCGAGTTTGCGGCGGATAAGTTCTGTGCCTGTTGTGATGTTGCCCCATTGGTCGCTTCCGCCCATCTGCAGTTTGCAGTTCTTGGTCTGGTAGAGGTGCAGGAAGTCGTAGCCTTGCAGCAATTGATATGTGAACTCGGTGAACGACATGCCGTCCTGGAACTCACCATTGAGGCGACGCTTCACGCTGTCCTTCGCCATCATGTAGTTCACGGTGATGCACTTGCCGATGTCGCGGGCGAAGTCGAGGAAGGTGAAGTCCTTCATCCAGTCGTAGTTGTTGACCAGCTCGGCCTTGTTGGGTGCGTCGCTCTCGAAGTCGAGGAAGCGTGCCAGTTGCTTCTTGATGCACTCCACGTTGTGACGCAATGTTTCTTCGTTCAAGAGGTTGCGCTCCTGACTCTTTCCGCTTGGGTCACCAATCATGCCAGTTGCGCCGCCCACGAGTGCGATGGGTTTGTGGCCGCAGCGTTGCAGGTGACGCAGCATCATCACACCGCAGAGGTGGCCGATATGGAGGCTGTCTGCCGTCGGGTCAATGCCGACGTAAGCCGATACTTGTTCTTTCAGTAATAATTCTTCTGTGCCAGGCATCATCTGATGAATCATGCCTCGCCATTTCAGTTCTTCTACAAAGTTCAACATTTATATTTAATTCAATATATTATAAATTCAAAATTGTTCCAGGTAAGCGATTCGCTCTTCTATAGGCGGGTGGGTGCTGAAGAGCTTGCTCATCATGTTGGTGAACTCGCTCTTGAAGGCGATGGGCTTCACGATGAAGAGCTGGGCAACGTCTTCTCTATCGACTTGTCCGAGGCCAGGATCGCTGCTTATCTTGCGCAGAGCCGAAGCCAGAGCCAACGGGTTGCCGCAAAGCTCGGCACCACCTGCATCTGCCATGTACTCGCGCTTACGGCTGATGGCAAACCTTGTCAGCAGGGTGAAGAAGTAACCTATCGCAGCCAGGACGATGGCAATCAAGATGACGGCTATGACGCTTCCACCATTCTTGCCGTCGCGACTGGTACGGCGATTGCCTCCACCATAGATGAAGGTGTTCCAAAGCATACGAACTGCAAGGCTGAGGGCTGTGCTCATGATGCCTACGAAGATGATGCTGATGATGAGCAGACGTGTGTCGCGATTGCGGATGTGCGTCAGCTCGTGGCCGATTACGCCAGCCAGTTCGTCGTCGTTCAAGCGATTGCAAATGCCTGTTGTGACTGTTATGGTGTAGCTCTTCTCGTCTATTCCGCTTGCGAAGGCATTGAGCTGCGGGTCGTCGATGATGTTTATCTTTGGCATCGGCATTCCGCAAGTCATGGTGAGGTTCTCCACGATATTGTATATGCGGGGATTCTCACGACGCTCCAACGGCTTGGCTCCGGTCGCGCTTCGAACCATACTGGCGTTCGAGAAGTAGGAAATCATGAACCAAATGCCCACGATGCCGACCACCCAGGGCACGGTGTAGAGGAAGGCTTCGTTGGTTGCCATTGCGTCGAAGGCAAGCGAAGTGCCTCCGTAGCCGTCGTATGTCTCTTGCATGTTCATGATGGCCAAGAATGCATAGACGACGCCAAGGATGATGCAAGGGAAGAGGATGAGAAGCAACAGGCTCTTGAAGTTGTTGCGAACCTGTTGCGTATGGATGCCGACGTAATTCATTTTTTATAGTTCATAGTTATGAGTTCATAGTCCATAGTAAATGTCTCGTCCTATTCGAGGGCGTAGTTTTAACTATGGACTATGGACTGTGGACTAAAACTTAATCTCAGGTGCTTTGTCCATGTTTGCTCGTTCTGCTTCGCCAACGTCGAAGAGGGGCTCTTTGTGGAAGCCGAACATGCTTGCGAAAAGGACTGCGGGGAACTTCTGGACGCCATTGTTGAGCTCCTTTGTTGCGCTGTTGAAGAAGCGGCGAACGGCTGCGAGCTTGTTCTCGATATCGCTCACTTCGGTCTGGAGCTGCATGAAGTTCTGGTTGGCCTTCAGGTCGGGATAAGCCTCTGCAACGGCCTTGAGGTTGAGCATAGCGTTCGAGAGCTGGTTCTCGGCTGCAATCTTGTCGTTGATGGTGGTTGCGTTCATAGCGGCAGTGCGGGCTTCCGTCACCTTTTCGAACACTTCTTTCTCGTGAGCGGCATAACCCTTGACGGTTGCTACGAGCTGCGGAATGAGGTCGTGACGCTGTTTGAGCTGAACGTCGATGTTGGCGAAAGCATTCTCGCGATTGTTGCGAAGACCAACGAGGTTGTTGTAGATGCCAATAATCCAAAGAACAAGCAGTACGATGACCGCAATAATGATAATAGCTACTGTACTCATAATTGTTTTATTTAAGATTAAACCTTTTGCTTTGCATTACGTCATATTCTTTGCAAAGATACAACAAAAATGAGGAATGAAGAACGAAGAATGAAGAATTTTGTGCGTTTTTGCCTCTTTTTCACATCTTTTAGCATAAAAGCATGCAATTTCTAATTAAAAAGTTCTATATTTGCGAGCTAATTCTACGGAATAATATATTAGGTATATGAGACAGCTTAAAATCACAAAGAGCATCACCAGTCGCGATAGTGCGTCGCTCGACAAGTATCTGCAGGAAATTGGACGTGAGGCTTTGCTCCCCGTCGAAGAGGAAGTTGAACTTTCTCAAAGGATACGAAAAGGCGACCGCAGGGCTCTCGACAAGCTGGTGCGTGCCAATCTTCGATTTGTTGTCAGTGTTGCCAAGCAATACCAAAACCAGGGACTTTCTCTGCCCGACCTTATCAACGAAGGTAATGTGGGTTTGATTAAGGCTGCAGAGAAGTTTGACGAAACGCGAGGCTTCAAGTTCATCTCGTATGCCGTTTGGTGGATTCGCCAGACCATTCTTCAGGCTTTGGCCGAGCAGAGCCGTATCGTTCGCCTGCCTCTCAATCAGGTTAGTGCCGTGAATAAAATCACGAAGGCAATGACAAAGTTCGAACAGGAATACGAGCGCAAGCCAAGTGCCGATGAATTGGCGGAACTGGTCAACGAGTTGCCAGAGAAAATCAGCGACTCCCTTCGTGCAAGCGGCCGTCATGTCAGCGTGGATGCCCCCTTCATCGAAGGCGAGGAGAACAGCCTCTTGGACGTGATGACCAATCCCGATTCGCCGATGGCCGACAAAGGCCTGGTCAGCGAAAGCCTTTCGACAGAGATCGATCGTGCGCTAGGTGTCCTCAACGAACGCGAGAAGCAGATTATCGAACGCAGTTTCGGCATCAACAACCAACCAGAGATGACCCTCGAAGAGATTGGCGAGACCTTCGGCCTTACCCGCGAACGTGTCCGTCAAATCCGCGAGAAAGCTATCCGCAAGCTTCGTGCAGGAAGCAGAAATAGCCTGCTTCGCTCGTATCTTGGCTAAGACAAACTACAAAATCGGACAAGAAAAGAGAGACACACATCGTGCCTCTCTTTTTCTTTATCTCAACCGGAGTTTCAAACCACCCCAGTCATCTTCCCAAACTTAACACGTTGTCTTTGCAAATTTAACGTGTTGTGTTGGTCAACTTAACACGTTAAATTGGTCAACTTAACACGTTAAGTTTTGAATTCACCTTAGCCGAGTGTTTCGATGGCGAATTTCATGCGGCTGAGGGTCTCGTCCTTTCCGAGGAATGCTGCCAGTTCGTACATGTCGGGACCTTGGCCTTCGCCAACGAGACAGATGCGCCAAGCGTTCCAGGGCTTAATGTCAGTCTGCTCTGCCCAAGCATCTACGACGGGTTTCATGCCCTCGACCGTGAAGTCCTCAACCGTGGCGAGAACGTCGGCCAGTTGTTGCATCTCGGCTCCAGTCTCTTCCTTCCAGTTCTTACGCACGAACTTGTCTTCCTGATTGAAACCAGTCGGGGCGACGAAGAAGAAGCGCGTCAAAGGCCAGAGGTCGCTGACGAAACTGATATTGCGCTTGTGCTTCTGCCCCTGTCCGTCGGTATATTCGATGACTTTCAGCTTCATCATCCTGACCACTTCGGCTTCCTTTTCTGGAGTTGAGGTGATGCCTTGCTCGCGGAGCACCTTGTCGAAACTGGGCACCCATGCTTCGTCGGGCTGCTTCAGGAGGTACTGGTGGTTGAACCACGCCGCTTTGATGTAGTCGAACTTTGCGCCGTTCTTCGAGCATTTGCTGAGGTCGAAGAGCTGCACCATCTCGTCGAGGCTCATCACTTCCTGGTCGTTTCCAGGATTCCAGCCAAGCAAAGCGAGGAAGTTGACGACTGCTTCGGGCAGATAACCCTTTTCGCGATAGCCGCTGCTCACTTCTCCGCTCTTCGGGTCGTGCCATTCGAGGGGGAAGACAGGGAAGCCGAGTTTGTCGCCATCGCGTTTGCTGAGCTTGCCGTTTCCGACGGGTTTGAGCAAGAGCGGCAGGTGTGCGAAGCGCGGCATCGTGTCTGCCCAGCCGAAAGCTTCGTAGAGAAGGACGTGAAGGGGCGCGCTTGGCAACCACTCTTCGCCACGAATGACGTGCGTCACCTCCATCAAGTGGTCGTCCACGATGTTGGCGAGATGGTAAGTTGGCAGCTGGTCGGCACTCTTGTAGAGCACCTTATCGTCGAGGATACTGCTGTTGATACGCACTTCTCCGCGAATGATGTCGTCCACAATCACGTCCCTTCCCGGCTCAATCAGGAAGCGAACCACGTATTGCTTGCCTTCTGCAATCAGTTTTTCGACCTCCTCTTTCGGGAGCGTCAACGAGTTGCGCATCTGCATTCGTGTGCTTGCATCGTACTGGAAATTCTCTATCTCAGCGCGTTTGGCATCGAGTTCCTCGGGTGTATCAAAGGCGATGTAGGCCTTGCCGTTGTCGAGAAGCTGGTGAACATACTGCTTGTAGATGTCCCTGCGCTCGCTTTGGCGATAAGGCCCATGATTGCCTCCGAAGCTCACACCTTCGTCGAACTTGATGCCGAGCCACTTGAACGACTCAATGATGTATTCTTCTGCTCCAGGCACAAAACGCCCTGAATCGGTATCTTCAATGCGGAATATCAAGTCGCCGCCATGCTGACGGGCAAAGAGGTAGTTGTAGAGAGCGGTACGAACGCCACCGATATGCAAAGGCCCCGTTGGGCTTGGAGCGAAACGAACCCGCACTTTCTTCAGTTCATAGTCCATAGTTATGAGTTCATAGTTATATTTTCCGTGCAAAAGTACAAAAAAGTTTTGGATTAGAGATTAGGGATTAGGGATTATTTTATATCTTTGCGGAGAAAAGCAACTATGAACTATGAACTCATAACTATGAACTGAATTTATGAGCCGCTACAATCACAAACATAAGCTAAGCCCCAAGGCTATCCTCTATCGCATCCTCTTTTCCCTTATCGCGATAGCCATTCTGGTCATCTTCATGCCTCGCGGAACCACTTCGGCCTTCCACTATCAGAAAGGCGAGCCGTGGGAAGAAGATGCCTTCATTGCCCAAGACAGCTTCCCAATCCTCAAGTCGGCAGAGCAGATTGCCCAGGAGCAGGACAGCCTGCGCCAGTTCTACGAGCCTTACTTCCTGCAAGACGTCGACATCTTGGAGCAACAGCTTGCAGCGCTTCATAACGACTTCAACCAGAAAGCCGCAGGCACGCCCCACTACTTCCTGCCGCATCTGGGCGAAAAGCTTCGCCATATCTATTCCATAGGCATCATCAAAGGCGAGGAGATGACGCGTTTCGAAGGCAACACGCCTCAGAAGATACGCGTCTATTCTGGCAACGAGTCCAGCGCAAAGCCATTCGCCAAACTCTTTACCGAAAAGACCGCTTACGAATATCTGCTTGCCGAACAGGACAGCGCCCGCTACAGCCACAACCTCCTGCACGGGCTCGACCTCATGAACTACATCACGCCAAACCTCGTTTACGATGCCGAGAAAAGCCAGCAACAACAGCAGGAAGTCGACGGACGGCTTGTCCGCACCAAAGGCGTTGTGCTGCAAGGGCAGAAAGTCGTCGACCGCGGACAGATCGTGGACGACGAAGTGCTGGGCATCCTGCGCTCTTGGGAGCAACACCAGAAAGAGCACACCCTAACGGCCAAAGAGCGTCTCTCCCGATTCGGCGGACGCATCGTCTATGCCACCATTCTGGTAGTCCTGCTTCTATTGTACTTCCAGCAGTTCCGCAGCGACTACCTCGACAGCCTTCGCACCGTCCTGCTCGTCATGACCTTCTTCCTCATCTTCCCCATCATCACCTATTCCATCATGGCTCACATGTGGGCCAGCGTCTATCTCGTGCCCTATTGCGTGCTGCCGATAGTGCTCCGCATCTTCCTCGATTCCAGGACAGCCTTCGTCACGCACGTCATCTCCATACTTGCCTCTTCGATAGTCCTGACGCAACCCTTCCCGTTCATCGTGACGCAACTCGTGGCCGGACTGGTCGCCATCTATTCCCTGAGAGAACTTTCCCAGCGCTCGGAACTCTTCCGGGCAGCAGTCTGGGTCACCATTGCCACCTTACTGACCTATCTCTGCCTCGAGTTCGTGAGAGGCACTGCCGACGGCGGACAAGTGATGAGCCGCTGGCCCTACATCTATCTGATGGTGGCTGGCGTGCTCTCCATGCTTGTCTATCTGCTGCTCATCCCCATCGAGCGCATCTTCGGCTTCACAAGCATCGTGACGCTTGTCGAGCTGCAGAACGTCAACAACCCTTTGCTCCGACGCCTTTCCGAGGAAGCCAACGGCACCTTCAACCACAGCCTGCAGGTCGCAAACCTTGCTGCTGAAGTGGCCAACAGACTGGGAGCCAGAGCACAGCTCGTCCGTACCGGTGCCCTCTATCACGACATCGGCAAGCTCGAGAATGCCGTCTTCTTTACTGAGAACCAGAACGGGCAGAACCCGCACGACGGCTTGTCGTACGAGAGGAGCGCACAAATCATCGTTCAGCACGTCGAGAACGGCTTGAAACTGGCCGACCGTTACAAGTTGCCAACGGTGGTTCGCGACTTCATTGCCACGCATCATGGCAAGAGCCTCACCAAGTACTTCTACGTCTTGGCACAAAAGGCGCAGACTTCGCTCGACCCGCGTCCGTTCACCTATCCCGGTCCCAAGCCGCAGACCTTGGAGCAAGCCATCCTGATGATGACCGATGCCGTGGAAGCCGCTTCCAGAAGCCTGACCGAATACACCGAGGAGAGCATCTCAGCATTGGTGGAGAAGATTATCGGAGCGCAAGTGGCCGACGGCAGCTTCAGCGAATGCGCCATCACCTTCCGCGAGATAGCCGAAGCCAAAGAAGTGCTCAGCACCCGCCTCCGCACCGTCTATCACACCAGAATACAATATCCGGAATAAGAAAGGCAGTCTCGTTGTCAGTCCCACCGTGGGACTAGAGTCCTACTATAGATTAATTATTTTCGGAGTGAGTTTTACTTCACTAGCTTTTCTATTTCTTCCCTTATCTTGGCAAGGGTAAAAGGGGGATGAAGATTTTTATTCTCCAAAGATTCTTTTGAGCTTCTCTTTGAGGTCGTTGCCATAAAGGTTTCGAGCGATGATTGTCCCATCGGGAGCAAAGAGAATGGTGTGTGGAATGGCATTGATACCATAGAGCAAAGCAGGAATGTCCTGCGAGTTAATGATTTGCGGATAGGGAATCTTTTCCTCCTCGATGGCTTTCAGCGTGGCTTCTGGTTTGTCCCATGCTGCGATGCCAAGCACCGTCAGCCCTTTCTTCTCGTACAAGTGATGCAGAGTAATCATGTCGGGCATCTGCTCTCGGCACGGCCCGCACCACGAGGCCCAGAAGTCAACGAGCACATACTTGCCTTTGCCAACATAGTCGCTGAGGCGAGAAGTCTTGCTATCGTACTCAACGGAGAAGTCCACGAACCGCTTCCCGACCCAAGTCCTGGCACGTGTCTCCATCTCGTCCTTCTTTTTTGAAAGATAGTTGGCAAGCTTCGGGTTCTCGTAAAACTGCCGGTTAAACTTGCCGAGCAACTCGAGCCAAACGTCTGGCGGAAGCGACGTTTCTGCTATTTCTGTAAGTATCTTCAGGCCGAGCACATCGTTTGCGTGGCGACTGATGATGTCGCAGATGAGGCTGTCTGCCACGATGTCTGCCTCTGCACCACTCCTTTTGCCGCATCTCAGTTCCTCCACATTTTGCCTGATGGCAAGGTTGAAGCGGTTGAGGTCATCGGTAACAGGCGTTCCGCTCAGGCGAAGTTGTCCGTCTTCGTCCAAGCCGTCCATGCGCGTCGTACCTTTGTCGATGAAGAGCGTGTATCGCATGAAGCTTCCGCCCTTTGCCACAATTCTGCACATTCGTATTGCATCAAAGTTCCCTTCGACAGGTTGTATCACGCCATCTTCCACTTGAACTGCAGCAATGGTGTCGCTCGTCAGCAAGTCGATGATATGCACTATCCCCGAATACTCCGGCTTGCCGATGTCACCCTCCAATCTGAATATTGCATCTTGTGCCCTTCCTGCTATTGCAACGAGGGCAAGCAGGATAATGATTGCTCGTTTCATTTTATTCTTCTTGTTTCTTATTTTCTTATTATCTTATTTCCTTATTCTCTTCTGACTTTGGCTTCAGCTGTCGATGCCGTCGTGCGTCAAGTGGTCAGCAACAGAGGCATAGACGCTAAGCTCCCGCTTCTTCGTCTTTGTCGAGTCCGTCTGGCCGTAAGTCGCCATGCTGAAGAGGGCGAGCAGGAAGGCAATGATGAGCTTGTTCATGTAGGTGATGCGATTACCTTATATTATATTAAACGCATAGCCTCGCAAAATATAACGCGAAATGGCGTTAAAGATTCTTAAAGATGCGCAGCTATGATGATTGAGATTACCTTTTTCATTGTCTTATGATTTTATGATAATCTGCTGCCGCATTTCGCAACGCAGCAGCAGGTAGGCGCCTTATATTAATTCTAAAACCTAAACTATAAAAACTAAAACAAACCGTTTCTAAGTTTCACGGCAGGTCGCCAACCCTTTCGAGGACAAAGTCGACGGCTGAGAGCCAACGCCCCGTGAATTGACGTCCCGTGAAGTCTTTGTCGCAGGAAACGCCGTAGGTGAGTTTGCCGTCGCGGACGATGATGCCATCTATCACGATGCGGTTCCAGCCGTAACCCATTCCGCCGTTTGCCAAAGCGATTCGGACGTCGCCCGGCGATATTTGTTGTCCCTTCTCGTCGGCTTCCTTGACGCGTATTGCAGCGTCTCGCCAGATGTCGCCTCCGCGGTCGTCGCAGGCGGGAATCTCTTTCAACAAGAGCTGGTCGGCCTTTGCAAAGATGAAGGCTCCCGTGTTGCCGTTATAGGAGGAACGTCCTGCGGCGGTCAACTTGTAGATGCCCGGCTTGAGGTTCGTCTCTTTGTGTTCGGCCGTGTATCTCAGTACGCCGTCCTCGTCAGCACAAGCATCGAGGTACTCCAACTCGGGATTGCCCGTGTAGTGTTTGCCCGAGACGGCATAGTACCAACGTCCGCCGTCGTTCTTCGTTACGGTGAAACCTATGTCGCGAAGGAACTGATGACGCTTCGTGTCGTGGTATTCCAGCCGGACAGACTCGTTGACCTTACCCTTGAGAATGCTTTCCGAAGCCTTGAAATAGTCTTGTATCTGTGGGTCGCAGCGCTTTGCCTTGGCCTCCATAGCGTAGAGTCCCTTCCAAATCAACGCGTATTCCTCGGCCGTGAGAAGTCGTTCGTAGCGCGAGGCCTCGCGTTTCAGAGCGAAACCAATCGAGGCGAGTTCCGTTTCGCCGGCTTTCTTGCTGAGCTTCACAAGCTCCTCAATCTTGTTGTTAAGGCCGGGGAAATCGTCGTAGTAGTCGCTGACGTGGTCCATCGCCCGCAGGACATCCCGATGATACTTCGCGCTGACTGCCCACTTGCCGTCAATATAAGTCGTATCGATTTCCTGCTTCGGATTGTTCTTCACCGTTTCGCCCACCTTGATGGCCGTGCGAACGCTGTCCATCGTGACGCGGTCAACTTCCTGCTCAACCGTTACGATTTCCATGTCGTAACCCAGGCACTTGTAGATGAAGCCCTTTTTCTTGCCTTTTGGCAAGTCGTTCCATTGCAGCACGAAACCCAGTTGTAGCCCGTCTGCATCTATTTTATAGACAAGAACCCTCGTGTTGTGACAGAGATGGAGGTCGCAGCCGCCTCTTCCTCCCATTCCCTTCGGTCCTATATTTGCCATCAAAAACAGTGTCGTTCCTCCTATAAAACCTTCGTAGCTTCGATAGAGATCAGCCCAGTGTTCCTGCTCTTCGAAGGCTTTCACAAGCTGATTCAAAGGCTTTTTGCCCTTGCAGACAAACTCTGCTATCTGCACGCTGTCCTTCGGAAGGTCGGTGAAATAGTCTGTTGTAAATGCGTAATTGCTTTTCGTTATCGTCACGTGTTTGTCCTTCAGGAACTTTTCGATGAGTTCTTCCATTTCCTCATCCTCCCAGGATTGCGCTTGGAGCGGCCAGAACAGAAGCAAGCCGAGGAGCAAGATGCTGAGTTGTGTGAGTCTTTTCATAGTTTTTTGTTTTATGGAGTTAAATGGGGAGTTATGGAATGAAGTTAATTCGCTTCGCTCATGGAAGTTAAAGAGGACGATAGTTTGGGCAGCAGAATATGGTGACGTCCAGCACGAAGTGCTTAACTTCCACTTTAACTTCTTCCTATTACTTCCTTTTTAACTTCCGTTTTTAATTCATAATGGGATGTATCTTGTTGTGGTGTCTACGAGGTATTCCTCTTTGTAGGCGGTCTCCACTTGCTTGTTGATGATCTTGTTCACCAAGTCCTTGATGCGTTCGTCGGCTTTCATGAGGCCGGTCAGTTCAGCCAAACAGGTGCTGTCTCGGCAGTCGCCCATCTGGTTTTCGAGTTGTGTGAGGTAGTAGTAGAGGCTGTCTGCGGCGTTTGTCAGCACGACAGTTTCGATCGAGGGCTGAGGCTCATCGGCAGTCTTCGGCTTGGGGGCTTCCAAACGCCGCGTGCGGCGTTGGCCATTTCCGCGTGCGGCGTTTGCAATCTCCGCGTGCGGCGTTTGTAATTCCACCGTGCTGTGTTCTTCAACTTGACGTGTTGTGTTTGACAATTCGACGTGTTGTGTTTGACAATTCGACGTGTTGTGTTTGACATTTCGACGTGTCGTATTTTCTTCTACGACGA
>Ga0310695_10012569_pt1 | contig 11817 bp, 4 predicted proteins | sample RumenRJG_04DNA_FD_203882 | JGI IMG/M metagenome (GOLD analysis project Ga0310695, IMG submission 203882) | Bovine rumen microbial communities from Lethbridge, Alberta, Canada - RJG_04 (v2) (version 2) | ecosystem: Host-associated > Mammals > Digestive system > Stomach > Rumen | place: Canada... | reverse complement strand
ACTTTTTACTCGGGTAGCGACAGCTTAATTCATAGAGATCCTTACATGTATACTTTGTCGGGAAATCTTAACTTCAATATCTTGGGGATAATAGACGCTCCGTTCTCCTTTGCGGTTTCCAATACAAGTAAAACCTATACGCAACCATTCAATCGTTTTCAGTTTGCCCCAAAGTATAAATGGGTAAAACTATATTTGGGAACGACTAACATGCATTTTTCTCAGTATACGTTGGCTGGTCATGATGCGCGAGGTGTGGGTGTCGAGCTTACACCGGGCCATTGGAATGTTAGTGCGATGTATGGACGTTTTAAAAAAGCCATAGAGTATAATCCTGAAGCAAACAACATCTATGATGTGGCTTACAAACGTATGGGATATGGATTTAAGGTGGGCTATTGCAATAAGGGTACTGATGCTAATGTGATTTTATTCTCTGCAAAAGATGATAAAGAGTCATTGGAAATGCCTATACCAGCGGAGGCTGATCTGCATCCACAAAAAAACATGGCAGTATCTGCATATTTCCGTCAAAAATTCCTGAAATACTTCTTCGTCCAGGGAGAGTACGCACTCTCTCTTTATAACTCGGAACTTCGTGCTTCCAATGGAGAACAAATAGAGTCTGCTAACTTTATAGACAGAGTATTCGGAAGGAATGGTAACGATCGGTTTGTAGATGCGCTTAACGCATCGATTGGTTATGAGGGTGCGATATGGGGCTTGTCGTTTTGCTATGAGCGAATCGCTCCGGATTATCAAACCCTTGGCGGGTATTACTTCACCAATGATGTTGAGACGTTTACTCTTGCCCCATATTTAAAGTTGATTGAGGGAAATTTATCAATGTCGGGAAAGTTTGGTCTTGAAAGGAATAACCTGAATGATCTTAAGGCAGACGATACCCGACGAATTGTGGGTTCCGCCAATGTTTCTTTCTCCTCAAAGGGGTTCACGACATCCGTGTCGTACTCGAATTTCTCCACCTATACACGTTACAGGAAGACTGCCTATCCATATTATGTGGATGATTTGGACAGCTTGAACTTTTATCAAATTAACCAGTCGTTGAATGCGATGGCTTCATATAGCTTTGGTAAGGATACTACTCTAAGACATAATATCAACGTGATGGCATCATACCAAGCAAGCGACTCGAAAAACGATGACGTGAAGGAATCGATTAGTGATATCGTCTCCGCTTCGGTCTCTTATGGTCAGTCCCTTGTACCCAAAGATTTCTCGTTCGCGACTTTCTTTTCCATCAATCATGCTACAGCGGATCTCTACAAGTCTTTGTATTATGGTCCGGGTATTTCCTGTACGAAGCAGTTCTTTGATAAACATCTTACAACAGGACTATCCTTCGCTTTCAACGAGAATATTCTTAATGAACAGAAAACAAATTCGTTGCTGAACTCTTCTTTTTCCGCCTCCTATATGCTTCATGGCATCAAGGAAAAATATGGTCATCATACTTTTTCCGCATCGGCAGGCTTGACCAATCGTCTAAAGACAGAGACGTCGAGGAATTATGAATTCTTGGTAACTATTAGATATGGCGTAACTTTTTAATTGATAATATCATACAAAATATATGAAAACTCGTTTTCTCAAGGTTCAACTACTTTTTATGATGCTTCTTGTTAGTATGAAGCTTTCATCAGCTGTTGTTTATCCTATAGTATTGAATCCACAGATTTTACCTCCATACAGTAATTGCCTTTTGGACTATGCTGCAAGCAAGAGATTCAATGTGTTTGCTCTAAGTAGGGATATGAACCATGCTAATTACACGTTTTGTCTGAACATAAAGATGAAGCATGGCAATTCCTATTTAATTAACGAGATGGTGAATGAAGTTAGATTCACAGTGGCAAGTGGTGTGCCAACAATTGTGGATATCACTCCTTTACTGAATTTTGTGGATAATCAATCGAATGAAGGATTCTGTTACGAAGAGGGAGCCTACGAATTCATTTTCCAGGCTTTTGATGCCAACAATCTAAATATTGCAGTTAGTGAACCGGCTTATCTTTTAGCCTATTTGAGCAAAAGTGAACCTCCTATGTGCATTTACCCCAATGACAACGACTGTATTTCACCTAATATCGGAGGGGTAATCAATTTCTCATGGACTGAATCCTTTGCGGCAGTGCCAGATCCGAGCAGAAAGTTCAGAATAGCCATCTATGAGATGCCTGATGGTCTTTTTGATGAGGGATCCGATTATTCAACAAGACAAAGAAAGTCTCGATTGAACTCGCTTGTTGAAACACAAGTCCCAATATTCATGGATGAGACCAACGTCCCTTTCTATTCGTTTATTAACACTACAGGTAAGTTGCAGAAGAATCACACCTATTTGTGGAGGGTCCAGATTTATAAAGATGGGACAAACCCTGATGGTAAATACACCACTTCTGGCTACTATAAGAATGGTGGTTGGAGCGAGCCGTTTACCCTTCGATACCGCAATTGTGATCCGTGGTCGCAAGAGATAGTGAAACAGGAGAAAGAATCTAATACGGAAGCTCCTAGTCTAGAGGTGGAAGTGTCTGACGCTGTGACTATATCTTGGAAGACTGACCCTGATAAGTATTGCGGATATCGAGTTGGTTATAATGTTAAAGGACAAGATTCTGTCATCGAATGGACAACTCAGACATTTGCCCAAAACGAATCTAGTTGGGTGATCTCGAAAAACATTACGCCAGGAGTTGATTATGTGGCTAAGATTGAGGGTATAACGGACTGCCCGGATACTGCATATACAAAGTCTAATAAAAAGGATTTCAAAGTGCAGTATAAGGCGAACAACGATTGTAAGAGTAATATTCCTGTCCTCTCTCTTAACGATAATATTGAAGAATTAAAGGCGGGTGATATCATTGATGCGTGTGGTAAGAGTGTAAAGGTGACAAACGTTGAACGCAACGCTAATGGCACTTTCTCTGGTCAAGGTATCGCACTTTTGCCAATTCTATCGGATTGGACAGGAATTAGGGTTAAGTTTGAGGGTATTAAGGTCAACTCCTCCAAAGAGATGACCTCCGGTCACATTGAGAGCACCACGGGAAGTTCCCCTTTGACATTGAATATCAACGGTGTCGCCAATAAACAAAACGCGGGCACAAAAACAAATCTCCAGAAGAAGATAGCTGATTCAAAATCCGAAAGTTCGCAAGTAGCAATAAAAGTGGAGGGTAAAAAAGTCTCTGTTTCGGGTAAGGCAATAGGCACAATCGTGGGGAAAGATGAGGTGGGTAATATTGCCGATGAGGATAAAGTAGGTGAGAATGGCAAAATAACATTCACCGCCAAAGAGTATGGAAATCCTGTGATTGATGAAGGCATGTCGCCGTTCAATGGTCTACAAATTAGTAGCTATTACCAAGTTCCCGGCCAGTGGATTGCCCTTGAGGAGGGTAAATCGACTAAACTGGTCGCAAAATTCACGAAAGGTGATGGCGATATTAATCTAGACAGCGTTTCCTTCTATATCCAAGCGGAAGAGGATGCCGTGAAAATAGAGAATCTTAAATGGAGCGCAACAAACGAATGTGAGCTTACGATCTTCGCTGGTAAAGAAACCGAGCATTTGAACCTAATCGCGATGGATAAGAGCAAAGGCTCGCTTAATGTACTCGGTAGAGCATTTATCCAATCAATGAAGAATGAAAATATCACACTTCATTTGGTTCCTGTCAGAAGAGATCCTGGTTCGATTAAAACAGATGTAATTTCGGGAAGACTGAATGCCATCTATAATCCACTAGGCAAGTATTTTACTATAAAGTTGGAGGATCAATTTGATAAAGATAAAAAATTTAGTTTTCTTGACGATGGATTGGATGTCTCTGAGACAAGTCTTCTAAGTTTGGAGAGTAAAGAGATGAAGGATCTTACACAAGCATATGTTAAAGAGCATCCGGAGGTTGAGGATAGTAAAGATGCCTACATCTTCATTTGCCCAAGCGCAAAGGACAAAAATGTGAAAGGAGACATGCCAAGAAATAAGAGTATAGGCTATGTGTTTAGCAGTGCGGCAACGTATGGAACAGATACGGATGCTTGGACGATAGCCCACGAGTTAGGACATGGTATCTTCGATTTGGAACACACGTTTGATTTCGGTGTTAATAAGAATACAACCAAGAATCTCATGGATTATAACCAGGGAACAGAGACCAAGGTATGGCAATGGACTGTTATGGACAACCATCCATCGTACACACTTCCTTTCTTGGAGGATGCGGAGGATTCGCAATGGACTACTGATGGCCATTATTACTTGTTTACATATTTATGTCTATTATTAGGTCTTGATCCTAGTACAGCACAACAATATGGAGTATGGGCAGAAGCGCCTGATACAGAAATAGACGGAAATGGTGTTTTTGTTGAGAATACAACGTGGTTGCAACCTTATCTTCAACAACAGTTTCATGCTCTTACTGGTGGATATCATGGCGTTGAACTTGCAGCAACGTTATACGCTCTTCATAAGCTAAAAACAGACCCATATTATATTGATCCTTTAACGAACAATATTTTCAAGGGGAAGAGTACGGATAATAGGCAATTCCTTTTCCATAGATTTGGGGATTGTTTTGCTCACTGCAGGATTGACGAAGAAAGTATTACAAATAGTGCTAAAATTAAGAATGATGTCTATATAAAAGCGATAGAAAAATATGTAGATAAGGTTTATGTTTACGAAAAAAGGCCTTCGGATACTATTATATATAAGAATGGTAAATTTCGTACTTCATACAATAAAGAGACATTTACAAGAGGTGTAGTAAATGCAATAATTCTTTCGCAAGATATAGTTTATAGGGGTAAGCTTGAATATTGGAGTGAAATTGTATCAAAAGCGGCAAATATAGCATTTATGTTAGAAAATGGAACTCTCTTTGTTGCCTCATTGGGATATGATGTGGCATCAAAAGGTAGTGTGCTAGCTGCAATAGATGAAAAAATATGTCCTACTGATACAAAGGGCCTTGAAACGATTTGGAATGGATTGCTGGAAATATTAGGATCCAATGATATCAATGCTTCTAAGATGTATGGTGGGGCTGCAAATAAATGTTTTGCTTTCACCGAAGGTCATGCGTATCCGGGAGCGGAGGTGGACGCAATTTGTCAAAGGCCTAATTTGTTTAAATATTATGTGAATTCCGCAATCGATTTATTGTGTGATGTGGCAGGGGGAAACCGGAGTAAAAAGAGCTATGCGTATAAATCGGTAGCGTCAATTGTTGATTGGGCGAGCGAAAGTTATAAAAAAAATAAGACAAAAAATAGATTGGATGGCGTTTTCGCATTTTTAATAGCATATGATCAGAATGAAAGAACTTCATCTAAAACTGTAGAAGTAAAAATCCCGATTAAGTATTTAACACCGAAAGCTAATGATTTTGAAAGAATCGTAAATATTGTGCTTTCATCGTTTGATGATCTTACAGAAAATTTCAGTAAACAAGCAGATGAACAGTTAGAAAGCCTAATACGTTATCTGGTTTATTGTAAAAAGAATAATAAATATTCAGACCTAAATTTGGATAATATTAAAGAAATTGAGGTTAAGAAAACTATTAATGAAATAACTTTTACAATAAATAAAAAGTGAAGAACAAAGAGATTTAATAATGTTTCTGTATGAAAATGATAATCTAATAAAATGAAAATATTAAAAACCTGCACATTACTGTGCGCATACTTATTCTTCATTACCGCATCGTTCGCGAATGAAACCTCGGATGTTGTTGGCAATATAGGTGGTGATGTCCTTTCTTCAGTCAAGGAAGAGTTTCCCGAGACGTACTCCGCGCTTCAGAATATGGAAGACGGTTATGAACTTCCCGCCGTGGTGCGATGTGAGGTGGGTGATGTTGGTGTCGAGTTGACAATCGACAAACTGAAAATGGATAGGAAAGATATCGGATCCGAAGGTGCCAGTGTCCTATTGGATGCTGAGGCGGCATTGGCGCTTCCATTCTCTGTTTCTTCGAGCGGAGATAATATTATTCGCTTTGAAGGGAATGATATATCAATGGATGGCAGCATGTCTGAGGAGGCTAAATTATATTTGGGATCCAAAGTTGACTTTACGTTCTTAGACAACAAGATAAAACTTAAGTTAAATGGAGAATCTTCGTCTAAGGAAGAAAGATGCTGGGTCAGTTTCGATTGTAAGGGAGTTCAGAATGGACAGATAAGCGGAGAGTTCGTATTCGATAAGTCGTTTATATCACCAGCTGAAGGTGATGATCCTGTGAAGGCCTCATTCTCATTTAACCTGGGTGACGGATTTATATCGAAAGTGAAGTTCGATAAAAAATTCAAGGTGGCCAACTGCGGTGATTTTGTATTTGATGTTACGGATGCAATAGTTGACCTAAGTTCGTCAAAGAATGCGGCGGGTTTCGTTTTCCCGACAGACTATTGGGACGAAACTGCTGGTGCCCCAGAGACATGGAGCGGCTTCTTCCTAAAGAAACTTAACGTTACCATTCCAAAGGAACTATCCTTCAATGGGGATGGACAGACAATATCGGTACAAAACCTCCTTGTTGATGATTATGGTTTGACCGGTAACTTCATGATGATGCTACATGATGGCGAGTCCACAACTACAGACCAAAATTCGAATCCGGGTCTTGATTTCTCAGTCGACACCATTGGTGTTTCCATTTGGCAGAATGAGTTGTCGGATGGTATGATCTCAGGAAGTGCCCAAGTGCCTTTCCTTAAAGAGAATGAAAACCCACTCAAGTTATCCTTTAGGGGGTCATTCGGTTACAGTGATAGGTTTTACTATAATATTAATGCTGGCATAAAAGACAATGCAACCTTTGGAATACCTTTTACAGAGGAGGCAAAAGTTACTATCAATAAAGGTTCTTACCTCGATATCGGAGACAAAAAGGGAGGCGATGGATTCGAAGCATCATTATGTATGAACGGAAGTTTGACTGTTGACTCAGACTTCGAATTGAAAGGTGTGAAATTTGAGGGATTGAAGTTTTCGACAAGCTCTCCTCACGTGGACATCGATTATTTTGGATTGGACGGAAAGGTTGGCTTCTCGTTCGCAGGTTTTGGAATATCGCTTAATGAACTCGGTCTAAGGAAAAAATCCGCAGATTCGGTAGATCTTCGAATCGCAGCACAACTTAGTTTGGCACAAGAGGGTAGTTGGGGTATCGCAGTTGGTGGAGGTTTCGATATTTATTCAACTTTTGAAAATCGGGAATGGAAATATAAAGATTTTGAAGTTGACTCAATCAAACTTGATTTGGACTTCTCAGCCTTCCGCTTTAAGGGAGATATAGGATACAGAAACTTTCGTAAGGTGGAAGATACTGTGATTCTGTCAGAGTTTAGAGGTGGTTTGTTGCTGGAAATCAGTGCGCTTAGTTTTGGCGTGAGTGGTGATGTAATCTTTGGACGTACTAAGAAAGATGAAACATATTTCTATACAAAAGCTGCGGTAGAGTTGCCTGCTGGAATAATGCTTTTCCCACCATGTGTTTTCGCGAAATCTTTCATGGGAGGCTTGTACTATAAGATGAATACGCCAAGAAACCCCAAAACAGAAGAGGATTTCCCACCGATTAAATTTGCGGAGAAAGACAACTATAGCTATGATCCTAAAGCAGGTTTTGGATTTATGGCAGGAATGGGTATTTATGTTGCGCAGAAGTCTTTGGTTTCTGCTAACGCCAATCTTGAATTAAGTTTGAACTCCCATTGGGGACTTAACTTTATTCGATTGTACGGATTCGCATCATTCTTGTCGGAAATGAAACTTGACGATGACCCGAAAAAGGCAAATATAGGTGTAGCCCTAAATTCGATATATGACCGTCCAAATCGGACCTTTGAGGCTCAACTGCAGGGAAGTATCAATTATAAAGACATATTGACGGGAGAAGCGAATGTGCTTTTGCATGCAGATCCTGACAGATGGCATTTCTGGTTGGGAACAAGGAATCAACCAAATTACCTAAAATTTGCTGGGTTCGCCAAGTCGCAGTCATACTTTATGATGGGTGAGATCGAGACTCCACTCCTCCCATTGAATGAGACTGTGGCCGCAAAAGCAGGGATTACACTTTCCCCAGCGCAAGGAAAAGAAGGGGAAATTTCTCAAGGGAAAGGTTTTGCCTTCGGTGTCGACATGTCAGTAGGAGCTAAGATCTCTCTTCCTTTGGATATACTCTATGCGGGATTCAATCTTTCCGGAGGATCCGATCTTATGGTGGTACATACGCAAAATAATTGGATTGGAAGCGGCGACATCTATGTATATGCCGATGGAAGCGTAGGCGCATCGATCCCTTGGCTAAGATGGTGCAAATGGCATCCTTGTATTAGGAAGAAGAAGTTCAGCATCTTTAAAGGAATGACCTTCGCAACTCTTCAAGGTTCCGGACCAACTCCGTTTACAGGTAGGGGAAAATTAAACTTCTCATGCTCGATCTTCTGCATCGACCTGCCTTCGATTGACGTGTCAGTATCATTTTAACATGTAAAATAATTTGTTACATTATATGAAACGAATAAAATTCATAATATTCTTCCTCTGTTCACTATGTGTGGGTAGTGCAGTGGCTCAGTCGGGAGATTACTCCATCGATCTTTACACTTACAATGCTGGCAGTTATGTCGCTCTTCGATGGTATCCACAAAATGCGGACATCTTACGTCATGCGAAAGAAAGCGGTTTTGTGGTACAAAGGAGGACGGCCGGATCATCAGTGTGGTCTGATATATTTAGCGGGAAGCCTGCTCCGTATGAGAAATTCGATGCCATGTCGGAGAATAATGACCAATATATGATGATTGGTTTTATCCTATACCAAGAGGATATAGAGAAGAAATTCAGCACCGATTCCATAAAGTCCCAAATGAAGGCTGACTCCATCTATTTCGATATGAGCAAATATAAGGATCCCAAAATACAGGATTACTTGTATAAGCTAGGTCTCGTCACTTGTGAATTTGACTTGGAGATTGCCCAAGCTGTATGTCTATACTATAAGGACGAGAAAGTTACCCCCCATGCCACGTACGACTACCGTGTTCTATTAGGTGATGGCAAATACGCTGAAAAAGCAAAAGTAGTGCGTGTCGACATGGACAATCTTTCCCAACTTCCTCCCCTTAAGGGATTCGAATCCGAAACAGCAGGTGAGATGGTTCGCTTCAAATGGAGCGTGGCTGATAATAAAAGGAGTTACTCGGGATATATCCTGGAGCGTAGTGCCGATGGTGTGAAATACTCAAGAGTAAACGAAGACCCAATCGTCTACACTTATACGGGAGAATCATCCAAAGACCTCTGCTTGGCGGGAGATTCCCTTCCGGAATGCGACAAAACTTATCATTATAGAATATGCGGTATTACACCATTCGGCGTAAATGGACCCTACTCAAATGTGGTGAAAGTGTCGAACGAATGTGAATACTTGGTAGAAGTGAAGATCGATGATGTAAATGTCAATGAAAAAAATGTCGGAGAAATCAAATGGACAGTTGCTAATCCTAAGAACCAAGCCATACGTGGATTCCATGTCCAAAGGGTGGATAAGATGAATTTCGACGCGAAAACGAAATCTCCTATATTCCAAAATATTACGCCGAAAATGCTGTCTAGTAAAACCCGTTCTTACAAGGATAAAAACACACATCTGACCAACTACTATAGGGTTGTGGCGTATGGAGAGAAAGATGGTCAGAGGAGTGTGTCCAACGTGGTGTTCCGTCACCAAGTGGACAGCATCCCTCCTTCCGCTCCTACAGGTCTGTCGGGAACAATTGATTCAACTGGCGTCGTTCGTTTGACTTGGAATAAAAACCCTGAATCCGATGTCATGGGATACCGTGTATTCAGGGCAAACAATCCAAACGTTGACTTCCTCTCTTGCTCGGACACCATCTTGCCTAAAAATAGTTTCTCGGATACGTTGTCCCTTGGTACTCTTACCAACGATGTCTATTATAAGGTTATGGCTATCGATCTTAATTACAACCAGTCATCTCTCTCGGGAATGGCTCATCTGGTAAAACCGGACACCATAGCCCCCGCAAAGGCGGTATTTACGAACATCAAACAAAATGAGAAAAATCTTTTTGTCCTTAAATGGATCAACAGTTCCAGCTCCGATCTCCAGAGGGTTGAATTGTACAGAAAGACAACAGAGCAAGGTGAGTGGAAAAGGTTAATGTCATGGAGTAGGCCTAATCTTGTGGAGGAGTTCACGGATACAACAACCACATTCAAAGGGGAGAAGGTGTTTTATAATCTTGTATCCTATGATGCGTCAAACAACCAAAGCATAACAGAGGGCGTTCCTGTGAAATCTCATGTTGTGAGGACTGATGGCATTACGGATGTTCGGGTTGAGAAGAATTATAAAAAAGGCGGGATTCTCATCTCATGGAAGAATGCTTCAAACCTTATTGATGCAATCCATGTCTTTAAGATTGAGGATGGCTCAGCACCGAAGTTGATTGGATCTTTCCCTCCTGAGAGGACGAGTTTCTTTGACGACAATGTGTTCAAAGGCAAAAGGTACAAGTATCTTATCCAACTTAAGTCAAGTACACCGATGAAAGCCGTATATACGACCGAAGTCGCGTTTTAGGAGCTAGTTAAACCCATTAGTGAAAAAAGTGAAACAATAATTCCGCAATAGATTAAGTGAATATTTTTGTGTAATCTGTTGCGGAACTAATGTTTCATTTAGTTGTTCCCCCATGTCTTGGGTCTTTCTTGTCTTTCCTCTTAATCCTTCCCAAAATTCAGCCCTCGTATTAATTGCGCGATTCCAACAATAAACAAAAAGACGGCTATCGCCCAAACAAGGTAATTAAACACAAATACCCTGCCCGCCTCCATCGTCAAATTGTATAAGATACAACCGAAGATGAAAAGCAAAACTCCACCTGCCATTTTTATCAAACCACTTATCCTAAAGGCTTTTTTCTCTTCTGCTTCCTCCACTTTTTGATATGCCTTATCTATTTTTCTCAACGCCTCCACAACCATACTTCGTTGCTTGTCAGGAAGATTGTTTGCATTCATTCCTTTTATCAACTCCCTAGTTGGCACACCATCCATTCTTCTGGATGTGTAATATTGGACGAGCTCCTCGTCTGTCATTTCATTTATCGTTTTCATAAATTAAACCAGTTGATCGATTAGTTATTAAATTATTTTTCGTAAAATTCAGAAGAATTCTTGGGATTTGCAAGCAAATGGCTGGGAATCAAGCATGCGAGAATCGGGATGATTCCCACCGTGGTGTGTCGCAGACCTTCTCTGACATAGAGGTGGTCGCGCTTTCTCATTATTACGGAGGCTTCCGTAATTGGATAAAGGGAAGGACTCTCTAGTGGAGTTGTTTCTGTGATGATAGACTATCGTTGTGGATATTCAAGTAGGGGGAAACTCCCGAAGTTCGCAAGGAATCAAAGTTATCCATAGTGTTTGTCCAGACAATAGATTGATTGAGGTATGGTGATAACGCAAGGGGATTTAATGGAACAAATCCAATTTCTTCTTTTTAGCCTCTTCCAAGTCGACCAGTTTCTCCTCTTTCTGTTGGTGTGTGGATCTGCATTTTGCTTGCGCCGCCCTGTTTTGCGCCTCGTATTCCTTTTGTGTCTTCTTGTTCAGAAGCATCGAGATGGCATAGGTGTTTTGTGAGGCGTCGCGCATGTGCATGACCGTTCCGCTGTAGCTTGGTGCGATCTTCACGGCGGTGTGAATGTCCGATGTGGTGGCTCCTCCGACAAGCA
>Ga0310695_10012568_pt1 | contig 11818 bp, 11 predicted proteins | sample RumenRJG_04DNA_FD_203882 | JGI IMG/M metagenome (GOLD analysis project Ga0310695, IMG submission 203882) | Bovine rumen microbial communities from Lethbridge, Alberta, Canada - RJG_04 (v2) (version 2) | ecosystem: Host-associated > Mammals > Digestive system > Stomach > Rumen | place: Canada... | reverse complement strand
GGCGCGCGGCATCGACCGCATCCCGACCGTCCACGTCGGGACCGGGCACGAGTCACGCGAGCTCGCGATCGCCGCGAATGAACTTATACGAGAAACCAATCGCACCCTCGCTCGCCTCGACCGGATCATCGCCCGCCTAACCGAGCTGCGCGACTTCATCATCGAGCGGCTCAGGGGCGCCGGACGCGCCATGTCGCGAGGGCCGATTCTCGTCCAGGCGCAGGCGAAACGGAACCCCAAGAAGTACGCGCTGCTACTCGAGGACGAGCGCCGGGCCCGCCTCGCAGCCGAGCGGGCCGCGGCAGCGAGAAGCCAGGAAGACCACACCGCGCCGCCCGCGAAGAAGGCCGAGCCCGAGGCGGCGCAACAGACCTCCGCCGCGGAGCCCGCGACGAAGGCCGAGCCCGAGGCGGCGCGGCGGCTCTCCGCCGAGGACCTCAGGAGGGCCGGGGAGGGATTCGCGGTCATCCTCGAGTCTCTTCGTCGCGAAGCCGCGCGCGAGCAGGCGCAGGCGGCCGCGATCCAGCGCGCCCGCGAAGAGAGCGAGCGCCGCGCAACCGAGGCGACGGCGAAGGCCGACGATGCCGCCAAGCGGGCGGCGCGGACGGCCGCCCGGACCGACGAGCGGACCGCTGTCACGCGACGCACGCGCCCCACGGCGCCGCAAGTCGAAGAGCGGCCGATCAGGCCATCGTCTTACGACGAGAGCGAGGTCGGGCGTGAGGTGACGGACGCCTATCGTGAGGTGACGGACGCATATCGTGAGGTCGAAGAGCTCTCCGAGCGCTGGGACGACCTCGGCGACGCCTGGGGTGAGCATGACGAAAGGTAAATAGAAACTAAAGAGCCGTCTACCGTTTCCGCAGGTAGGCGGCTCGCTGTAAGCCCGTTTACGGGGCGTTTGCAGCTCGTGTCGACTAGTTGTACCTAAAAAAGGTCGTCTCCGTTCTCGTCGATGAGGTCGTAGATTCGGTCCAGGCCGGTGAGGCGAAGCGTCTCGAGGGTGAGCTCGCGGTCGGCGAGCCTCAGTGGGCTTCCGTCGTCGATCGAGCGGCGGAGCAGCTCCTCGCCGGGAATGTCGACGTGCACGTAGTCGATGCGCCCAAAGGGCGTCTCGCACGTCCCGTCCTCGCCAGTCGTAACGCAGGTCACGCGCATGAAGGGCACCTGGTTGACGAGGTCCCATCGCGACGCCGCGGTGTAGAGTGACTCGATCGTCACGCAGCCGGGCCGACCCGCCGCCGCGGCGGCACGGAGCTTATTTTCCATCGTCATGCTTGACCTCCCTCACAAGAGGTCGTCTCCACCCTATACAGGTCCATGAGGTCCTGATGCGAGTACACCCACGAGAACATCTCGAAGAGGTCGTATCTCTCGAGCCCGGCACGCTCGAGGAACTTCTCGATGCCGGTTCTCTCCGGAGGGACCACGTACCCACTAAGGAACATCCGGGTCTCCTCATCCCCCAGCTCGAGGACGCCCCGCGACCGCCAGCACTCGAGCGCGAAGGGAACGGCGACTGAGGGGTCCGGGTTGATGTGCGCGCGAAGCGTGCCGTCCTCGGCGTCGCGCATCACCCTCAAGGCGAACTTGGAGTCATCGCTTTTCGAGTAGATCGTAATCACCTTGTCCGTCATTTCCATCGCCCTCCCTTATGTCGACCTCGCCGTCGCCCGTGCGACCCTCGGTGCACTTCGACATGCACAGCATAGAGTCGCTGGGAGTGATGTCGTGCGTCGTTGCTAAAATAAAACGCGCAAAAAGCCCCTCGCGTGGTTCGGGCGCGGAGGGGCCGTGACGCGGGAGACGGATTCCCGCAGGCATGAGGTTAGCATGACTCCAAAAGCAGTGTCCCTTTTCGCTGGTGCGGGCGGGCTTGACGTGGGATTCGAACGAGCGGGATTCGAGACTGTATGGGCCAACGAGTTCGACCCTGACGCCGCTGCGACGTGGCGCGCGAACCGCCCTGGCAGGGAACACATCATGGCCGAGGGTGACATCGCCGAGCACCTGGGCGACCTCGACGGGATTGGCAACGTTGACGTCGTTTTCGGGGGACCACCATGCCAGGGATTCTCGGTCGCCGGCAAAATGGACCCTCGCGACGAGAGATCGCAGCTTGTGTGGCGGTTCCTCGACGTGGTTGAGATGGTCCAACCAAAGGTTTTCGTGATGGAGAACGTCGCGGCGCTGGGAAGGCTCGAGAAATGGCGCGACGTACGCGAGGGAATCTCCGCCCGAGGGCGCGAGATTGGCTACGACGTGTCGTTCCAGATTCATCACGCTCCCGATTACGGCGTGCCAGAGAATCGCGACCGAGTCATTTTCATCGGCGTGCGCGCAGGCTCGGGAGACATGGAGTGCTTCTACGAGAGGCTCTTGGGTCACATGGTCCCACCGCCCACGGCGAGAGAGACGATTCTCTCGGCCGGCGCCTACGGTTCCGACGAAAACCCCCAGACCTGCACCTCGAACGTGACGCTCGCCACCAACCCCGTGATGAGAAGGTCTCCCTATGCGGGAATGCTGGTCAACGGCGCGGGGCGCCCCATCGACCTCAACGGTCTGGCGCCCACGCTGCCTGCCTCGATGGGCGGCAACAAGACCCCAATCGTGGACGAGGCAGCGCTCCGCGACCCAGCGCGGACTAACTGGTTCGAGGAGTACCACACGGGGCTGGTTGAGGGGACGCTCTCGCCCGCGACCACCACCGTTCCGGACACGATTAGACGGCTGACCATCGCCGAGGCAGCGGCGATACAGACCTTCCCCGTGGGATACAAATTCGTGGGACGAAAGACGAAGCAGTACAGGCAGATCGGCAACGCCGTACCGTGCCTTCTCGCACAGGCGGTGGCATCAGCCGTGCGCGAGGCATACTTCGAGGAGTGACGAATTGGCTATCGACATCAACCGGGCCGAGGCTACGAGGATTCTGGACGCCTCCCGCGCATCCTGCCTGGAAAGCCCCTCGAGCGACTGTCTCATCAAGGATGAGATTGACCTCGTGATGGGCGGTAAGAACTGCCTGACGTACCGGTACATCCTGCTCACGGCACTCGTTGCCAAGTCGGTCGACGAGAGGGTCGACGTCCTCTCGCTCCAGGCGGGCGACGCCTCGGAGGGAGCCTACGACGCGCGATCCCTCGCGTCGAAGGTGATCTATCCCTTCCAGAAGTCGATGCTGGGCAATGCCCTCGACGGGTCGAACAACGACCCTCTCGTCAACAAGCCGGGGCGGTTCCCCCGACTCCGTCCGGACAACCCGACGGCTGGAGGGGACCCTCGGCGTGCGCTGCACGCACTCTGCGACGCCCTACCTAGAGTCGAGACCAGCGGCGAGGCGAGGAGGTGCGTCGACTACATCGTCAGCCGCCTACTCGAGAAGAAGCGCGAGAACGAGTCACGGGTATCGGCGTTCTCAGCCGTCGCGCAGGACTCGACCCCATTTCGCGTCCGGCACTTCCTGGACGACCTCGTATCGCAGGGGTTCGGCGGCGTGGCACTGACGCTCGCCGCGAACGCCCTTTTTCATATGCGCTTCTACAGCGAGGAATACAGGGTCGTGCCACACCCCGTCAACCAGTCAGGGTCGTCCTCAAGACAATTCAGCGACCTCGACGTCTACCTCCACAACAGCCCCTTCATGGGTGCGGAGCTCAAGGACAAGCCGTTCACGGAGTCGGACGTCGAACGTGCGGCAGCGACAGCCCACGGCGCAGGAGCAAGGAGCCTCCTCTTCGTTGCGGGAAGGCAGTCAACCTTTGCCGCACAGCCACCCACCTACTTCGCGAGGGCGCGGGAGAAGTACGCTGCGATGGGGCTTTATGTCGGGGTCACGTCCATCGACAGCCTCATCGACACGACCTTCGCCTGTAACATCGACTTCGATGCACGAGAAATCCTCGAGGAGACGAGGGTTGCAGCGGAGCGGATCGGTGCGATAGAGGCGCAAATGTGGATATACGAGAGGCTTGCGACGGACATCCAATAAAGCGAGGTCCCATCTCGACGCCGCGGTGTAGAGCGCCTCGACCAGTCACGACCTGGTGACGGTCTACGTCGCCGCGGCGGCACGAAGCTCATTTTCCGTTATCTCGATGGCCCGCCCGCACTCGAGAGCCATACGCCCTCACAAGCGCCCGAGTCGAAGGCAGGCGCGGCCGAGCGTTCGTCGCCGGCGCACAGGACCGTTGCCGGCGAGTTCGCGAACATGGATCGCGTCTCCTCGACCCCCGAGAAGTCCCAGTCGCGGCAGTCCACAAACCTCGCGGCGATGCACCCCGCAAACATCTCGGTCATGTCCGCAACCTTGGAGGTGTCGAAGCGCCTGACGAACGTGAAGTCCTCGACCGAGGCCGAGCCGCGGAACATGCAACGCATGCTCGTGCAGGCGGACGTGTCGAGGCCAAGGAGGTCATACCTCGAGCACATGCGGAGCCCGTCGAAGAGATACTCGCAGGTCATCGGAGCATATCGGTCGCGAACGACGACCTTTCCGATCTCGTCGCGCCACTCCGCCCACGGTACGGGGTTCTTCTCCCTTCCGTCGAGGAACTTGCCGTGGAGCGTGTCCGTGACGACCGTGCCGTCGTCGAGGCGTGTCACGCCGCCGGCGTTCTCGGTGAAGACCTCGTCGCCGGTTAGGAACCCGCACGCGACGACCTTCCAGTCGCCCATGCTCGTCTTCTTCGCGGTGCCGTGCTGAATAAAGAGCGTGTACGGCGCGACGGTCCCGTCCCATGCGGGCGCGTTCTCGGTCGCGGCGTTGGAGCGCGCCAGCGTTGAGATCTCGCTGACCACGCCGTTGAGCACCATCTCCAGGTTGCCTCGCTCGACGGCCTTCTGGATCCGTCTCGTCCAGACCTCGTGGGCCGTCTCCATGCGAGTGTCGACCAGGACCCAGTGGTCGGCGGCGTCACCGGCAGGGGGCTCGAAGCCAACGGCACGCCAGAAGGCACTCTCGGCCATGACCTCGACGCCCTTCTCCCTGGCGTCCTTGACGTAGGCCGTCTCCTCCTTGCCGGACGCGAGGTCGTCGGCGACGACGAGCACCTCAGTCGCCGCCCTTGCCGAGTTACCGCTGGTCTCGACGGCCCTCCCGCCGCGCTCGCGGACGAGCTGGTATCCCTCGAATGGGTCAAGCGTCTTGAGGCCGCTCGAGAACGTGAACGCCCTGCCATTGATGAGTTCGTCTGTCATGTTCACTCCTCGATCTCCGCGCCGCTGGTCCGGGCGAGGTAGTAGTCCTTACCGTTCTGCATGACCTTGAGGTAGGGCGCCAGCACGCGCCTCGGCGCCGCCTCGCCCCCGACGAGGACCTCGAGCGTCACCGTCCCACACTCTCCGCATGCCTCGACCACGCGCAGGTCCCTCACGGGGAGCGTCTCGACGACGGGGACGCTCACGGGCACGTCGACGCCGTAGCCGTTCCTCTCGACGATGGTCTCGAAACCGCTCTTGCACAGGTAGACAAGCTGCTTCGTCACAGGCAGGTCGAGCTCGCGGCGGACCATGAGGGCTATCTCTTCCTTCAGCTCAGACGCCCAGGCGCCGGTCTGAAGAACGTCATAGAGGACGGGGCCGTAGCTCGGATGCCCGACGAGCGAGAGAAACTCCTTCACGTCGACGATCTCGATCCCACAGCCGTCGCCTATGTACTTTTCGGCCTTGGCGACCTTGCCACTGCGTCGACCCTCGAGGTTCACGAGCATCGTGATCTTCTTGGTGACGCCACTGCTGACCGCGGCACCGTGGGCGAGGGCGAGGGTCTGGCAGGTACGCTTCGGATAGTCGTCGGTCGACCCCGTGAAGCAGATCACCTGCCCCGCGAGCAAATCATCAATGACGCCGGTGCTCGCGACTTGACGGCCGTCAAACACCCCCAACCGCCTGGTGCGAATGTCGACGAAGATCCTCCCCGTCACCTCCGCGTCGGACCAGGCCCTATGGGCCTCGTCGTTGACGAGCCTGAGTTCTCTGCACCACTTGGCGAGAGACCCCCTACCGCCGAGCAGGACGCGCACGTCATGCGACCCGTTCGCGACGGGGCTCCCCAGCCCGGTCCTCTCGGCCTCGCGGTCGACGAAGGGGTCGTCGAAGTCATGGTTGTTGAAGCCCACGAGAGGCAGGTCACCGACGAAGGAGCAGAAGTCGGCGAAGACCTCCGCCCTCGGGCGGCACCCCTCGAGCATCTCGTCGGTGATATGGTTCACCTCGGTTGCCTTGGGGTTCATCCGCCCCTCGAGCGCGCACAGCTCGGAGAACCTCTCGTCCGGCTCCCCGTCCACGAACCTCACGGCGCCGATCTCGACCATCTCTCCGCCGCCGTTCATGAAGTCACTCGTCTCGAGGTCGTAGGCGACGAACGAGTTCGGCAACTTGTACGCGTCCATCTCGTTGTTATTCACTGACGCTCCTGTTCTATCCAACCCGCGATAACGCCGATTATGTCAACTAGCGGGTGCAAGACCCTCGAATAGCTGTCTTAGCTCGTGTCGTTGTCTCGGCGACTTCGGGGGTATGGGTTGCATAACCTCTCATTTCATCGCCGGACACTATATATTGTGTCATCCGAGACGCTTGTCTGGAGTGAGGTATTGCATCGTCGCCATCCTTGACTATTTATTTGGAAGGGCCTGAAATACAGCGTGTCGAAAACTTTTCATGTTGAAAACCGCTGGTAGGGTGGTATACATCTCACCTTAAGTGCATTTCCGTGCCCTCCCTCATGGCACGGCACTGCGCTGAGGGGCTCCGCGCCGTGCTTTCGGGAGACCCCGGCCCCTGCACGGGGCCAAAAAAACTTTGGCCGAGCTGACCCTTGTCATTACCCTGCGCATCCTACCCTTGCAGGACCTCAAAACGAACGTTGATATTTCATCCGAAGTGAGGCGGTCAGCTCTTCGAGGAGCTCCACCCTTCCTAAATTTGCGCACGCCGGACACGCTCTGCCCGGGGACCGGCCGTGCAGACAAAGGCGCAGTTTTCTCAGGATATTGGCATTATTTCGCATGTAGCTCAATGCACCATTGGCCGTCCTGGCACGGACAATATGTCGGTCGCCGGCAGGACAAAAAAAGCCCCACGCCGAGAGGGCGGGGGCTGTTCTTCACAACTTCTACCACGTGAATTTAGTATCATAGGACGTGGTGCTGAGGTCGAGCCCTGGCTAATCGCTCTCGGCGTCGATCCGACTGCAATCGGATCGGCCTAGGCCACATACTAACACAGAGGTCCCCGGATTTTGCCGGGGACCTCTCTTTTTTTTAGCCATTTACCTGCGGCTTTGCGAACGCAAACGTTCAATCATACCAGCTCGTCGCGCGTTGCCTCCCTCTCAAGAGAGGGAATTCGCCGCCGTCGGAATGCGCCGCGGGGACGCTTCGACGGCGACGAAACGCTACTCGGCCTTCGCGGACCTGAGCTCGCGGAGCTCGGCCTTGGCCTCGTCGCGCTCGTTGCGTGCGTCGGCGACCACGGCCTTCAGGTCTTTGACTCGCTCCTCGAGGTTCTCGAGCTGGACGAGAGCAGCCTTGCCGGCCTCGGCGTCGGCGCGCAGGGCGTCAACCACCTTCAACGAGTCGTGGGCCTCGGCCTTTGCCGCCGTGAGCTCCTCCCTGGCCTTCTTGGCCTCCGCGAGGGCGGCGTCGCGCTCGGCCTCGGCCTTCGCGAGGGCGTCGTCACGCTCCTTCTCAGCCTTCGTGGCGCGGGCCTCGAGCTCGTCGACTCTCTTGGCCTTGGCGGTCGCGTCGCTGAGGGCCTTCCTAGCGTCGGCGAGCTGGGTGCGGGTGTCAGAGAGCTTCCCCTCAAGCTCGTCTCGCTCGGCCTCGGCCTTGTCGGCCAGGCGCTCGAGGCGGCCCTGCCCAGCGGAGAACGCGCCGAACGCGACATCGCGAACGTGCGCGAGCGCGCGATCGAGCTTTGCGACGTCCTCGCGGGTCTCCGACGAGCGGGTGAAGACGTCCGCCTCGCGGGCGCCCGCGATGATCGTGTCGGCAAGGTCGCGCCAGGTAGCGTCCCCTTTGAGTTCCTTGAGCTGGCGCTCCTGCTCGTCGGTGATGCCGCTGAAGTTAACCTGTCCCATGGTCTCTCCCTTCGTAGTTTGTTGCCAGACACATTATCCCACGTTTGCGAGCTGTATAGCAAGAATATATCCATCTACGTCGGAATATTTTGAATATGGCACATATTCCGACGTAGAACGCATATTCGGACGTATAGACCAGTCTCACCACGTTGCCCATGAGGTTGTGTTATAAAGAGAACATAAAGAAAACCTAAAGAGAACCTAAAGAGAGGAGCGCAGATGATCATCGCCGTGGTCAACCTCAAAGGAGGCGTGGGCAAGACCATCTCGTCCATCGCCCTCGCGACCGCCGCATCCAGGGACGGCGTGAAGGTGCGCGTGATTGATACCGACCCCCAGGGTTCCGCGACGACCTGGGCGGCGGAGGCCGAGGACGCAGGCGAGCCCCTGCCCTTCCCCGTCGTCCCCGGCAACGTGGCGACCGTGAGCCGCTTGCGCGACGGCGACGGCCTGACGATCATCGATCTGCCGCCCTCCGGCGACATCGCCGACGCCGCCGTCGACGCCGCCGGCTTCGTTGTCGTGCCCACGTCAGCGAGCCCGGCGGACAGAGACAAGACCTTCAAGACTGTCGCCAGCCTCGAGGCGGCGGGCGTCCCGCACGCAGTCCTGGTCGTCAGGACGACCGAGCGAACCATCGCCGCCAGGCTCCTCTCGCACGAGCTCGACGCGCGCGGAACGAGCGTGTTCGACACGGTCATCCCCCGCCGCGAGGCACTTAGCAATGCGTTCGGCCACGCGATGCGTGACCTTAATGGATATGAGGACGCCTGGGGCGAGCTGAAGGAGGTCATCTATGGCGATTAGGTCTGAAGTCACACCGCGCAGGAAGTCAAACCTGATGTCTAACCAGGACCGCACGCGCGGCGACAGCGCCGGCGAGAAGAAGGTCCTCATGAACTTCCTCATTCTCCCCTCGCTCAAAGAGCGCATCAGCGGCTACGCCGCGAAGCGCGGCATGTCGAAGACGCGCGTCATCATCGAGGCGATCGAGGAGTACCTCGACCGTCACGACGCCTAACGTCTTTATCTTCTCTTTATCTTTTATTTATGCCAACACGGCAGAAAGAAGGCCCTCCCAGGTAGGGGAGGGCCTTTTCTCACACGTCCAGGCCGAACATTTCCGCGAGCTCGTCATCGCCCGCCTCGTCGACCTCATCCTCTCCGAGGGCGTCGAGGAGCCACTTGTCGCGCTCTTCCCGGGACGTGGGGTCCACGAGGAAATACACCTCGCCGGGCGTCAGCGGGCGTCGGACTCCCCCGTCACACAGGGCGACGGGCCACGTCCAGACAGTCTCACCATCGACCTCGAGACAAAACGGAACGTCGCCGTGCAGCACGGCGGCAGGGTACGTCTCTCCGTCGCCGAAGTGCGTCCAGACGTAGTACTCGAACGTCGACGACATGCACTCCTCAATCGTTGCGCCGCCGAGCAACTCTATGATGCTCACCGTCTGCGTGTTAGGAAGTCTGACGTAAACCCCGTCAGACCGAGACATGAGTCTCGTGGACCCGAGTGCGTCGGTCGCATAACCGGTGTCCAGGTCGGTCACGCCGCCATCCCCCCATGCGATCTGAATCCTCACAGTAGCCTCCCCTGCATGCCGTCCTTAGCGGTCTCCTCCGCAGCCGCATCCTCGCGGGCGCGGAGCGACTGGTACGATCTCTCGCCGATGCGCGCAGCCTCCTCGACGGTGACCGCGTCGGCCTTCTCGCCGCAGACCTTGAGTGAGCGCATCACGTTGCCGAGGAGTCGCCACTCTGCCTCGTCCAGCTCGCCCGCGACCGACTCGACCGTGGCGGCACCCTTGATGAGGCGATGGTTACGCCGGCGCCGCGCCGCGGCGGACGCCTTGGACTTGAGGCGACGCCTCTCCTCCTTCATGGCCTTGATTTTCTCGTCCAGGTCGCGCACCGCGTCTTGCGCGGTCTGGTCGAGCTCACGGTCCCTTTCGTCGCGCAGTGACTCGAGGTAGTCGACCCTCTCTTCGGCGGTCATGCCGCGCATCGGGTCCTTCTTGCGTGTCATGTATGCCTCCCTTTCCGATTCTTTCTCTGTACCTTGGAGCGCCATCAACGGGTGCCCTTCTATGCCATCGAAACACGTCACGAAAAACGGCTCCCTCTCATCGGAGGGAACCCAACGCGAGCGTCGTGGTTCGATATGGGCGTGCCATCGGGGTTCATCCTGCCCTTCACCGTCACCTTCGGTGGCGGGTGCGCACTTACTGACCACCACAAGGGTGGTCTTCCAGTGCGCGCCTGCGGCGAGCAAGGCGCGGCCAGTGCCGCGCCCCCGTTCGTGGCCTCCGCTCGTGCGGAGTCTCACGAACAAACGGCGTCGGGGCCGAGACGGGCCCACGATGCCCGCGCATTCGCGCGGCCATCGTGCCCGTCTCTCCCCGCCACCGCGCGCCTCGCCGGCGCCGTGGGGCCCGTCACGCGCACGCTCCGCGTGCACGTGACTCCCACGGCGTCGTGCTCGACGCCGCCCCGGGCTCGCCCGCCTGCCGGCGCCGAGCCACGGGGCGAAGGGCACACCCCCGCGCGCGTCGGTCACGCCGCGCGCGGGGGTGCAGGGCACGGCGCTCGTCGCGACGGCTCACCCGCCGTCGCATCGAGCACCGCGTCTCCCGACGCGCGCACGCTCCCGACGGGTCGCGTCCTTGCGCCAGGAGACGAAAAAACAAAGAGCAGAGAGGATGCAGGATGAGCAAAACAAAGGTTGGAAATCAGTACAGATGGTCCGAGAAGAACCCCGCGGCCGTGCCAGGCTCGGGCATCTCCCCGACCCGTCGCGTCGCCGGCATGGTTGCCTACATCACCGGCGAGCAGGTACGCATCGCGGAGACGAACACCCCCGTGAGGCCCAACGGCAACCCGCACCGCGTCGAGCGATGGGAGGTCACTCTCCCGGACGGCAGCGAGGAGACCCTCGCACCACTGAGAGACCTCGACACGCTCTCGGGCGCGCTCGGAGCCTCGGTCGCGACGGCGGACGGCCGTCTTCTCAAGAACATCCAGGCTAACCTGCCGCGCGGGCTCACGTCCGAAGAACGGGCGGAGCTCGCGCGCCGGATCGCGTCGCGGCTCGCGAACAGCGGAGCCGGACGAGCTGTCCTTTGGGCCGTCCACGAGGACGCGGACGACCACAACCCGCACGTTCACATCTTCGTGAGCTCTCGACCCCTAAAGAAGGCCAGGGGGTCATACCAGTGGGATCCCTCCCATCCCGAGAAGACGTTCGGGAGGAAGTGCTCGAAAGTCTATCTCGTGCGCAACGAGCACGCGGACGAGAGATGGATTCCGTCCGCAGAGTGGCCCCAGGCGAAGGCAGAGGGCTGGGAAAAGGTATTCAACTACACCGACGGCACCGACACCCTCAAACTCACGCAATCCCAGGCAAAAGGACTCGAAAGCAACTGGAGGCGAAAGTCAAAAAATCCGATCTCCCGGATGAACGACATTGACGCCTGGGAGTCACGAGACGCCCTCGTCGCACGTCGCAAGACATGGCAAGACGTCGAGAATGCCTTCCTCGATGAGGTCGAGCAGAAGGACCAGAACCGCTCTCTCGAGCGCGTCGACTGCCGGAGCCTCGAGGCGCGCGGCATCGACCGCATCCCGACCGTCCACGTCGGGACCGGGCACGAGTCACGCGAGCTCGCGATCGCCGCGAATGAACTTATACGAGAAACCAATCGCACCCTCGCTCGCCTCGACCGGATC
>Ga0310695_10012566_pt1 | contig 11819 bp, 9 predicted proteins | sample RumenRJG_04DNA_FD_203882 | JGI IMG/M metagenome (GOLD analysis project Ga0310695, IMG submission 203882) | Bovine rumen microbial communities from Lethbridge, Alberta, Canada - RJG_04 (v2) (version 2) | ecosystem: Host-associated > Mammals > Digestive system > Stomach > Rumen | place: Canada... | reverse complement strand
AGGGAATTTGCCTTATGGCTGAGCCTGCTTTTGCTCGACAGAGTTGATGCAAGCATCACGCTGTTCTCGCTTGTCGCAGCCTTGCCTTGGCTTGCCGTTAACGGCGCGTCGGCGATACATGATTGCAAATATACAAAAAAAATAAAACGCAAATACACCAAGTCACTCATATTTTTCTTTGACTCATCAGTTTCTTCGCTTCAGATTAACGGTTGGCTTTTGAATGGCGCGTCACGGCATACCTCACAACAAAAGCAACTCATTGATTTGCTTATGGCGAATAAATCCATCGACAGAACGCTCTCTGAGCAGTTGCGCTTTTTAATTTCGTGCGGTTTTAGAAGATATTGAAATAAAGCAGCTTAAAGAGCTTTCAGCCAGCAAATTGGAAGCTTTCTTGTTTTGACTGATATTTTCCCGGAAAACCGAAAACAGCCCGTAAACTTTCTCCAGCTATCCTGTAAGGTTGCTACAGCAGCCCCGGAGCATTGCTCCAGAGGCTCTGTAAGGTTGCTACAAGGCTCTTGGAGAAAGTTTACGAACGCATCGGTAAAATTCCCCCACAGCCAATCCGACTTGCTGTCCGCCCGGTGCTCGGCGGCCTCGCCAGCTCCAATATCGCAAACTTTATATAAAAATATCACCCCCAACACGCGTCGATATGCAAAAAAACAATTACCTTTGCACTTAGAAGAATATAAAACAAGTCGTGCCGAGTCAGATCGGGATACTCATCAAATAATTCAGAAAGACCGAGAAGGCATCCATTGTTGATGGCGGGCCACATAAACCCTTCGGGACTAAGCTGCAAAGCCGGTGGATTACAAAGACGTGGAGCTCTCAAATCCTTATAGCTCGGAGTTTCATCACATCGTCGGCACGACTTTTTCTTTTGCCCCCTTGTTTTAATAACCCCTTAAACCGAAAGGACAACTGTATGTTCAGTGGAATAGTTGAAGAGATGGCCCGCGTGACGGACATATATAAATATGGTGAAAACGTCGACCTGACTCTCACCTGCTCGTTTGCCTCGGAGCTGAAAATCGACCAGAGCATTGCCCACAACGGCGTATGCCTGACTGTGGTGAAGCTCGACGGCGAACACTACACCGTTACGGCAATGAAGGAAACCCTCGACCGCAGCAACCTCGGACTGCTCAAAATGGGCGACATGGTGAATGTGGAAAGGTCGATGATGATGAACGGCAGGCTCGACGGCCACATCGTGCAGGGGCATGTAGACCAGACCGCAGTGTGCACAGGCATGGAAGACGCCCAGGGCTCTACCTATTTCACTTTCAGCTACGAAGGCGATGCGGCAATGGCGCGCCGCGGCTACTTCACGGTAGACAAGGGGTCGGTGACTGTCAACGGAGTATCGCTGACCGTCTGCGAGCCTACCGACAACAGCTTCAAGGTGGCAATAATCCCCTACACGCGCCAGAACACCAACTTCAAGCACATCGAAGTAGGCACGGTGGTGAACCTCGAGTTCGACATTCTGGGCAAATACATAGCCCGCCTGCGCCACTTCGAGAACATCTGACAACCCTGAAAGCTGCCTTGAGGCCACTTGCAATAATGTCGCAAGGCGGCTTAAAAAAGGTTAAACCCACGGATTTAACCGAAGTTATGACTGATTTTGTTGAATTTTTCAATGTCTGGATAATCAATAAAAGACAAATTATTTACCTTTGCAGACAAAATCCAACAAATCCAGACAATGCTTTCCAAGACTGTCAAACTATCTCTTCTGCTGTCGGTCGTGCTGTTGCTGACAGCGGCTGATGCCGAAGCGCGCAAGTGGACGCTTGCCGAGTGCATCGACTATGCCCTGAAGAACAACATCACCCTGCAGAAACTACTCATTGCCAAGCAGTCGGCTACGGAAGATGTGCTGTTCTCAAAAGCGGCACTTCAGCCCACCCTGTCGGCCCAGACCACGCAGACCGGCGGTGTGCAGCCATTCGTGACAAGCGAACGAAGTGCCATAGCCAACGGATATGTGGAGAGCAGTGTCGACAAATTCTACTATAACGGCAGCTATTCGCTTAACTTCAACTGGACAGTATGGAACGGAAACCGCAACCGCAACCAGATTAAGTTAGACCAACTCGCCGAGAAACAGGCCGACCTCGAGGCCGAAGCTACAGCCAACAGCATACAGGAACAGATAGCGCAACTCTATGTGCAGATACTCTATTCGGCTGAAGCCATCGACGTCAGCCGCCAAAGCCTTGCCACAAGCACAAAGAACGAGGAGCGCGGAAAGGTGATGGTGGAGGTCGGACAGATGAGTCGCGCCGAACTGTCGCAGCTCACCGCACAGCGTGCACAGGACGAATACAACATCGTTGCCTCGCAAGCCAACCTGCAAAACTACAAGCGCCAGCTCAAGGAACTGCTCGAACTGACCGACGACGAGGAGTTCGACGTGGTGGCTCCGGCGGCTGTCAAGGGCGATGCACTCAGGCAAATACCTGCATTTCAGGCTGTCTACGAACAGGCTCTTGCCACTCGTCCCGAGCTGAAAGCCCAGCAAATAGCCATCGAAGAAAGCGATATAAGCCTGAAGATAGCCAAGGCACAGCGCCTGCCCACTATCGGGATAAACTCATCGCTGCTGACAAACATGACGACGATGAGTGCTACCAAGTGGAGCCGACAGCTCAAAGACAACGTCAACCTGTCTGCCGGAGTCACCGTGAGCGTGCCTATCCTCGACAACCGACAGGCAAAGACTGCCGTGAACAAGGCCATGCTCGCCCATCAGAACAGCCTGCTCGAACTGAAAAATCAGCAGACTCAGCTCTATTCAACTATCGAAAGCTACTGGATTCAGGCTGTTACCAATCAGGCAAAATACCGTGCCGCACTTGTCAACAGCGAGAGTCAGAAGGCCAGCTACGAAATGCTGAGCGAGCAATTCCAGGTGGGACTGAAGAACATCGTTGAGCTGATGAACGGCAAGAACAACCTGCTTGCCGCCCAGCAGAGCGAACTGGAAAGCAAATACCTTACAATACTGAACATTCAGATGCTGAACTTCTACCAGGGAAAGCCCTTCACCGAAGAGTAAGCAGGCCCTGACAGACAGCACAGACAACACGGCATAGAACACTTTAAGCAACGAAACAACCATCCGCGGTTATGAAAAAGAAAATCAGTAAGATATGGCTCATGGCAGGAATAGTGGCTGTCGTGGCAATAGCAGCCTACCTCATGTCGGGCGGAAAGAAGAAAGAGGAAATCTCGTTCACCACAGTCAACGTTGAGAAAGGCAACATCCAGAACACCATCACCGCCACCGGCACCATAGAGCCGGTAACATCGGTGTCGGTGGGTACGCAGGTGTCGGGCATCGTGAGCAAGCTCTATGTCGACTACAACTCCACCGTGAAGCGCGGACAAGTGATTGCCGAACTCGACAAGACTAACCTTGAGAGTCAGCTCAACTCGGCTTTGGCCAACGAGCAGAACGCGCAGGCTAACCTGCAGAGTGCCCAGGCCACCCTCAATTTCCAGCAAAGCAACTACAACCGCTACCAGACCCTCTTCAACAAAGGGCTGGTAAGTGCCAACGACTACGAACAGGCGCGCCTCAGCTACGAGCAAGCACGCGAGACTGTGGCCTCGAGCCGCCAGCAGGTAGCCAGTGCAAAGGAAGAGGTGAAGCGTTCGCGCACCAACCTCAGCTATGCCACCATCACCTCGCCCATCGACGGCGTGGTGCTCTCGAGGAGCGTAGAGGAAGGCCAGACGGTAGCTGCAAGCTTCAGCACACCCGAGCTTTTCAAGATAGCCAAGGACCTGACGGATATGCGCGTGATAGCTAACGTCGACGAAGCCGACATCGGCAACGTCAAGGTTGGCGAACGCGTGACCTTCACTGTCGATGCTTTCCCGGATGACACGTTCAGCGGCACGGTGACACAAGTGCGCCAGGAGGCCACGACCACCAACAACGTAGTGACCTACAAGGTTGTTATCTCTGCACCGAACGGCGACCTGAAGCTCAAGCCCGGGCTCACAGCCAATGTCACTATCTTCACCGCCGAGCGCACAGGGGTGCTCAGCGTGCCAAGCAAAGCACTGCGCTTCACTCCCACAAAGGAAACCGTAGGCGACAAGAAGATTGTAGATGTCAATGCAAAGAACAAGCTCTGGACCCTCAAAGGCAACGAGCTGCGTGCCCGCAAGGTTAGCATAGGCATCAGCGACGGCTCTCGCACGCAGATACTTGACGGCATAGGAGAAGGCACAAAGGTAGTGTCGGAGATAAAGGTGACGTCTCCCGATGATGAAGAAGAGCAGCAGGAACGCAGCATCTTCGGTCCCGGTCCGAAAGGGAACAAGAAGAAATAGCAGATAGTACCGCACAAGCAGAAGTCTGAAACATGAACAAAGAGAGAAAGACCGTTATCGAGTTGCAGAACGTCAAGCGCGACTTCATCGTCGGAGAAGAGACGGTTCATGCCCTGAAAGGTGTGTCGTTCAAGATCTACGAAGGCGAGTTTGTCACCATCATGGGCAAGTCGGGCTCAGGAAAATCGACCTTGCTGAACCAGCTCGGATGCCTCGACACTCCCACGAGCGGCGAATACTATCTCGACGGAAATTCGGTTCGCACCATGTCGAAGTCGGAACGGGCTGTGCTCCGCAACCGAAAGATAGGCTTCATCTTCCAGAACTACAACCTGCTTCCCAAGACCACGAGTGTCGAAAACGTAGAGTTGCCACTGATGTATAACAGTGGCGTGTCGGCCAAAGAACGCCATGAGCGAGCTGTGGAGGCACTGACAGCCGTGGGACTTGGCGACCGACTGAACCATAAATCCAACCAGATGTCGGGCGGCCAGATGCAACGCGTGGCAATAGCACGTGCTCTGGTCAACAATCCGGCTGTCATTCTTGCGGACGAAGCCACAGGAAACCTCGACACACGAACCTCGTTCGAGATACTCGTACTGTTCCAGAAGCTCCATGCCGAAGGCCGGACCATAATCTTCGTAACCCACAATCCCGACATAGCAAGCTACTCCAGCCGCAACATCGAGCTGCGCGACGGACGCATCATCAGCGACAAGCTTAACAACAACATACTCTCGGCAGCCGAAGGACTGGCCGCCCTGCCTGCCAACACCGACGAGTGACTTCCCGGGAAAGCCAAACACGAACTGACAAATGAACATATCAAACCTCTTCAAGATAGCACTGCGGGCAATCTTTGCCAACAAGACTCGCTCGTTTCTCACCGCATTGGGAATAATCATCGGCATAGCATCGGTGATTACGATGCTTGCCATAGGCGAAGGAACAAAGCAAAGCATCAAGTCGAACATCTCGGAGATGGGTTCCAACATGATAATGATCTCGCCGGGAGCCGACCGCTTCGGTGGTGTTCAGCAGAGTGCGTCATCTATGGAAACGCTGAAGCTCACCGACTATCAGGCTCTCAAGGACGAGTGCAAGTACATAAGAGCCATCAGCCCCACCGTTTCGGCATCTGGACAGTTCATCTACGGCAACAACAATGCACCCTCGTCGGTGACTGGAGCCAATGCCGACTACCTCGAAATACGCCAGCTGAAGGTGGCCGACGGCGAGATGTTCACCGACACCGACATAAAAACAAGTGCCAAGGTATGCCTTTTAGGCAACACGGTGGCCGAAAACCTTTTCCCCGACGGAGCCGACCCGATAGGCAAAGTGGTGCGTTTCAACTCCATTCCGTTCCGCGTCATCGGCGTGATGGAGAAGAAAGGATACAACTCTATGGGCATGGATCAGGACGATTACGTGCTTGCGCCCTACACTTCAGTTATGAAACGCATCCTCGCCCAGAACTATCTCCACATGATAGTAGCCTCAGCCACCACCGAGGGAGTCACCGAAAAGGCCACCGAAGAGATGACTTCAATACTCCGCCGGACGCATAAGCTCAAGGATGCAAGCGACGAAACGGCAGGCGACGAGGATGATTTCAACATCCGTTCACAGGAAGAGCTCTCCAACATGATGGACTCCACGATGACCATGCTCACCGTTCTGCTGGGCTCGGTAGCCGGCATTTCGCTCATTGTAGGCGGCATAGGCATCATGAACATCATGTATGTCAGCGTGACTGAACGCACCCGCGAGATCGGCCTCCGCATGAGTGTGGGAGCCCGCGGCATAGATATTCTAAACCAGTTCCTTATCGAGTCGGTTCTGCTCAGCGTGACAGGAGGTATCATAGGAGTGCTGCTCGGCCTCGGAGTGTGCGCTTTCCTCAACCAGGTAATCCACCTTCCTATTTCCATTCAGGTGTGGAGCATCATCATGTCGTTTGCCGTCTGCACCTTCACGGGCATCTTCTTCGGATGGTATCCGGCAAAGAAAGCAGCCCAGCTCGACCCCATCGAGGCCATCAGATACGAATAACAAAAGATGTAATGAAAGGGAATGGAAGGCCCAAGGCTGATTATCCCGAAATAAAAACTGAACCAACACCGTGAAACTACTTAGGGGCAACATAGGTTTAATTCTGCAGATAGTTATCGTTATAACTGTTCTGCTGTTGCCGTTGGCCTATACCAAACCACAGCATCCACTCACGCTGAGGAGCTATCTGCTGCGAGCCAGCCAGCTTCTGGCAATGCTCATCGTCTACTACGTCAACTACCTGTGGCTCGTTCCCAGGCTTCTGCGCGGCAACAAGAGGTTGTTCTTCATAGTAAACATCATCCTTATAAGCCTGCTTAGCATCTGCGTCCACGACAGCATCCGCCTTCTCTGGCATCAGGAGCACAACATCCCCATTCCAGAGAAGTGGAGTCCGCATCCGCTGTTCGTATTCCGCGAGATGTTCAATATGTCAGTAGCAGCCGCTATAGCCACTGCTGTGACACGGTCGAGGCGTTGGGCCATAGCCGAAAAGAAGCTCAACGAGGCAAAGACGGCTCAGGCAGAGGCCGAACTGCAGAACCTGCGGTGGCAAATCAATCCCCACTTCGTGCTCAACACGCTCAACAACATCTACGCACTCACCGAGCAGGACAAGAAGAAGTCGCAGACAGCCATCCTTGAGCTGTCGAGGATGCTCAACTACATACTCTACGACAACAAGCTGAAGTGGGTTGCGCTGCAAGACGAGGTTGATTTCATCCACAACTACATTGCCCTGATGCGCCTGCGCACTGCCACTCCCGTCAGCGAGCACTACGACATTGCCGGCGCGGCAGGCATCCAGGTACCGCCGATGCTGTTCATATCGCTTGTCGAAAACGCGTTCAAGCACGGCATCAGCACCTCTAAGGAGAGCTTCATCGAGATAAACATCACCGGAAACGCGCAGGCCGTGGTCTGCCTCATTCGCAACAGCTACCATCCCAAGCCTGCAAACGACCAGAGCGGACACGGTATAGGACTGGAAAACGTGGCCAAGCGCCTCGCCCTCGTCTACCCCGACCGCCACGAATGGCAAAAGGGAATAATCACAGAAGACAACAAAAGCATTTACTTTTCTAAAATAACAATTTATGATTCTCAATTGCATAATCATTGACGACGAACCTTTGGCAACCGATTTGCTTAAGAGTTATGCCGAGAAAGTGAGTTTCCTGAATGTCATCGGAGCCTACAACAGTGCCGTCGAAGCAATAAAGGAAATTAAGAACAACCCCATCGACATCATATTCCTCGACATTCAGATGCCCGAGCTCAGCGGTCTGGAGTTCTCGAAGATACTTCCTCCGACCACCAACATCGTGTTCACGACAGCCTTCAAGCAGTATGCCATCGATGGATACAAGGTGAATGCCCTCGACTATCTGCTCAAACCAATCAGCTTCGACACATTCGTCGAGTCCTGCAACAAGGCACTTTGCAAAGTAAGCAGGGAGCACAAGATTTCTCCCAACGACCAAGACAGGTTCATCTTCATAAAGAGCGACTACAAGCTAATCAAGATAAACTTCGACGACATAGCCTATATAGAGGGACTGAAGGACTACGTGAAGTTCTATCTCACCAACGACGAGCCACCCGTTATGAGCCTTATGAATATGCGTTCGGTTGAGGAGAAGCTGCCGAAGCCTGAATTTCTGCGCTGCCACCGCTCGTACATAGTCCACCTGCCTATGGTGAAGATGATCGACCGTATGCGCTTTGTGATAGGCGACAGCTTCATCCCAATATCGGAAAGCTACAAGGACTCCATCAACAAGTTCATCGAGATACACACTCTGTCCTGAGCTGCGCCCCACAACGAGCCTCAGCGTGTGCGCTTCATGGTTGCGCAGCAGACAACAACCGGTCAGAATATCTCCTTCGGACTTGAAACAAAGGTCTGCGCACCATGCTTCTCGAGAAACTCGCGGCTGCGAAATCCCCACAGCACACTGATGCAAGGCAGCCCGGCGTTGCGTGCCGTCAGCACGTCAACGTCGCTGTCTCCTATATATACAGCTCCGCTACCATCGGCACCAAGCTCCCTGAGCGCCTCGACAACAGTGTCGGGGGCGGGCTTGCGGCTTATGCCGGGCTTCTCTCCGATAGCCACTTCAACCAGACCGTTGAAGTATCTGGCTATCAACAGCTTCACTGCTTCGTCGAATTTGTTGCTCACAACGGCCACGCGCTTGCCGTCCGAGCGCAGCCGCCCGAGCAAGTCGGTCACTCCCGGATATGGTTGCGTCTTGTCGCAACTGTGCAGAAGATAGTAGCTGTTGAAGTCTTCCATCACCTGTGGGAAGTGGCAGTTGTCTTTTCCGCCGGGAACTGAACGTTCAACCAGCTTCCCCACTCCGTTTCCTACAAATCCGCGCACTTCGTCAATCGTTCGCTCGGGCAATCCCGACAGCCGCAGCGCATGATTCACTGCATCTTTCAGGTCCTCGAGCGAGTCGAGGAGCGTTCCGTCAAGGTCGAAAATATATGTCTCGTATGTTCTCATTTCCATGTCATTTCTTCTCTATCGCCTGCTGTTCTCAACTATCTGTGCCACCCTTCGGCAGAATGTGCCGTCGGCCATCAGTCGTTCAATGGTGCCCGGCATACGGTAGCACCACCTGTTCTGTCTGTCAGATGGATTGTTTATGCGCTCGCTCTCGGGCGAACTGCTCCTCAGCGAGCCGTCGATAGCGAGCCAGTCCTGCAACGGCAGCACGCAAAGCATGGCGCGGCTGCCCATGAGGCGTACCACTATTTCCTCGGCCATGCCCGGCGAGAGGGTGCGCGTCACCTTGCTGCTGCTGTGCATCAGTTCGCCGAGCAGCCTCCCGGCGCGGTCGCTGTCCTGCTGCCACCACAGCCTCAAGGGCTGCATATCGTGCGTGGACGTGGTTGCCACGCTGCGATAGGGATAGTGGGCAGGCAGCGAAAACTCGCTTCCACGGTGCTTGCCAACGGTGAGCACCTCGAGGGTGAGCACCTTTTCGCTGTCGAACACCCATGCTGCATCCTCGGGCAAGGCCCCCAAGTCTTCCACACAGAGCAGAAGACTCGTAGACTGTTGCAGCGCGGAGAGATTGCGTCGCCCCTCTGTTGCCCACAGCATCTGGTTGCGATAGCGATAGTAGTCGTCGTGTATGGCGGCAAAGGCGCGCCGCTGGTCGGCGGTGAGCAGCGTTGCCACATAGTCGTCTACAGCCATCAAGCGCGGATGATAGAGCCCCGCCTGCCGCGGCTCTTCGACAAAGAGCACTTGCTCAAGCAACCGGCAAAGACCGTCGCGCAGCCATTTCTGGCGGCCCTGAGCATCGTGTCCGAAGTGGTCGGTTATCTTTTGCTGGGTCGAAAACTCAGCTTGCATCGCATAGTTGCCGCGCGTGCGACGGCGGAGATACTGCTGCGCCACGGTCGGAGCCTCGTCGGCAAAGATGCTGTCGAGCACGGTGTCGGTAATCATCGGTGAGCAATGAGTCCGCGCATCGAACTCGAAGCCCATGCTGCGTATCTCTTCAGCCGACAGCGCATGAGCCGGCAAGGGATGGCCGAGCACCGCTGTCACGGCATGGCAAGGCACTTCCCATGCTGCGAAATAGGCTGCCACGTGGTCGATTCTCACCGCATCGAAATACTGTTCGAGGTATCGCAGATGCCTGCCAAGCCATTCGTGCCTATATGCAGGCTTCGTTGTGGCAAATCCCCACACCTGTCCGCTGGGCGCTGATGGTGTCGGCGGTGTGCCGAGTTGCATATCGAGATTGAACTTTTCGGGTTCAAGCCATGTAGCCACGCTGTCACGATAGGGCGCAACGGGCAGGTCGGCCTTGAGCACCACGCCCTTGCTGCGTGCCAGCTGTGCCGCCTTGCCAAGCTGCAAGTGCAGAAAATACTGCACGAAGCATATCTTACGCACAGCATCGGCCAAAGGCGAATCCGGCTCCGACAGCTGCCTGATGCTCTCTATGTCGTATTGGGCATAGCTTCCCCAGTCTGACGTGCGGGCCGTGCCGTACCTATCGCGCAGCACGCAGAAGGCGGCATAAGGCTCGAGCCAGTATTCGTTGGCCTCGTAGAACTCCTTGAACGACGGGCTCGAGAGCGTTTCTTCACCCGTTAGCTCGTACACCTTATTTATATATGTCCACTTCACGCGCTCCACAGCCACATAGTCGGTCTGCTCTAAGGAGTTGAGCTCGCGACACTGGCGGTGATAGTCGTTCAGCCAGTCAGCCTCGTTGGGCAGCGGCAGCTGTCTCAGGTCGAGATACTGGGGATGGAGCGCGTAAGCCGAAATGGTGTTGTAGGGTGCCGAGTCGTGCCACGAGTGCTGCGTGGTGGTGTCGTTGAGCGGCAGCAGCTGCACCACCCGTAATCCCGCTTTGGCTGCCCACTCAATGAAAAGCAGCAGGTCGCCCAAGTCGCCCACGCCGCACGAGTTCTCGCTGCGCAGGGCGAAGAGCGGCACCATGATGCCTGCCGCCCGCAGGTCGGGCTCCTTCATTCGCAACAGACCGCCGTCTATGAGGAGCTGTTCGCCTTCCGAGGGCAACCTGCCGCTGTCTGCCGTGGAGCGGTTCAGACCTTCTTCCCAGGCGAAACGCTCTGTCGAACGGTCGTCGACAACGACAAACTTATATTCTATAGGCTCTTGCTGGGCAAGTGCATCGAAGCTTGCTATCCACTCTCCCCTGCCCCTCGGCCTCATGGCCAGTCCGCGTGCGGGCTGCCAGTCACCCAGAGCCGGATGGTTGCCTGTAACGACAAGCCTCTCCGTCGACTGCAACTGTGGAGCCTGAACGGTGAGCACAACAGTGTGGCTACGTGGCGATGCTGTCACGGCAGGCTTGCCGCTGTCCGTGAAAAGTCCGTTGGCTGCCATTGGCGGCTCAGCTGCACACGTGCTGCCCATGAGCCGCTGTCCGGCAAGAGTGTAGAGATGGGCTGTCACCGGCACGTCGCGCCACCTGTCGGCAAAGCGCAGGCGGCTGTCGGCTCGGCACTCGCAACGGCGCGCCACCACAGTCCACTCGCGGCGAAGCACCCTGCCCTCGGCATCCTCTACCTGGTAGTGGTAGCCGAAAGAGAGCATATCGGTTTTCTGTCTGCCTGCGCGCCTGCTGCGGAAATGCTGTGAGAGCACAGTGGTCGCGAGGCTCCAGTGCTGCCCGTCGGCGGTTGTCATGGGCAGGTTGTACGACCATTGCTGTCCGTCGGGATAGCTGCCGCTGAGCAAAACGTGCAGCAGCTCGCCTGGCCGGACCGTATATTCTATCTGGAAAAACAGTGTCATGCGTTTACGAAAGCGTTAGTTGTGTGTTGCGACAATCATTATCGACACACAAAGTTAGCATTATAATATGTATTCTCAAAATTATTGGAAAGTAATATGA
>Ga0310695_10012565_pt1 | contig 11820 bp, 7 predicted proteins | sample RumenRJG_04DNA_FD_203882 | JGI IMG/M metagenome (GOLD analysis project Ga0310695, IMG submission 203882) | Bovine rumen microbial communities from Lethbridge, Alberta, Canada - RJG_04 (v2) (version 2) | ecosystem: Host-associated > Mammals > Digestive system > Stomach > Rumen | place: Canada... | reverse complement strand
GCCAAGTCCACTTCAGATCGAGATTCAGCGGTCAATAATGGTGCAGATAATTCAGATTCACAGAATGATGCAAATGCCAATCCGCACCTTTTTGACAATCTGAAGGTCAACGACAAAGAGTAACCATCCTTTTGATAAGATGAAGATTATTCTCTCCACTATTGAAGATGCCTATGCAGAAAGTCATGTCCTCAAAAAAGAGTGGCATGATTTCGCCTCCTCCTTTTCCTTTAACCGTCAGAAAAGTTTTCTGGGAGGAAGAGCTCTGCTGCAGGAGAGCCTGTCAGAGTTTTACGGTGTAGATTCTCTTCCCCAGATTACTACACTCTCTCATGGTAAGCCTGTATTTTTTGAAAGCAGATATCCTTTCTTTAATATTTCCCACAGTTCTAAACTGATATGTCTTGCCATAGGTGACAGAGAACTCGGACTTGATGTAGAGTACATCAAGCCTCGCCGTAATATTGAAGGTCTTAAAAAGAGAATCCTTTCAGATGAGGAGTATGAGTATTTTGGAAGACTTGGCGAGGCTGATCAGTTAACTCTATTTACTTCTCTGTGGACTTTAAGAGAGTGTCTTATCAAGGTCTCAGGTCGTGGCCTGGTGGATATCAGCTCTATTGCCGCAGATATAGAACAGAGAACCTTTGATTATTTCTCAGTCCCTGAGGGCACCGAGGTGAATATCATCAGACTTGATTCAGTGCTGAATCATGATGGAGCTGCCTTCCTCTCCTACAGTTCAAGAGCAGGGGAGGAGAGTGAGTTTTATGTATTCAGGGAAGGCAGAATAATAAGAACCGACAACCCTGAAATACTGTACCGTTATCTAAAGGCCAACGTTAGTAGGCAATCTTAACGCTGTCTACACCAGCCATATCACGAATACCCTCAACCAGATCATCTGAAGGCAGGAATCTGAATTTATCATCACGAAGCTGAATCAGTTTGTTATCGATAATGAGTCTTAAGGAACATCCGGAGATGACATCATCTGGATTTTCCGCCATTTTCTTTTTGGCATTAACTTCCTTGACATCAAGCTTGTTTCTCATCAGGATTTCATCAATGTAGGAGATGTTTTCATTGAGCACATGACTGGTGAAATTCAGTGTCAGCTTACTGGCTCGGTGCATTCGCAGAGTTTCAAGCGTATCAAAACTTGTGATTCTCATTCTGGTGGAGCCGTTTTCCGGATCCATGGTCAGCCAGCCGTCGAGTACCATAATCAGCGGAGTTGGAATATCCTCTCCTTTTGCAGTCTTCTTTCTAAGCTCTTTTTTCTCCTCAAGATCATCCATAATTCTGATCATCTTGTCGGCATTCCTGCCAAAGAGCAGAGTTTCAAAGGTTGCTGTTCCGTCATCAAGAGTAATGATAAAGAACTTCTTGGTCGGATCTTTCTTTGAAGGCATACAGCTTGCGCCGATGACCACACCGCCGATCACCACATGATTTGGACTGTCTGGTGTGCCCGGCAGCATATTGTTTAAGGTGGTATCTCCGCAGTATTTAACCAGTTCGGCCTTGTAGCCGTCGATTGGATGTCCGGAAAGATACAGACCTAACAGAGCCTTTTCATGGAACAGTCTTACCTTGTCAGACCAGTTACGGACCTGAACGTAGTTAGGTTTAACGTTCTGATCATCCAGGGCTGCAAAGAGATCCATCTGTCCTGTGGCCAGATTGTCTGATTTCTGCGAGGCATATTTGATTGCCGTAGGAATTGAGGCCAGCATTTGAGCGCGGTTAGGTCCTATACTGTCCAAAGCTCCACTTTTTACCAGGGCTTCCAGGGTACCTTTAGATAGGAAATTGGTACCTACACGGTAAACAAAGTCAAAGAAATCTGAGAACTTTCCGTGGGCCTCACGCTCCTCCACAATATGATCCACCAGTCTCTCTCCGATACCTTTAATAGCGGAGAAGCCGTAGATAACATTACCCTGAAGATCAACACCGAAACGGAATTTACCGATATTTACATCTGGTGGATTAACATCTACTCCAAGTCGGTGACATTCACCGATATAGGCAATCAGTTTCTCTGTCTTCATACAGTCGGCGGTCATCATGGCGGCCAGGAACTCAGCCGGGTAGTGAACCTTAAGATAAAGAGTCCACCAGGCTACAAGAGCGTAAGCTGCAGAGTGTGACTTGTTGAAGCCGTATGCCGCGAACATTTCCACCTGGTCGAAGATCTGGCCCATGATTTTCAGATCTTTACCTTTTTTCTGACATCCTCGATTGAAAACGTCACGCTGGGCGGCCATTTCAGAAGGGATCTTCTTTCCCATGGCTCGACGCAGAATATCCGCACCGCCCAGAGAGTAGCCTGCGAGTACCTGAGCAATCTGCATAACCTGCTCCTGGTACACGATAACTCCGTAGGTGGAATCAAGGATAGGTTTTAAATCCAGATCCTGTGCCTCTGGAAGCGGATAGCTTACAGGCTCTGTTCCGTGTTTTCTGTCTACGAAGTGATCCACCATTCCGGAGTTTAGAGGTCCAGGACGGTACAGGGCCACCAGAGCCACAAGATCATCAAAGCGGTCAGGCTGCATTTTGCCGATGAGCTTACGCATACCTGTGGATTCCAGCTGGAATACAGCGGTAGTTTCCGTCTCCTGAATCATCTTGTAGGAAGCTTCATCCTCATAAGGGATAGCGGCAATATTAATAGGAGGCTTGCCCTGTCTTGCAAGTTTGGCGTCGATCATCTCCTTTGCATCGTCAATGATGGTCAGGGTGGTCAGACCCAGGAAGTCGAACTTAACCAGACCGGCGTGCTCAACATCCTTTTTATCGTACTGAGTGATCGGACGTCCGTCAGAATCCAGCATCAGCGGAGCGAATTCAGCAATTCGGGTTGGGGAGATAACCACACCAGCTGCATGTTTACCGATACTTCTGATAACACCTTCAAGTCTTACAGAAACGTCTATAAGTTCAATTGATTCCTTTTCGTCGTTAGCCTTGGCACGTTTGTAGAATTCCAGAAAATCAGGTGATACAGATTCACAGGGATTGCCTTTCTTATCTATACCGAAACAGGCTTTGAAGGTGGTGCCAGGGGTTTCTGGAATCAGGGCTGCAACACGGCGCACCTGTCCTAGCGGAACTCCAATAGCTCGGCCCACACCCTGAATAGCAGCCTTAGGGGCCAGGGTACCGAAGGCGGCAATCTGTGATACTGCGGTACGGCCGTAGTGATCCACTACGTGCTGCAGAGTCATCTGACGTTTTCTCTGACAGAAGTCCACGTCGAAGTCAGGCATAGAGACACGCTCAGGATTCAGGAATCGCTCGAACAGCAGATCAAAGCGCAGAGGATCGAAGTCTGTAATGGTTAGAGCGTAGGCTACAAGTGAACCGCCGCCTGAACCACGTCCAGGTCCTACAGGTACACCATGAGCCTTGGACCACTGAATAAATTCCATCACGATAAGGAAATAGCCAGGGAAATCCATGGTGATGATAACGTTAAGTTCGGTTTCCAGACGCTTCTCGTAGATAGGTCGTTTCTCCTCTCTCTCCTTTTCATCTGGGAAGAGGAATTCAAGTCTTTTCTCAAGTCCCTCATGGGCCTTCATTCTAAGACAGTCAGCAGTTGAGAGCTCACCGGTGTCATAACGTGGCAGACGTGGTACATCAAGCTCAATTTCCACGTTGCAGCGTTCGGCAATACGGCGGCTATTGATGATGGCTTCAGGTATATCTGAGAAAAGTTCTGCCATCTCCTCAGGAGATCTCATATACTGCATTGGAGAATAGGTACGGGCGTTTTCGCGCGATCCTTTTGAGCAGCCCTGCTGGATGGAAACACGAATATCGTGAACATAGTAGTCAGTAAGTCCGTCAGCAGGGACTTCATCCGGCCCCATCAGAAAACGGGTATCATTGGTGGCAACAGGACAGAAACCATATTCAATGCAGTAGTTCAGAGCTGCGATTTCAAACTGACCTTCGCCCTCTCGGTTGGTTCGGGTGATTTCAAAACAGAATCTGTCGCCGTAGTATTTCTGATAAAGAGCAAGACGTTCTTTGATTTTCCCCTTTTCATCTTCTCTAAGAAAAGCTCCGATATCTCCTCGGAAACCGTTTAAAAGGATCAGTCCCTCTGAGTATTTCCACAGATCATCAACAGTGCAGACCACATCGGTAATATCTGGTGAGCCGGTATTTACCCAGGCATCGGAGAGAATATCGTATAGATTCTGTTTACCCTGACGGTTTGTTGCCAGAAGAGTAACAGTAAAAATTCTTTCAGGATCACCTGGTTTAGTGTTTTCCTTTACCTGAAGATCTGCGCCCATGATTGGTTTGATTCCGGCACCGTAACAGGCGTTATAGAATCTGACAAAGCCCGCCATATTATTGTAGTCGGTGACAGCAATAGCCGGCATATGAAATTTTGAGGCTCTTTTTACAATATCACCCACGTTCTGCAGACCGTCATTGATGGAATAGCAGGAGTGAACGTGAAGCGGAACGTAAGTTAATTCTCTATCAATCATTTATATGTTTTTCTTGAATTTTTTTTGAGGCGGGCGCCTTTGAACTTTCTCTTTTTTCTCTCTGTATTCTAGCAGATTTTGCTTTTGCATTTTCTGAATACCTTTCAGACTTTAAAGAAAAAAGAGATTAAGCTGCTGAAAGGTCTTTTTTTCTGATTAACTTGCGTTTTTGTGCAAGATTTTGAGTGGTTTGTGCAGTCATAACTTTTGTTAAGCAACTATACTTTTATTAAAAGGATAAAAAAAGAGGGGCCCAGGTTATGAAGTTATGCAGATTGATAATTCTGTCTGTCGTGTTGTTCCTTTTGGGAATGACAGCCCCTGCCTATGCAAAAATAACCGTGACCGTTGCACATACCCATGTGGAGACACATCCCCAGCACAAGGCTTTTCTGGTATTTAAAAACTATATTGAAAATGAGATCGGTGATCGCTATGAAATCCAGATTTATCCCAACGGTCTTGCCGGTTCAAACGAGCAGGTTTTTTCTCTGGTTAAACTAAATTCCATACAGTTTATGGCAATCTCTGCCTCACTGCTGGAGAACTCTTCCAAGCAGTATGCGATATTTTCTGTACCTTATCTGTTCAGATCAGAGGAGAACTATGAGCAATTCATACGTGATCCTGAGGTGATTGCTGAACTGCAGGCTCAGGAGAAAAGGAAGTTTTTCAGACCGTTAAGTGCTTTTACTGCGGGTACTAGAAATTTCTATGCATCTTTCCCGATTAGAACTGTAGATGATCTTAAGGACAGGAATTTCAGAGTGCAGATTGGTCGCAATACAGGGCTGATGATGGAAGCCTTCGGGGCCAACGACTATGTTATGTCCTTCAGAGATGTCTATACTGCGCTTAAGCGAGGCGTAGTCGAAGGAGCAGAGAACAATGAGCTGGCTCTGGTAGACCAGAGACATGGAGAGATCTGCAAATACTACTCTTATGATGGGCACCAGATGATCCCTGATATGCTGATAGGATCAGAAGAATTCCTCTCTTCTCTAAGTCCTGAAGATTATGCTGTATTTCAGGCTGCGGCCATGGAGGCTCAGCGTGTTGAAATCAGGGAATGGAAATCTCGTGTGAAAAAGGCGATTAAACAGGCAGAAGAGATGGGGGTATCCTTTATAAAAGTTGATTCAGAGGCCTTCCGTAAAAAGGTTCTGCCTCTGCATAACAGTCTGCTTTCCGACAATCCTGCTATTAGAAAGCTTTATGTGATGACTCTGAAGTATCAGTAGAATCTTTCTTCCTAGAATTTTTTCTTAATCATTTCTCCTCGTCAGATGTTTTCCGACGAGGATTGTTTTTGTCTTAAGACATCTACATGATTCCAAGATCGGTTCTGCGACGGGTCAGATCAGGACTGAAACTTGGTGCCAGTCGTCTTGCAAGATCGTGCACAATCTTGATGTTAGGATTCTTGGCGCGATTCTTCAGTGAGCACAGGGCTACACGGAAGTTTGACCATGGCAGCTCCTTTATTACCACCACATCATTCTTGAATGGAGAGATATCGTAGACAAGTCTTGGTACTACTGAAATACCGAATCCTAAGGCTGTGATTGACACAATAGCCTCGTGACCTGAAATTTCTGAATAAATATGAGGTGGAACTTCTAGTGTCTGAAAGAACTTTTCAACCTCATAGCGCAGCTGTCCCTTTTCAGGCATTACAAAAGGGACTCCTGAGAGATCGTTTGAGGTCAGATCATTTTCAGTGTTATAACGGGGCTTTTTTGGTGCAATCAGAATCAGGGGAAAAGTTACCAGATCAACATAGCGGATGTTATCTGGAATTTCATTTGGCAGAGCACTGATTACAAAGTCGGTATCCGGATCTTCAAGCTTTAAAAGGGCTTCGGCAGGATCACCTGTTTCAAGTTTGATCTCAAGATTAGGGGCAGTCAGGTGCAGTTCATTGAGTATTCTTGGAATGAACAGATATGAAGCTGTAACCGAGCAGAAAATCTTAACAATACCGCTGGCAGTCTGCATATTTCCGTTTAGATCATGCTCAAGTTCGGCATAGGCGTTAAGGGTCTTTCTGGCGAATTCTTCAAATTTGTGACCGGCTTCGGTAATAAAGATTCCTTTCTTGTCACGTATGCACAGTTTGGTGTTAAGCTTTGCCTCAAGTTTGTTCAAGGTTCTGCTCAGGGTTGAAGGGCTCACTTCACAGAGAGTTGCTGTTCTGGTGAGGTTTGAGGTCTCACATAGCCTTAAGAATGCCGCTGCGTCTTTTAAATCAATCACTGTATTTTCTTCCTGAAACTTGTCCTATATTGCAAAAATTGCAATATAAAATAATTCGTATTCCATTTTATAAAATTTCTGCTATGATTAAAAGCATATACCGCAAGGTTTAGTTTTTTTTAGTTTTTTCTTTTCTATGGTATAGGTCTTAACATGGCTAATTTCAATTATTTCAATACATTGAATTTACGCGAGAAGTTAGCACAGCTTGGCTGCTGTGAGCTGATGGATCGCAGTGAGTTTGCTGATGGCTGTAATTTCTTAAAAGGTAAGAAGATTGTAATCATCGGCTGTGGTGCTCAGGGTTTAAACCAGGGCTTGAACTTAAGAGATTCCGGTCTTGATGTAAGCTACGCATTACGTCAGTCCGCTATTGATGAGAAGAGAGCTTCCTTCAAGAGAGCAACTGAGAATGGCTTCAAGGTTGGTACCTATGATGAGCTGATCCCAACCGCTGATCTTGTAATCAATCTGACTCCAGATAAGCAGCATGAGGCTGTGGTTAACGCTGTTCAGCCTTTAATGAAGTCTGGTGCCTGCTTAGGTTACTCACACGGTTTCAATATGATTGAGTTAGGCATGCAGGTTCGTAAGGACATTACCGTAGTTATGGTTGCTCCTAAGTCACCTGGTACTGAGGTTCGTGAAGAGTTCCGCCGTGGTTTCGGCGTTCCAACTCTGCTGGCTGTTCACCCAGAGAATGATCCAAACGGTGAAGGCTGGGATTATGCCAAGGCCTGGGCTGCTGGTACCGGTGGTCACAAGGCAGGCTGTCTGCGTTCTTCATTCGTAGCAGAGGTTAAGTCAGACCTGATGGGCGAGCAGACCATTCTGTGCGGTGTACTTCAGGCGGCAACAGTTCTGTGCTATGACCACGCTGTAGCTTTAGGTGCTGACAAGGCTTATGCCTGCAAGCTTCTGCAGTACGGCTGGGAAACCATCTGTGAGGCTTTAAAGCAGGGCGGTATCACCAACATGATGGATCGTCTTTCAAATCCAGCAAAGATCAAGGCCTTCCACCTGGCTGAGGAATTAAAGGCTCTGATGAAGACCTTATACCGCAAGCACATGGATGACATCGAGAGCGGTGAATTCTCCCGCATCATGATGGAAGACTGGGCAAACAATGACGTAAATCTTCACACCTGGAGAGAGAACTACGCTAAGTGTGCATTCGAGAATGCTCCTACCTGTGACGAGAAGATTTCTGAGCAGGAATACTTCGACAAGGGTACTCTGATGGTTGCTTTCTGTAAGGCCGGTATTGAACTTGCCTTTGAGACCATGACCGAGTCTGGTATTTACCCAGAGTCAGCCTACTATGAGTCATTACATGAGCTGCCTCTGATCGCCAATACCATTGCACGTCGTCGTCTATATGAGATGAACGTGGTAATTTCTGATACTGCTGAGTACGGCAACTACCTGTTCGCCAATGCTGCAATTCCTCTATTAAAGGAATTCATGAGCCGTCAGAAGCTGGATGTATTCGGTGAGACTCTTCCTGGTGACAACTGCGTTGATAACGTTGAGCTGATCAAGGTTAATGACGCAATCCGCAATCACCCAATTGAGATTGTTGGCCGCAAGCTGCGCGCTTACATGTCAGACATGAAGACTGTTGCTGTAGGCAACAACTAATCATCAGAATTACAAAGATTAATTCAATATATCTTAGGATGGGATCGCAGGGTTCCATCCTTTTTTTTGAATAAAAATCAGTATGATATATGATTCAGATCTGTTTAAAGTGAGTTTTTGAGCTTTTGTATAATGGAGAGATCGGCTTTAAGCCATTTGACCTCGGACAGTTCTGAAAGCTTAAGCCATTTTGCGGACATGTGTTCTAAAAGAGAAGGCTCCACACCGTCCAGGGAACAGAGAAAACAGTCCATATGCAGATGAAATTTGGGATAGTCATACTCAATGGCATCAAAAAACTGCCCAACCTTTATAGGACAGGCTAGCTCTTCCATGATTTCTCTTTTTAAGGCTTCTTCACGGGATTCTCCTTCCTCGATTTTTCCTCCGGGAAACTCCCACCAGCCTTTGTAGTCTCCGTAGCCTCTCTGGGTTGCAAAGATTCTTTTATCCTCACTTACGATAATGGCTGCAACAACATTAATAGTCTTCATAGTATTTCATCCAGCTGGCGCAGAGCCTCATCAAAATCACTCTTGTACTGATCCTCGGAGATGGATGGAGTTTCTCCTAAAGGATAGTACTCAATATCAGCTGCAGGCAGTTCTCTTAGGAAACGGCTAGGAGATATGGCTGTTGGAATGCCTCGGCGTGAGGAGGTTTCTCGGGCGAGGAGCATGGTCAGCTCCTTTCTTGCTCGGGTAATACCTACATAGGCAAGACGTCTTTCCTCATCCACATTATCCACATCAGGATTTTCATCGGAAGGCAGCGAATTCTTGTGGGGCAGACAGCCCTCTTCCATGCCAACAAGAAAAACATAAGGAAATTCAAGTCCTTTTGAGGCGTGCAGCGTCATCATCTGCACCGCATCATTATCCTGGTCGTCATTGTTGCGATCCATCATCTCTCGCAGACCAAGCCTATCTACAGCCTCAACAAAGGAAAGAGTATCTCCACTCTTTTTACCTCGGATTAGATCAGTAATCCAGGTCATCAGCTGTTTAATGTTGTTGGTTTTGATTTCAACAGCTATCTTACTTTCTGTATTGGCCTTGATGTAAGCATTGTAGCCGATGATCTCCACAAGATTTTCGGCAAGTTCAAGATCTTTTTTAGACAGTATGAGAGATCTCATTTTAGTCAGAAGCACCATAAACTCTGTCATGGATTTTTTCTGTCTTGGGATCATGTCATTGGCAATATTCGGATTCAGGGCGGTTTCGTATAGAGATTTTCCGCTCTCTTTTGCCTTGGTAAACAGATAGTTAATGGTCTCTGCTCCGATTCCGCGACGAGGTACATTGATGACTCGAAGCAGTGCCATATCATCAAAAGGGTTACAGATTACTCTGCACCAGCTGAGCATATCCTTGATTTCCACCTGTTCAAAGAAACTGGTTCCACCGGAGATAAAGCAGGGAATTCTTGCTGAATGAAAGGCCTTTTCAAGCATCTTGGACTGGCCGTTGGAACGATACAGCACCGCATAATCCTTCCACTCGGTATGATTGCGGAACTGATGGGCCAGAATCAGCTGTACCACTCTGTCTGCCTCATCCGCCTCGGTTCGAAGCTCCATGATCTTAACCTTCTCACCCTCGGAGGAATTGGTGAAAAGAGTCTTGTTAAAGATATGATCATTATGGGAGATAAGGGTATTGGCACAGTTCAGAATATGTATGGTGGAGCGGTAGTTCTGCTCGAGCTTGATAACCTTAAGATCAGGGAATTCATGGGCGAGAACCTTGATGTTCTCTGGTCTTGCGCCTCTCCAGGCATAGATGGACTGATCGTCATCACCCACTACGGTAAAGGTTTTATAGTGAGAGGTCAGACATTTCAAAAGCTGATACTGTGTCTCATTGGTATCCTGATACTCATCCACCAGTACGTATCTGAAGAGTTTTGTATATTTTTCCCTGACCCTGTCATTGTCTCTGAGCAGCAGGGTGGTTTTGAAGATCAGATCTTCAAAGTCAGCGGCATTGCAGGCTTTGAGATATTCCTGATAGTCATCATAGATCTGTACTCTGACGGTTCTGTCCTCAATATCCTCAGGTCTTTGCAGATTGGTCTTCCAGTTGCTGATCATCGAGGCGATTTCCTCAACCACGGTTTTCTCGGAGTTATCCACCAGAATCTGAGGATATTTCTCTCTGACGATATCTCTTATAACCTTGAGGGAGTCGTACTGATCAAAGAGGGTAAAGTTCTTGGACAGTCCCATCTCCAGATACTCATTTTTAAGGATGGTAAGACCTAAAGAGTGGAAGGTGGAGATGGTGATTTTTGATGCGATTTCATTACCAAGCTCTTTTTTCACACGATCACGCATTTCAGCGGCTGCCTTGTTGGTAAAGGTAACCGCACAGATATTCTGAGGTGGAATATTGTAGCTGTGGATCAGTTTTACGATTTTGGTGGTAATTACTCTGGTTTTGCCAGAGCCGGCTCCGGCTAAAACCAGGCAGGGACCACTGATATAGTCAACGGCCTCCTGCTGTGCATCATTCAAACGCATGTCTAGATATTACTCGATTTGACAAAGAAAGCTGGTCGGCCCTGCTCATTGATTGTTTTTACGGTAAACTCTCCGCCCTCAGAAATATCCACATTCAGATTCTGAATACAGATACCCTCGGCGGCTTCTCGGGCAGACTGATTGCACAGAAGAATCATGGATACCTTCAGCACCTGATTCTCATCCTCTATCTTGCGGATGAGGCCGGCAGCCTCCTGCTCGGTAAGAGAGGTCAGATCAACGAAGGTAACAAGCTCGGTATTGCCCTGAATAATCATGGAGCCTACACCGGTAATCAGCTGGGATATCAGGTTCTCCTTGGTATATTCGATAAATCTGATGTTATCCCCGTAAGGCATACCCTCAGCATGATAATTTGTATTAATGATTGATTCTAAAGAATTTCTCTGACAGTTTAAGGCTGCATAGATGCATTTCTTGGAACTGTTCTTCATCAGTGAGGCGCAGATGCGTCTTAACACCATAGGATGACCGCTCAGAGAATAAAGAGATGGAGAGAATCTTAAGGCTGTAAGATCATCACTGCTGTTTATATATCTGTAGGCAGGAGCTGTACTCTTTAATCCGTCTAGCTTTACGGTCAGCATCTTTTCTAAAGAGGCCAGTCGCTGTGACAGAGTTTCACGGTCCCTGCACAGGGCTTCATTGAGATCTTTATAAGGATGTGCAAGATTGATGCGGTTAAAGCTTAAGCCTGCCTGGAACATCAGTGCACCAAGCTTGTTGGCAGCCTCATCTCCGGCAGCATCATTATCAAGACAGATATAATAATGGTGCTTTACGTTAACACTGCGGATTTTTTCCATCAGCTGCTGAATGTTCCCGACACCGCCAAGAGCAACCGCATGCATACCCAGGGTT
>Ga0310695_10012564_pt1 | contig 11821 bp, 14 predicted proteins | sample RumenRJG_04DNA_FD_203882 | JGI IMG/M metagenome (GOLD analysis project Ga0310695, IMG submission 203882) | Bovine rumen microbial communities from Lethbridge, Alberta, Canada - RJG_04 (v2) (version 2) | ecosystem: Host-associated > Mammals > Digestive system > Stomach > Rumen | place: Canada... | reverse complement strand
TGCGAACACCGATTGTATGTTGCAGGCGATCCAGATGCGGCGGAAGCATTCGTTGTGGAAGGCGAAAAGGATGCCGACACCCTTCATTCGATCACGGGCAAAACCGTCGTATCTGCTGAAAACGGCGCACAAAAGGAAGGCGACGGCACGAAGTGGTTGCCGATATACACCGACCAACTTGCAGGAAAGACCGTTGTTATTCTTCACGACAACGATGCCGTCGGGCGTGACTTTGCACGGATCGAAGCGGATGCGATCAAGACGAAGGCGAAAAGCGTGCGCATGATTGACATTGCGACCGCCTGGAAGGAATGCCCCGAAAAAGGCGACGTTTCCGACATGGTTGCGGCGTTGGGAAAACAAGACACCTTGAACCGCCTGCAAACATTGCTTCAAAACGCCGTAGAATGGCGTATAACGCTTGATATTCCGTCGGAAGGGAAAACCCCGACGAACGAACAAAACGCCGTAGAAACGGCAGGAAACGCCGTTGTGCGTGATTCCGTCGAACTGTTTGATTCCTTCATGGGAAAGATTCAGACGGAAGCATACAAGCCGATGAAAACGGGCATGACGGCATTTGATAATTTGTTGGGCGGCGGCATTATGAAACAATCGCTTGTGATTCTATCCGCCGCACCAGGAACGGGCAAAACCACGTTGACGCAACAAGTATTTGAAACTATGGCGACCGACGGCAACGACGTTGTGTTTCTGAACCTGGAAATGTCCCGTGAACAACTTCTTGCACGATCCGTTTCACGTATTGTCAAGAAGAACGGCGGCACGTTGACCGCAAGCAATATCCTGCAAGGGTACAAATGGACGGAAGAACAACGTCGGCAGGCGATCCAGGCGGCAAATGAATATCGAACCAGGATTGCGCCACGAATGCACTACAACCCCGACGGATGCACAACCGACCTTCAATCTATCACGGACGCATTGACACGGGAAGCAGAAACGGCGATTGCGGCAGGCAAGACCGCACCCGTTGTTGTCCTGGACTATTTGCACCTTGTGACGACCGCACAACGTGAAGAACAAAGCGAAATCGTGAAAAAGACCGTTGCCGCCTTGAAGGACTATGCAATCAAATACGACACGTTCGTGTTCTGCATATCGGCAACGAACCGAACATCAAACCAACGTGGCACAATATCCCTTGAAAGCGGACGTGATACGTCGGCGATCGAATACACGGCGGACATTGCGTTGTCGTTAAACTATGCGGCATTGCATGACAAGACGAAATTGCCGATGCCACGCAAGGACGACGACGGCAACGTGATACCAGGTTCGACCGAATATCAAACCGCCGATGCGAACAACCCCGATCACATGGAATATTTGCAGAAACAACAACCACGTCAAATGCTTGTGCAAGTGCTGAAAAACCGAATGAACGAACCAGGCGGCAAACTGTACCTTGCATTCGATGCGGCACATTCAAAATTCACGCCGATTGACCGACACACGGAAGCACCGACGACCAACACGGGCGGATGGACGGTTGTTGACGAACCGACACCGTTTGAAGATTGAACCGAATACCAGGATGCAGGAAGGCGACCCGATCACGGGCAACGCCTTCTTTTTTTGCGGTTTTTCTATGTTAAGGTCTGAATAGACTTGAACATAGACACACGGCACACAATTTCTTTTTCTTGTGTTCTTCGTGTTGCTTGTGTTCTTGATATTTACAATGATATGTGATATAATGTATTACAGACGGATAATAACTATTGACGACGACGAAGGAAGGTGAACACCCGTGAATAAACCATATTACAACGTTTGTCCGAATTGCGGCGCACACCTTGACCCGTCGGAACGTTGCGATTGCATGGACAAACCGAAAGGAAGTGAAGCGAATGTCACTATTAGAAGAAGCAATGACCGATTGCGTTATGATGCGGCAGACACGACAAAGCGACGGTTACGGCGGTTATACAATCGCCTGGACGGAAGAAACGACACCGTTCAAAGCGGCGATCACATTCGACAATTCGATTGAAGCACGTGTTGCCGCCGTGCAAGGCGTTCATAGTCTTTACACCGTGATAACACGGAAGGACAAAGTATTGATGTATCACGACGTTATAAAGCGATTGAAGGACGGCAAGATTCTTCGTATCACGTCCGACGGCGACGATTCCGCAACGCCTGCAAGTGCATCATTGAATATGCGGACGTGTACGGCGGAAGAATGGACACCGCCGAATTAAAGAAGGAAGGTGAAAGCATGAACCAGGACGTAGCAAGAAAAAAAAGCATGACCATGACCGATGCGGCAAGGGAAGCGGCGAACGCATACAAACGTGCGTGGAACAAACGCAACCCCGAAAAGAACAAAGAATATCAGCGTCGTTATTGGGCGAAAAAAGCAAAAGAAATGGATTTATCCAGGCAGGAAACGGCAGGAAAGGACGTGTTGACGAATGGCATTGAACCCGAAACAGATTAAAGCGTTGCAATGCCTTCTTGCATATCCGACGAAGAAGGAAGCGGCGGCGGCGGCAGGAATTGCCGAAAGAACGTTGCGATCCTATCTTGCGAACGAAGAATTTCAAGCCGAATACAAGAAGGCGTTCGGCATGATTGTCACGGAAGCAACCAGGCAGGCACAAAAGGCGTTGTCGCCTGCAATCACGTTGTTGCTGAACGTTGTCAACGACGAAAACGAAACGGCAGGCAACCGCATATCGGCGGCACGATCCATTCTTGAATATGGATTGCGATTGACCGAATTTAACGACATTCTGCAAGACCTGGAAGCGTTGGAAGGGTGAAGGTGATTGAATGTATTACGACCGATTAAAACGCCGTGTGAAGGCAACCAGGGCGACCCGTGAAGCAATGAACCTTCCGCAAGTGAATATTGTTGATTGCATCGCACCGTGCTATTTGCCGATCCACAACGACGTGATGAACGGAACGCATTCAATCTATCATCTACCAGGTGGCAGAGGTTCGGCAAAGTCGTCGTTCGTATCACTTGAAATCGTTCACGGGATAATGAACGATCCCGACGCAAATGCAATCGTGTTCCGCAAGGTTGCGCAAACCATGCGTGAAAGCGTGTATTCGCAATGTTTATGGGCGATCGAAACATTGAACGTCACGGCGTTGTGGCGTTGTTCCGTTTCACCGATGCAAATGACCTATTTGCCGACGGGACAAACAATTTTCTTCCGTGGTTTGGATGATTCCGCAAAACTGAAATCAATACGACCACGCAAAGGAACGTTCAAATTCGTGTGGTTTGAAGAATTTAGCGAACTTGACGGCGCAAACATGGTTCGGAACGTCCTGCAATCCGTCGTCCGTGGCGGCAATGACTTCCGTATATTTGAAAGTTTCAATCCGCCGTTGTCGCTGAATAATTGGGCGAACAAGTATGTTTTGATTCCCGACGACCGTGCGTTGCTATTCCGAACCGATTACACGATGATTCCGCCCGAATGGTTGGGTGAAGCGTTCATCCTGGAAGCGGAACGCCTGCAAGCCGTGAACGAACGGGCATACCTTCACGAATACAAGGGCGAACCCGTCGGAAGCGGCGGCGAAGTGTTCCCGACCATTCAGACACGGGAAATCACCGATGAAGAAATCAATGCAATGCAATATCACTATTTCGGTTGTGATTTTGGATTCAGCGTTGACCCGACGGCGATTGTTCATGTCGCATACGACCGCAAGAAACAAACCGTGTATTTCATTGACGAATACGTGAAACGTGGAATGTCGAACGCCGACATTGCGGAAGTCGTCACGGATCGAATGAAAGACTATTCACGTATTGAATATTCGGCGTTCATGCGTGAAGCATACAACGTCACGCCGTCGTTGTGTTGCGATGCCGCCGAACCGAAATCAATCAGCGATTTGAACAGATTCGACCTTCATGCGTTCGCCTGCAAGAAATATCCAGGTTCGGTTATTTACGGCATTAAGTGGTTGCAATCGAAAATCCTTGTGTTCGATCCGAAGCGCACGCCGAAGTGCTATGAAGAATTTTCGCAATATGAATACCTTCAAACGAAGGACGGCGAATTTCTTGCCGACGTTCCCGACAAGGACAACCACACGATCGACGCTTGCCGATATGCACTTGACCGTCTTATCAATTCGTCGAAATATTCGGCGTAATGGCAAAGTTGTCGCAAACCTTAACATTGAAAGAAGGTGAAAATATGGAACTTAACATCAAGAAAATGAATATCGGCGGACATGGCAAACACACCGTGTATTCGATATACACCGAACGCAAGGACAACACGAACATGACCGACGAACTATGCAGATTCGACACCCTGGAAACGGCGACGAACGTGCTTCGTTATATCCGTGGCGACGTTTTGACCCGTGAACAAATTGCCGATGCGATCCAGGCAATACGAAGCATCGACGGAAAGGAAGGCGCATGACATGGGATATTTGAAGATTTATTGCGATTCATGCGGCGGCGAATGGCACGTGTATCACCGTGACATAAACAATCCGACCGCAAAGCAATGTCCGCATTGTTACGCAAAGATTGAAAAATACACCTGGAAGCAGATTATCACGGGATTCGGCGAAATGCGTGATGCCGAAATGGAACTTGCAAAAGACCATGCGAACCACGCACCGTTGTTCACGGTTGATTTTGTTTCCGATGCCGTGTATGAGAACGCAAAGCATCGTGACCGCACTTGCGAACAATGCGAATTTTACGAATGAAAGGAAGTGAAACCATGAGATACAACCCGTTTTTTGACACAAGACCACGGCAGGAAGAACCCGACGAACCGATTGTTTGGGAAACGGATGCCAACGGCAGACAATTCCGCAAAGTCGGCAGTTGTATCGAATACCGACCGACCATTGAAACAAGCGGCGGCGTGTTCTATCAAGATGAAGTCGGCGACGCAATGAAGCGCATGAAGATGCAGGCGGAAGAACAACGCAAGCGTGATGCGGAAGCAATGCGGCAGGCGCAAACGAACCGTGATTGTCCATTCAAGCATGGACGCAACCAGGTCAAAACGTCGTGTGAAAAGGATTGCAACTTTTACGACGGCGGATGCGTGCTTGCGAATGCGACGACCACACCCACGAAGGACACAAACGGCAAGTATTGCCCGATTGCAGGACGATGCAACGACCGTTGTGCAATGTATAACCACGGATGCAAGTTAGTCGAAATTTTTAAGTGCATGAAGCACGGAAAGGAATAAAACTATGGATAATAACATTGTTCAGACCGTCTATGATTCCCTGGAAGCGGCGACCACGGAAATTGACAAGACCCGAAGCGAATACGCCGCAATCGAAGCGAAAATCAAGGCAGGACGTTATAGCAACGACACCTTGCAGAAAGAAATCTATCCGAAGCGTGATGCGTTGCGTGCGAAGATCCGCAACGATTCCGAAGGCGCAATCAATACGGCGAAGGGTTTAATCAATCAGTATCGGCAGGATGCCGCAAAACTGAACAACCTTGACCCTGCCGACATCACCGACGACATCAAACTTTTGCAGGCAGGCATTCCGCTTCTTGAACGTGACGTGCTTGCGATCCTGGAACGCAACCAGGGCAACCGCACCATGACGCAACTTGCACTTCGTTATGCGAAGGAACACGGCATTGACACGAAAACATATTACATCGGCGGCGAAGCCGAAGAAGAAAACGCAAGAAACCTTGAAGGCATTCTTTACTATTATAAGAATTGGATCGACAAGGACAATGCGCACGATATGTTGCGTAAATTCTTCAATATGGAATAAGTCACGGGAAAATTGAACCAGGAAGAACCGTTGTGCATGGCGCATGGCGGTTCTTTTTGTTGTCACGGAAAAACGACCACGTAGAACGCCCGTGACGGCGTTTTTCGGGCATGGTTGATATAAAACCCTATCCACGCACGAAAGTCGCTTAAAACGGCAGGAAACCGCCTTAAAACGCAAATGCAGATTTTGACCGTGAAACACGTCGGCAATTCGTGATATTCACGGCATTTTCTATGTTAAGGTCTGCAAGGACTTTCACAAAGACACGGCAACCACGCCTTCAACACGCCGTATCACAAATATTTTTCAAACCGCTTGACATACACGGATAAAAACTATATAATGATGAAGGAATAGGAAAAGGAACTATTCACAAGACCACACACGAATGAAAACGAAAGGAAGGTACAACCCATGAACACAACCACATTGACCCCGACCGACGCATTGAAGGCGATCGACCCGTTCGACCTGGACGACATCGCAACCGAAATCAAGTGCGTGTCAAGCAACGTCTATATCATGTCAAGCCTTGTCACGCCGAAGGAAATGCAGGAAATCGACACAATGACCGAAAAGACCATGACGGAAGCGTTCTATTCAATCATGCGCAACCTGGAACACGTCGCCGATTGCCTGCTTGACTTTGAAGATCGTTTAATGAAGGCACAAAAAACGGCAACCCCGACCGACGAAAGCAAGGATTGCCGTTGAAGTCAACGCCACACACGAATGAAGCCTTGACCCGTCGTCTATTATAACGGCGACGGGCAGGTTTTTCAAGAAGGGAAGTGTTACCATGAATGAAATCATTACGACAAACACCGCATTGCAGGCGCAACCGACCTTCACGAACCTTGCCGACGAATATATTGATTATCTGCAAGTGAAGGAAGTCACGGCGAAATCATACGGCGTTTGCATCCGTTGTTTCCTGGAATGGTTGCAGGCGAACAACATCATGCGACCGCAATATGAAGATATTCGCAATTACACGGTTTGGTTGTCCATGCCGCACGCAAGCAGGAAGGGCGACGGCGAAACGATCACGTTTGCGGCAGGAACACAAGCAAGATACCTTCGTGCCGTGAAGTCAATGTTTCGTTGGTTGTCCGTGAAAAATCGTTATCCGAACGTCGCCGACGGCGTGAAGGGTGCAAAGGTTCGTGCGGACAATACGAAGCGTGACCCGTTGCAACGTGAAGATGCCGTCAATCTGCTTGATTCAATCGACCGTTCAACCGAAATCGGCAAACGTGACTATGCAATGATTCTTCTTTCGATCACGGCAGGATTGCGCATTATCGAATTGCAACGTGCCGAAATCGGCGGACTTGAAACCGTTGCAGGCGAAAAGGTTCTTTTCATCCAGGGCAAAGGACACGACGAAGCGGACGCATACAAGAAGTTGACACCCGAAGTCGCCGAAGCAATCGACGAATACTTGCAGACACGCACCCACAAGGACGCACACGCACCGTTGTTTGCAGGCGTTGGCAACCGATCCCGTGAAAGAAGATTGACCGAACCTTCAATTTCACGGATTATCAAAGACCGCATGAAGGCGGCAGGATATGACACGCACCGTTTGTCGGCGCATTCGTTGCGGCACACGTCCGTGACGTTCCTGCTTGAAGCAGGCGCAACGATCCAGGAAGCACAACACCATGCCCGACACGCTTCACCCGAAACCACGGGCATTTATGCGCACAACATCGACCAACGCAAAGACCATTCCGAACAAAGGATTTATGATTATCTGTTCGGCGTTGAAACCAACGCTTCACAAAAGGCGGTTGACTTCATCGCCCGAATGGACGCAACGAAGCAGGCACAAGCCTTGCAGATTTTGCAGGCAATGGCAGGATAACGAAAGGAAGGTGAAGAACACCCATGAATAACAAACATCCAGGCGGCAGACCACGCAAAGCAATCACGATCCCCGACGACGTGTTGCCCGACAAGGACGTGTTCACCGTTCCCGAAATCGCCGAAATCACGGGTTTACACGTGCGGACGATTCAAGCACGGTTGCGTGACGGCACATTGCAAGGTAAACGGTTGGGCGGAACATGGCGCATTTACCGTGATTCCCTTGTCAATGGTAAAGTTGAAACAGACCTTAACATAGAAAGGAAGTGAAAAACCACATGATTTTGACCGTTGCATTCGGCAAAGGTGGAACGGGAAAAACGACGACCGTGCAATGCTTATATCATGCGGCACGTCGGCAAGGTTTCAAATGCCTTGCGATTGACACCGATCCACAAGCGAACTTGACCGCCGCATTCGGCGCAAACACAAATGCCCGTGGTTGCTATGAAGTTATCACGGGCAAGGCGGATGCCGCCGACGTTATCCAGGCGACGAACCAGGGCGACATTATTGCGGCAGGATTGCGAATGTCACAAGCCGAAAACGAACTTGCAGGCATGGCAGGAAGCGACCTTGCATTGAAGGCGGCGTTGCAACCCATATCCGCAAAATATGACTTCATCTTCATTGATACGATGCCCGAACGGACACGCCTGCAAGTCAATGCGATTATCGCTTGCGATTCCGTGTTGCTTCCGATGCAGGCAAACGCCTTTTCAATCATGGGATTGTATCAGATGAAGGACACAATCAATCAGATTCGGAACAACCCGTACTTGAACCCGAAATTGACCGTTTCGGGCATTTTGCTTGTGAAGTACAACCCACGACAAAACCTTGCCCGTGATTTAACGGAAGCGATCCAGGCGGAAGCAAAAGCAATGAACACCGTCGTGTTCAACACCCACATTCGGCAAGGCGTGGATATTGAGAAGGCGCAAGCATTGAAGCAAAGCATTTTCGATTATGCACCCCGTTGCAATCCTGCAATCGACTATGCGAACCTATTTGAAGAACTGAAAGATATATGCGTGCTGAACGCATACATGAAAGGAAGGGTTTAATCATGGCAAAGAAAAAAGACACGTTCACGGCACAAGGTTTCGATTATGGAATGAACCAGGCGACCAACGACACGCCCGTGAAGGAAGAACCGCCGAAAACGTTCTATCGTTTCAATGCGAAATTTCCTATTGAATACAAGGCATTTTTGCAGGAAATGGCATGGCGCAACCGCCTTCCGATCAATGACTATCTTGTGAAGATTATCGGCGAATACATGGATGCGCACCCCGAATGGAAGGAAACAATAGATATTCTGAATAAGTAACAATACACCGACCACAAGCCACACACGAAACACACGACGCACAAAACATATTTTCAATATTGCTTGTGTGTGAAAGGATAGAAACTATGAACCAAAAAGCAACACCGTTGACCACGGAAGAACTTCACGCCTTGCGTGAATACATGAAGGAAATGCAGGCATTGCAGGCGGAAGAACCCGAACAATTAACCGCCGAACAATGGGATGAAGCATGGCAGACAATTCAAGCGACGGGCGTTGTGCCGCCGAAATATGCCGACCGTATCGGCGTGAACCCGATCACGGAACGCAAGCACCATTTTGAAGGCGACCGCCTTGTGTATGACAAGGGCGAACAAGTCACGAATGCTTATTATGACATTGTGCATGAAGCCTGGAACGCAAAGGTTGCCGCACTTAACAAGAAGTATCACGACGAAATCGTTCGTGCGCTGAACATCGCCTTGTTTGAAATGGAAAGCGACAATTCGATGCCGCAACCCGTGAATGACTTGATTCAATCCGTTGTGACCGCATACACGATGCCGAACCACAACTTGCCGACGTTGGGTGCATTGACGAATGCTTCCGAATTTAACACCTTGAACCGCATATTGTTGTCGAACGGCGCATTGAAGAAAAGCACCGTGACACGATCCGAAAAGATAACGACCGAACGCCGAACCGACGACGGCGTGACGACCGTGCGTTATACCAGGTCGAACCGTGGCGACAAACATATTATCACGATCACGAATGCGGACGTGCTATTGAAGAAGAACAACCGACATATCAAGAAATTGTTGCCGTTCACGCTTCAAAAGATGCAACAACAATCGTTCCCGTCGAAAGTCGCCGTTGACCTGGAAGAACTTGTTTCGTTGGGTATGTATTCGACGACGGATAACGCATGGCGTGGATTGTCTGCATTCGCAAAAGCAATGGAAAACATAGATATTCATTGGCAAAGGAAGGTGACAACCAGGGCGACGAAGAAGGGCGACAAGACCACGACGACCACGGTTGAAGAAGGCGGCGTGCTGATTTATCACCGCAAACGCCGTCAAAACATCGGTTATTTGTCCGTGAATGAAGAATTTCCGATTGCCGCACTTGCACGTGAATACACCGTGTTCCCGTCGTGGGCGTATGCCTTGCCGATCAAGGCGTTCGACCTTGCGTTGTATATCTTCTATGTCGCAAGGATGCAGAAGGACGACATATTGAACACGGGCGGTTTCAACCTATCATTGCAGGCGATCCACGAACGGTTAGGATTGCCGACCGTGAAGGAAGTTGAAACGAAGATGAACCGCAAATACAAAGAACGCATTCGGCAACCGATCGAAGAAGCAATCGAAGCAATCGAAGAAGCGGTTTCGCAATCCGATGCGGCAGGCAAGTTTTTCATAACACCCATGACGAACGACGATGCCGACATCAAGGAATGGTTGCAAGGTTATATCCGCATTGACTTGAAAGAAGAATATGCCGCAACCTTCCGAACCATTGCCGACCACAAACAAAAGAAGATCGAAGCGGCGGAAAAGGCGAAAATCAAGGCGATTGCGGAAGCGGAAGCGAAAAAGGAAGCGGAAAAATCTGCACCGTAAAATGATGCCGCAATCAGAAATCCAACATCATTTTAGGGTGCAACAACATCATTTTAGGGTGCACCACAATCATTTTAGGGTGCAAAACTTTTTTCCGTGAATGCCCGAAAACCCTTATAAATCAAGGGTTTCACGCCACAAAGTGCAATCGGCGTTTTGTTGTAAATAATCATTAACTAATGATTAATGCGCACCGTTCGCCCGATTGCGGACGGGCGACGATGCTATAATATGGACGAACCACGACCACGGGCAAATTGACCCGTGAAATCAAGCAAATGTCAAGGTTTCGGCAGACCTTAACATTGACCGACGAAAGGAAAATCACTATGCAGATTCAAGACATTTTGAACCGCCTGGAAGGTGTAAAGGGCGGCGGCAAGCAATGGACGGCACATTGTCCATGCAAACACAACCACAAACACGGCGACAAGAACCGTTCATTGTCAATCGGCGTGAACGGCAACAAGATTTTGTTGAAATGTCAAACGGGATGCACGATGGAAGATATATGCGGCGCAATCGGGATTGAAGCAAAAGACCTTTTCACCGATGCACCGACGACGACCGAACGAACCATTGAAGAACGTCGGCGTTCCTTCCTGGAATGGTTCGGCAATCAAAACGGATTGAAGTTTGTCACGGCATATTCGTATTGTTACGGCGACCATGCCGACGGACTTATGAAAATCAAATACCAGGATGCCAACGGCAACAAGACCTTCCGTTGGATTCACGACGACCCGACCACGCAAAGCGGTTTCAAACTGAACCACGAAGGATGCGAACACCGATTGTATGTTGCAGGCGATCCCGATGCGGCGGAAGCATTCGTTGTGGAAGGCGAAAAGGATGCCGACACCCTTCATTCGATCACGGGCAAAACCGTCGTATCTGCCGAAAACGGCGCACAAAAGGAAGGCGACGGCACAAAGTGGTTGCCGATATACACCGACCAACTTGCAGGAAAGACCGTTGTTATTCTTCACGATAACGATGCCGTCGGACGTGACTTTGCACGGATCGAAGCGGATGCGATCAAGACGAAGGCGAAAAGCGTGCGCATGATAGACATTGCGACCGCCTGGAAGGAATGCCCCGAAAAAGGCGACGTTTCCGACATGGTTGCGGCGTTGGGAAAGCAAGACACCTTGAACCGCCTGCAAACATTGCTTCAAAACGCCGTAGAATGGCGTATAACGCTTGATATTCCGTCGGAAGGGAAAACCCCGACGAACGAACAAAA
>Ga0310695_10012562_pt1 | contig 11821 bp, 9 predicted proteins | sample RumenRJG_04DNA_FD_203882 | JGI IMG/M metagenome (GOLD analysis project Ga0310695, IMG submission 203882) | Bovine rumen microbial communities from Lethbridge, Alberta, Canada - RJG_04 (v2) (version 2) | ecosystem: Host-associated > Mammals > Digestive system > Stomach > Rumen | place: Canada... | reverse complement strand
GTGCAGCCACCCTGCTGCGCTATGCAGGCGGATTCACTGGCGACGCTTATACCAAAGCCATCCGCATCAATCGTAAGGCAGGCAACCAGTACTCAGTCTTCAGCGTAGACGAGTTCGACATGAACAGTTTCCGCCTGATGGACGAAGACTCGGTCAGCGTCGACTCTACCCTGAACCGCTATCAGAATATGGTGGAAGTGAAGGGTGCCATATTCCGTCCCGGCATGTATCAGGTGGGAGGTAACATCTGTACCGTCAAGGCTCTGATTGAGGCTGCTGACGGACTGACCGAAGGAGCTATTGCACAGCATGCCGTTATGCACCGTATGAAGTACGACCGCACTCTGGAAGTGCTGAGCATCGACATTCGCGGCATTATGGAAGGCACATCTCCCGACGTTCCTTTACAGAACGAGGATGTCATCTACATTGCCAGCCACAAGGAGCGCACCGAAAAGGAAACCGTCACCATCAGCGGTGAGGTGCTCTACCCTGGTGTCTATAAATATGCATCTAATGAGACCATCGAAGACTTGATACTGCAGGCTGGCGGTCCAACAGAGGCAGCATCGCTGGTCAAGGTAGACGTAGCCCGACGTATTTCCAATCCCCATGCCACGGAGGCAGACGACCAGATAGCCAAGACCTTCAGTTTCAAGCTGACACCCGACTTCTCCATTGCCGAACAGCCTGACTTCAAACTGCAGCCCTTCGACGAAGTCTATGTCCGCCGCAGTCCCAACTACACAGAACAGCAGAATGTGATGGTTGAAGGCGAGGTACAGTTCGAAGGCACCTACACCCTGTCAAACAAAGGCCAACGTCTGAGCGATGTCATCAAGCAGGCGGGCGGGCTTACCAACAGGGCTTATCCCGAAGGCACCAAGCTGCTACGTCTGATGACTCAGGAAGAACGCGAGCAGATGGAAGTCGTGCTACGTACTGCCCAGCGCAACTCTGGACGCGACTCCATCGACATCAAAAAGCTGATGACCAACGCGAACTATCCCGTAGGCATCGAGCTCGACAAAGCCTTGAAGAATCCTGGTTCTGAGGACGATCCCATACTGCGTGAAGGCGACCGCATTGTCGTACCCCGCTATGACGGCACAGTCAAGATCAATGGTGAAGTGCTCTATCCAAACACCGTCTATTTCAAGGAAGGGAAAGACACCAACTATTATATCGAACAGGCAGGAGGCACCACCTCTAGTGCCAAGAAGAGCAAGACCATCATCATCTACATGAATGGTATGGTGGCCCGTGCCGACCGCAAACACAAGCCACGCCCGGGATGCCAGATAGTCGTACCCACCAAGCGTCAGCGCCGTGGCATGGGCCTGACAGAATGGCTCAGCGTCGGAACCTCCGCAGCCTCCCTCGGTACCATGTTCGCCACTATTGCTAACCTGTTGAAGAAGTAAAAAAATATGGAAGAAAAGAAAGAACTGAAGGTGATAGACCTACGAAAAATAGCAAAATTAATATGGAGCAACAAACGGCTGTTCTCTAAAACCATAACCTTTGCTTTTGTACTGGCATGTATATACATATTCAGCCTTCCAAGATTTTACACAACAAACACGAAACTTGCCCCAGAAATGGAAAGTACACTCGGCAAGGGGTCGATAAGCTCCATTGCCTCATCCCTCGGCTTTGATATTGGAGAGCTGCAAACGACTGATGCTATCACGCCATTGCTCTATCCTGACCTAATGGAAGACAATGGCTTTATCACTAATCTATTTCAAATTAAAGTCAAAAGCAAAGACGGAAAAATAAACACCACGTACTATAACTATCTGAAGAATTTCCAGAAAGCGTCTTGGTGGTCAACTATTTTCGGTTCTAAAAAGGAAGAGGCAAGAATATCCTCTATCGATGCCTACAATCTTTCCAAAAGAGATGACGAAATTGTATCAAGCATAAGAGATAATATTTCACTTCAAGTAAATTCAAAAAGCGGAGTTATCTCTATATCTGTTCAAGACCAAGACCCTTTCATCTGCAAATGCCTAACCGATTCGGTTAGGGATAAACTGCAAGAATACATCACGAATTATCGCACCAATAAGGCACGGACTGATTACAACTATTACAAAGAACTGACGCTCAACGCAAAGAGAGAGTACGAAAAAGTTCGTCGGCAATACGCCAACATGGCTGACGCAAATACTAATGTGAAGCTGAGAAGTGTAGAGTTGAAGATGGAAGATGTGGAGAACGACATGCAGCTGAAGTTTAACACCTATACCAATCTTAACAATCAATTACAGGCTGCAAAAGCGAAAGTGCAGGAGCGTACGCCCGCATTTACCATTTTGAAGGGTGCTGCTGTTCCCATTAAACCAGCAGGACCAAAACGCATGATTTTTGTTGCTGTCATGACTCTATTAACATTCCTAGGAACGATTGTTTGGATTATCCGTAAAGAAATTTCTGAGGTATTTGCATAATGGGAGCAAGTCTTTACACACGTCTGGGTATTCTTTTTAAGAAGGTCACTGGCATCAAGGACATATCCTTAATGCGTAAGAACCTTCACAAAAGAATCGGAATGTTCTTTTACAAAAAGAAATATTCCACCAGCGACATCATTGATGCACTTGCAAGAATGGGCGTCAAACCCGGAAGTGTCGTTTGCATCCATTCTTCAATGAAGGAATTTTACAACTATCAAGGCACGGCATTGGAATTGATAGAAGCACTTTGCAAGTACCTCACTACTGAAGGTACACTGATGATGCCTGCCATGCCTTTCACTAACCTCAGACAAGTGAATCTTGATGAATACATATTCAATCCAAAGACAGACAAGACAGCAGCAGGCTATTTAGCAGAAACTTTCAGGCAATTTCCCGATGTTCACCGAAGTATCAACATACAGCATTCTGTCTGTGCATGGGGTAAGCATGCCGTATGGTTAACAAAAGACCACCACAAGGGGCTCAACTGCTGGGATGAATATTCTCCTTATTACCGGATGAGTCAGCTTAATGGTATTGTCGTCAATCTAGGAATGCCCCATTCTTTTATTGGAACATTTGACCATTGTGTTGAAGCAATCCTCTATAAAGAACACCCTTATTGGCAACAATTTCTCAATAAGCGACAAACTTTCCGTTATTACGATGAACATAAAAACATATGTCAATACACCTGTTATACCGGTGATATAGAATGCCGAACTAGGGAGAGCAGACTCATTAGTTACTTTGACGACAACATACACAAGCAGGATAAAATATCCAATTTATTTATTAATGTGTTCTATGCCGCCCCTTGTTTGAAGAAAATGCTCGAACTAGGACGTAATGGAATCACGATGTATTATGTTCCATCACCTAAAAATTATACGTTTTGAAGGTAAGAATTAATAAAATATTTGAATCACCACTTCTACAGAACAGTGCCAAGATTTCTGTTAGCAACATCATCATGTATATGTTGCCACTTGCTGTAACATCTATTTTGGCACGTTTGTACACTCCAGAAGATTTTGGTGAATGGGGCGTTTTCTCATCCTTTGCCGCCATTGTCAATATCGGGCTATTCATGGGGTTTGATAATGTCATCATTCAAGCAAAAGAAGAGGAGGTATCCCACATCACCAAACTAAGTTTCACCATAAGCATATGTTTTCTCTCTCTCATTGCCATCCTATTTTATTTTGGCATCAAGGGAGGCATTCGTTTTTTTACAGATTTCCCAACACCACAAATCCTTGTTCTATATCTGTTGCTCTATTCCATCTATACCATCATATATAATTTGGCCAACAGATATGAGCAATACTTTACACTGTCTTTTTCCAATATCGTCCAAGGAGGCTCACAAGCTATATTCCGCATCTTGTTGGCTTTTATTTGCCTAACGACAGTAAATGGATTAATATTGGGTACTACGATTGCTTTGGGCATTACTGCCATCTTCATTCTTTTTTTCCTGCTAAAAAAGAAGTTATTACCCTCCAACAAAAAACTTAATTTTGCGACAACAAAACAACTCATTATTAAATATCGAAATTTCCCTCTCTATGACGCCCCTGCTTGTATGCTTTCGTTTGCAGCATTCAATCTCCCTGTCATCATCCTTTCTTTCTATTTTAACAAAGCTGCAATAGGTTGTTTCTCTATCATTCTACAACTGCTGCTTCTGCCTATGTCATTCGTTGGTTCTGCCTTGGCAAAGGTTTTCTACCAAAGGATAAGTGCCGACCACAACTGCATTGAGAATACTACTAACGAGATGTTAAAGATACTCACCATCATCTCCATTCTGCCCCTACTTTTTATTGCCTGTGGTGGTGACAAACTTATTGTACTCTTCCTTGGCTCACAATGGGAAACGGCAGGAAAAGTGGCTCTATGCCTATCTCTTTGGTCGTTCCCCACCATCCTCACCCAGCCCCTTCTCCCCATATTTCGAGTGATGAACAAACAACGTACACTTCTCTTTTTCGATATTATGTACTTTACCTTCGGTATCGGCAGTATGCTTATCTCATGCCAGATAATTAGCAGTCTATACATTATTCTTCTAATGTTCTCATTTTCATGCTTTCTTGTTAAATCTGCACTCTTTATCAAAATCATCTCAATAAGTGGACAACACAAATCATCGTATGCGAAGATTTCTCTTCTGTGGATTATATCTTTGATTATCCTTTCATTTCGTTTAATAACAATATGAAGAAAGTTCTAACATTTTTTTTTGATGCAGATAGTTTGCCTGGCAAAATAATATGCAGCCTGTTATATATCGTCTTCTATGACTATATGTATAAGAACTTTGTATATGAGCTGTTTTCATATATTGAAGGACTGGATTATATTGAGATGACACCATTAAAGTTCATCTCTTGGATTGTCATATCAGTGCTTCCCATGCTAACCTATCACAGGATTAACAATGTTTCCACTTTCTTATGCTTCTTTCTTTACCTATTTGTTTACATCCCCTTCATTCACGGACTATTCACAATATACGGAATCAGTAATATTGCTTTATATAGTTATACAGGAATATTTTGTCTTTTATTCCTAGCCTATTTTAGTATTGGAAAATATGGAGTAGTAATCAAAAATTTAGAGATCAGGCCATCTATACCCTTTATATACATTGAGTGTTTCACAATATTTCTCACTATTGTTTTCATCGCAGTTAGAGCCAGCTCAATGCACTTTGTGAACATCTTCACACAAATAGATCTTCTATATTCGATTAGAGAAGATAATTCTGAAAACTTCGCTGCAAAGAGTTTTATCTTATATATTCAAGGGTGGTTAAGCGGAGCTTTCTATCCTTTCCTACTTGTATGTTACCTCCGCATCAAGAGTCGTATTAAAACCATATTAGTCCTTCTAGGCTATCTACTACTATTTATGGCTGACATGCAAAAAATTACATTCCTCATGCCATTTGTACTAATAGGGTTTTATTATCTTATCAAGATTAAGGAACAAATAATTTTCTCCTTATTACACTCCTATTTCTTAATTGGACTATCTGCTATTTCTATTATCCTTTTTATCTTTTTTGATAAAAGCAATGAAGTACTCTTCACCATTATCTCCATCGTGCTTCTACGCACTGTTTGTGTAGCAGGGTGGCTTACACAGAATTACTACCACTTTTTCACCGAGAATCCATACACCTATTATTCCCATATTAATATCATTAATGCTGTCACTAACATGTATCCTTATGACCGTCCACTGGGCATAGCAGTATCCTACGGAACTCAAAATGCCAATGCCAATCTATTTCTGACAGACGGCATAGCGGCATGTGGCATTTTCGGATTCATCTTCATTGGAATTGTTTTTATGGCGTTGATGTACCTCATTAATGCCATATCATATAGATATAGGATTACGGATTTACTGGTTATATTCCTTCCATCATTAGCCTTTATGCTCAATGTTTCCCTATTTACCACTTTACTTTCTGCAGGAATGGCTATATTAATTATCCTTTTAATGTCAACAGAAAGTCCAATTATTATATCTGAAGAAAAATAATAAATTAGTATCATTAACGTTATTTCATATATGACAGATTCGCGAATTTGTTGCCTATTTAATATTGGACCACATTACGATTTCCCATTATACCAATTAATGGGAGAAACATTTTATTGCGAATTTTATCTTGGTGATCAACTACCATATTCATTAAAAACTTTTGAATACACAACATTAAAAGGATTCAAAGGAAAACTTCACAACCATTTTATACATCAATTTTATTGGCAGAGTGGAGTCATTAGACAATTATTCGCCTCATATCATTTCTATATTATGAATGGAGAGCCTTTCTGCCTTTCAACATGGTTATTTTTATTACTATCAAAACTTACCAACAAGAAAGTGATTGGATGGACTCATGGATGGTATGGTCGTGAAGGATATATAAAAGGATTTATCAAAAGAACTTTCTTTAAACTATTTGACAGATTATTGGTATATAATTATTATTCTATCAATCTCTTGGAACTGCAAGGCATAGACAAAAGTCGAATGTTCTGCTTCGCCAATTCTCTTGACTCTGATAAAATCAAAGCAATACGCGAACAGATTACCGACTCAGACATTTACAAGAATTATTTTGGCAATGACGACCCTGTCTTAATCTATTGTGGACGCATTCAGAAGCGTAAAAAACTTGATTTGCTTATCTATTGTCTAGAACAACTTAATCGAGAGGGATATCCAACTAATTTAATGATAGTAGGTGCAGATGACGAAGAAACAGGACTTGCTAGCCTTGTAAAAGAAAAAAAACTTACAGAAAAAGTATGGTTCTATGGAGCATGCTATGATGAGAGGCAATTAGGCGTTTTTTTTCATAATGCGACTGTTTGCATCTCTCCTGGCAATGTTGGTCTAACTGCTATCCATTCTCTATCATACGGATGTCCTGTTATTACTCACGGAGATTTTCCTTATCAGATGCCAGAATTCGAAGCAATTCGTCCTAATATTACTGGAGCTTTCTTCAAGCGTGATGACATAAATGACATGACAGAGACTATAAAGAATTGGATTGAATCCAATCGTTACAATCGGCAGCAGATTCGCCAACAAGCTTATGATGAAATAGACAAGAAATGGAATATACACTATCAGATTGAAGTATTACAAAGAGCACTGACATGAATAAAGCTACCATCTTACAATTGCCAAAGATTGAAGACCCACGTGGTAATCTATCAATCATCGAACAAACAAAACATGTTCCTTTTGAGATCAAACGTGCCCACTGGATATACGATGTTCCAGGAGGTAAGGATCGTGGCGGACATGCCTACAAGAAAACGGAGGAATTCATTGTGGCATTGTCTGGCAGTTTTGATGTGGAAATAGATGATGGCAGCAGTAAAACTACCTTCCCACTAAACAGATCATATTATGGGCTCTATGTTCCCAAGGGAATGTGGCGCACTATGACAAACTTCTCAACCAATTCCCTTGCATTAGTGCTGTCCTCTACAGAATATGATGAAAAGGACTATGTTTCCAATTATGAAGAATATTTGGCATGGACGAAAGACAAGACAAAGATTCCTATCATATCAGATGCCAAAACATCTGTCAAAATAAACGATCCGTCCTTAAAACATTTTTTTTCTGAAGGGCACAGCGTCTTTGACTGTTCTCTATGCGAACTGAACAAGATGCACGACACAGAAGGTAATCTCACCTTCATCTATGAAAACATCCACGTACCATTTCCTATCAATCGCGTATTCTATTCATATGACATTCCTGGCGGAGAGGATCGCGGAGCTCATGCACACAAACGTTGCCACCAATTTCTGATAGCAGCCAGCGGTAGTTTTGAAGTAGCTTTGGACGATGGTAACAGCAAGCGCACCGTTGTGTTGAACAGACCATATTTTGGACTGCATATTCCACCGGGCATCTGGGCTGCAGAACAGGGTTTTTCCTCAGGTAGCATTTGTCTGGTTCTTGCATCTGAAAATTACAACGAGGATGACTACATCCGCAACTATGAGGATTACAAAAAATACCTTAAATGATAAGCAAATGAGACATTTCTGTACATATTTTGACTCTGCATACATCTGGAAAGGACTGGCATTGTATGAATCCATGAAACAAATCGCAAATGACTTTTGTATTCATGTGATGGCACTTGACGACAAATCATACAAGTTCCTGAAGGAATATGAATGTGAGTCTTTAACTATAGACAATCTGCGAGATATTGAGACAGAGGAGTTGCTTCATTTAAAAGCAGAAAGAACACGTGCAGAATATTGCTGGACATGCGGTCCTGTTATCATACTTCATCTCATCGACAAATATCAATTATATGATATTACCTATCTTGATTCTGACCTGATGTTCTTCTCATCATACGATCCTATTTATCATGAAATCGGCAACGGCTCCATTGCCATCACTCCCCAATATTCGAACCATGACAACCAAGTCGGGAAATTCTGTGTACAATTTATGTACTTCAAAAACGATGCCGATGGAAGAGCATGCCTTATTTGGTGGCGCGACCGCTGTAAAGAATGGTGTTTTGCACGATATGAGGATGGAAAATTCGGTGACCAGAAATACCTAGACTCCTTCCCAACACTTTTCAACAACGTTGTGATTATCAGTCATCGTGGCGCAGGTATCGCAAATTGGAATATGGGACTATATCGATATGAAAACGGAGAAGCCATTTATGAAGGGAAACACTACCCTGTTATTTTCTTTCACTTCCACGGATTACGTATGACAAAAGAAAATGACACGCTTGTTTTCCAACTATTTGATTGTGACTACAACAAACTTTACGACAAACTTTTCTTCCACCCTTACATGACATTGGTCGCTGATAATCTCAAGAAGTATTTCAATCAACATATTGAACACTTTGAGATACGTAAGAAGTCGCTTTTTAATGTCATTTATTCATATATCAAATCACTTCTACGCAACATTAACATGGTTCAGAGATTATATTTCCAATTTCATAAACATGAGAGTTGGGAGGACTCTAAATTGTAACATTAAAATTATGATTAAGTTCTTAGACTTAAAAGGTATCACAGACAAGTATGCCTGCGAAATTAAAGAAGCAACCAATAAGGTGATTGATTCTGGTTGGTATCTACAAGGCAATGCAAACAAGCTTTTTGAATCCAATTATGCCCATTATATTGGGACAAAATATTGCATTGGTGTTGCTAACGGATTAGATGCACTTATCTGGATATATCGAGCATATATCGAGATGGGAATAATGAAGCCTGGCGATGAAGTCATAGTACCAGCCAACACCTATATTGCTTCAATTCTTGCCATAACGGAAAACGGGCTAAAGCCCATACTTGTTGAACCTAGCATAGATACTCTTGAGATAAACGATAACCTCATCGAAAAACACATTACTAAGCGCACTCGTTCCATTCTGATTGTTCATCTGTATGGTCGATGTGCCTATACAGAAAAAATAGGTGAATTATGTAAAAAATATAATCTAAAATTGGTGGAGGACAATGCACAAGCTCATGGTTGCCAATATAAAGAAGGTATTAGAACTGGTAGTATTGGGGATGCAGCAGGGCACTCTTTTTATCCAGGAAAGAACCTAGGAGCTTTAGGTGACGGTGGTGCTGTGACTACCAGCAATTCAAAACTTGCTGAATGTGTTAGAGCACTTGCCAACTATGGGTCTCAACGGAAATATGTATTCAAATATTGTGGTCGAAATAGTCGTCTTGATGAAATTCAGGCTGCAGTTCTTGATGTAAAGTTGCGCCATCTAGACGAAGACAACCGCCGTCGACAGATAATTGCAAAATATTACTACGACAACATCAAGAATCCGCTTATTCAGATACCTCTTCATTTGGATGATATGCAGAATGTTTACCATATCTTCCCTATCCTCTGCCCTGAGCGTGACAGGCTTCAACAGTACCTTACTGATAATGGCATCCAGACACTAATCCACTACCCTATTCCACCCCACCAACAAGAATGCTATAAGGAATGGATCGTCTGGAATCTACCCATAACAGAACAAATACATCAACAAGAGCTCAGCATTCCCATCAGCCAAGTATTGACAGATGAAGAAATGCGAAAAATTGTTGGCATTCTCAATTTTTTCAAATAGCAACATGAGAATATTATCACTATTACTGACAATCGTCTTCTTGTATTCGTGTGAAGAATACATTGGTATCCCCCAAAGTCCACCTCGTCAAGCTTCGTTGCTAAAAGTCAGCTGGGAAGGGACCTCTGTTTCTATCTCACGCAAATATGTTATGAGTCACGACCTCATAGTAACTTTAGGACCCTGTGGAGGAAATTCCCTCATTCAACTAGAGCGATTAACTTATGTGCCCAATTTAAGCGATACAATCTGCGACACAAATAGAAATGGACCCACTTATTATAGTTCAACAGACTGGATTGGTCCCTATTGGATGGTGGCTACTCAAAACGGAAATGGGAATAGTGGGTTTACAGGAGGATGGCATGCCTACAATGGTGATTTCACTGGTTCTCCAACAGCAAGAACCCAGCAAATCAAAGTCTATACTGACGACAAATTATTAGATAGTAGAGCAAAAAATATACAAAGCCAATATGTCAAAGTAGTAGTAGATAATTATATTCAGGCAGGGAATACCAAAGAAACTGATGGTAGTGGGCGCGAAGTTCTAAAAGAGAGCGTCTGCTATCTCTTTCACCAAGACACTATCCATGTTTCTGTTACAAGCAAAGCTCTAGAAGACATTAACATAGAGAATTATTATGGTTTGCAAGCTTGTTTTGGAGGTATGGTTCGCATGTTTTGTGCCGATAGTGTTTATACATGCTATACCAATGGCTATCACGGAACGATGGCTCGCGTCCATGCTGCAGAATGCACAATGGACGATGGTCATCAGGTGCTCTGTTTACTTGATCAAGTTGGATTACGTACTCAGGATCAGTTCAACATATGCACTATTGATACGAATCGACAATTCTGCTTTACTTCTCCTTATGGTAAAACATACTTTCGTTTGGTAGGAGAAGTGGGCATGCCATTACATAAAGGAGAAGTGTGTTATTGGCAAGGAGCTTATATTTTTCGTGAAAAAAATGTTGATATAAAATAAAATCAATATAAGTTATTTCGCACCATTACACGGTCAAAAACACGAAAGTTGGGAAGTAAAAGCAACAGCACAGACCATCAAGAGAAGCGGAACTCAAAAATCTTATACAAGAACTTCAGACTAATCATAAACAGGTTCGTGTAAATTCCGTTCTCACGACATCCGCGAACATCATCCTTGATGAGGGTCAGACGGCTCTTGACATTTTTCGTGCTGGCTCCTCCTGTACGCATCGTCACGAAATCCATGGGCAGGTACTTGGCCCGTATCTTGTGTACCATAAAGAGACGCACCATCATTTCGTAGTCGCTGCCTATCTGGTAGTCGATCTTATACAGCCCGGCTTTCTCATAGACACTGCGACGGCAATAGAACGACGGATGGGCTGGCATAAAACCGAAACGGAGCCACAACGGGCGAAAGGGCTTCGAACTGTAATAGCGCACGATTTTGTCTGGTTCGCCGTCGTGTATGAAATGTATGTCACCATATACTGCATCAATGTTTGGGTCGTCAAAGTTTGCTACCATTCGCTCTATCACATCATCGGACGTAAAATAGTCGTCAGAGTTCAGAATACCCACGATGTCCCCTGTAGCCATCCGTATTCCTTTGTTCATGGCGTCATAGATGCCACCGTCCTTTTCTGATACCCACTTCAGACGACCACTAAACTGT
>Ga0310695_10012561_pt1 | contig 11822 bp, 9 predicted proteins | sample RumenRJG_04DNA_FD_203882 | JGI IMG/M metagenome (GOLD analysis project Ga0310695, IMG submission 203882) | Bovine rumen microbial communities from Lethbridge, Alberta, Canada - RJG_04 (v2) (version 2) | ecosystem: Host-associated > Mammals > Digestive system > Stomach > Rumen | place: Canada... | reverse complement strand
CAACCGGAATTGATCTCTTTGATCTCGATGCCGGCCTCTTTGAGAAAACCGCCGTCTATACCTACTTGGCCAAACTCATTCTCGATAAGCACGACTTTTTCGTTTTGAAACGCGTGCGCGTACATTTTTTTGATAAGGGTGGTTTTGCCTGCACCCAAAAAACCTGAAATAACGTCTACTTTAATCATTCTATATAGCCTCCTAAATAAACGTACAATAGGTATTATAGCACAAATAATTGTTGTAGTAAACGAAATGCAAAAAAAAGTTGGTATGGTCATAATAATCATTGACAAATTGCGCGTTTTTACTTACAATCAAACAATAAGGTGATTTATGCTGGAAGTCTTTTTGGATTCGTTGAAAGATAGCGCTATCGTGCTGGGTATCGTATTTGCGGTATACCTGATCTTAGCTTTTTTGGAACCGAAGTTTTCGCACAAAATGGAGCACGCGGGGCGATGGGCGCCCTTGATCGGCGCGGGCATAGGCCTTATTCCGCAATGTGGCTTTAGCGTAGTGGGCGCCGATTTGTACCACAAAAAGCATATCACGCTGGGCACTTTGATAGCCATATTCGTGGCCACCAGCGACGAGGCGCTACCCGTGTTTTTGGGCGCGACGGCGGAGCCGAAAAAGATGCTGATGGTGCTACCCCTTTTGGGCATTAAATTTGCGGCCGCCGTGGCATTTGGCTACTTGATAGACCTCATCTATCGCCGCACCAAAGAGGAAGTGCATCACCACGAGGACGAGTGTGAGTGCGAAGAAGTGGTGCACGTAGGATGCTGCCACCATCACATCGAAGAAGAGGCGGACAAAGAAAGCAAGCTGCACCAATATTTGCTGCATCCGCTGGTGCATTCACTCAAGATTTTCGCCTATGTTTTTGTGGTGAATATGGTATTCCATACCATACTGTACTATGTAGGCGAAGAACCGGTAATGAACTTTTTGCAAAGCAGTCGATATGCGGCACCCGCCATCGCCGTGTTGGTGGGGCTTATTCCGAACTGCGCCAGCTCGGTGATGTTGGCCGAACTGTACCTGATGGGCGGGTTGAGCTTTGGCGCGTGCGTAGGCGGCCTGTGCGTAAATGCGGGCTTGGGGCTGATGATGCTCTATCGCAACGTAAAAGACGCCAAACACAACTTGGTGATAACCGCCATCATGATAGGCATAGGCCTCGTGGTTGGCTATGCGGTATTCGGCATTATGGAAGGCATTGGCCTGAACTAAGAAATCAATACGGAATAAATATTGCACGCCGCAAGGCGTGCTTTTTTTGTAAGAGTGCGCCCGGTGAACGACGTACACGACGCGACGAGCGCGTGAATACGCGCTATATCGTTCATTCTTATACGGATAATACTCTATTCTCGCCCCCGTTAGGCAGGCGAAAATGAGATGAGAGAGCGGGCATTCCAACAAGCGAGCCGAGCGCCCAGTGTACCATCGTACACGGCGCGAGCGAGCGCGTGAATACGCGCTATATCGTTCATTCTTATACGGATAATACTCTATTCTCACCCCAGTTAGGCAGGCGAAAATGAGATGAGAGAGCGGGCATTCCAGCAAGCGAGACGAGCGCCCGGTGACCAACGTACACGACACGATCGAGCGCGTGAATACGCGCTATATCGCTCATTTTCGCCTGCCTAATCGAGCATGGACGGCAGGAGAACTATACCCTTTACAGCATTGGGCACTGTGCGCATGGGGCGCGAAGTCGCGTTGCCCTGAATGGCGTCGACGCCCATAAAGAACATATATTCGGACAGATCCTCGCTGTCGCAGAAAGTGGCAATGGAGGTAACGCCCTGCTCTTTGGTAAGTTGCAACAACAAGCGCAAATAGGCCTCGGCGCGGGGATTGCCGATTTCGTAATAGCGAGAGTCGATGCGAATGATGTCGTAGTCAAACTCGCTCAACACCGTCATGGTGACGCGTTCGGTATTGTCCAGCAGGATTTTGACGCCTTTTTGGCGTACCGTTCCCAAGCCTGCTTTGGCCGCTATGGCGATATTCTCCAGCGAACTGCAATCGAAGGCAAGCACCAAATTGGGCACGCCGCCCTCGGGTATCAATTTGAGGAAACGCTCGAGCAAAGCGGGTTTGGTGAAGAAACGTGCGGACACGCTGATGATAAAATCGTATTGGGGATACTCGGCGCATACCTTGAGTTGTTCGATAAGGTTGGCCTCGTTGAGCTCCTCTATTTTGGCGCTGTTTTCGGCGACGGCGGTAAACAACTGCGGCACCATCTTGCCGAGGAAGCGATCCTGCAACACTTGGTATACGTTGAATGCCAAAATGCTGCCGTCCGCACGCAAACAGGCATTGTAGAAGTACACGATGGGGTCGGACGCCGCCACCATCGCATTCATCGTCTTGACCTTGTAACGGTTGGCAAACAAGTCGAAATCGCTCTTTTTGGGCACAGACGACTTGCTTTCGGTCTTGGTCTTTTTGCGGAACGTGCGGTACTCGCTGACGTCGGCAAGCTCGGCATTGCTCTCGCCCATCGCGCTACGATAGGCCTCCAACTCCTCTTGCTCCCGACGGATCTCCTCCTCGCTCTTTTGCTGTTCGGGCTCGGCCAACGCCGCGTCCAAGGCGGCCTCTTGTTCCTCGGAAGACGGCTCGGTCGCCTCTTCCTCGACGGGGGCGGGTTCCTCGGCGGGGGTGGGTTCGGGTGGCAAATATTGCTTGAGTTCCTCCTCGTCCACTTCCAATTCGCCGACGGGTTCTTCTTCGGCAACGGGAGTTTCCTCTACTTCTTCGGGCGCGTTTTCCTCCGCCTGCAAAGAAGCGTCGAGTTGGGCCTGCATAGATTCCACCGTTTCGGGCGTTTCGGGCTCGGACTCCTCTTCGGCGCCCCAATCCTCGTCGCCCCAATCCTCGTCCACCACGTCTACATCGAAAACCTCGGCACCTTGGGCTGCCTCGGGCACATCGGAAGAAGCCGCTTGCGGCGCGGGCTCCGCCTCGGCATCGAGAGCGGCAGAAGATATAGGCTGGGTATCGGCCGCAGCCTCGGGGGCATCGGAAGCCTCGTCTTGGCCTTGCTCCTTGGGCGCTCGGGGCACGTCCACATCGAAATCGGCGACGTCGTCCCAATCGTCCCAACCGCTATCGGCACCCTCTACGTCGGGTGTGTCCACCGCAAATTTTTCTTGATTGTCGGGCTTGTTTGCCATATTGCCTCCACACATACGCAAAAAGATGCGCACGAACATAGTGTACTAAGCATAGTATACTCGACAACCGCGCCGAGGTCAATAGCAAGTGCACATTTTTAGTGTACTCTTATTGATTGATAATGGCAAAACCGGCCTCTTGCAAAAGAGTGGGTATACGTGGGTAATATGCAGGCGTAAGCGGCAAACGCAATTCGTTGCGCACTAGCCCCAAGTGGTAGCAAGCCTGCTTGACGCAAATAGGATTGACCTCCGCAAAGAGCGCGTCGAGCAATGCGCCGTAGCGGCAAAGCCAACGCACGGCGTCCGTCATGGGCACACGCATACCTTCGGCCATCACCGAGGGAATGGCATTAGCCGCGGCCGATATGACGCCCCTTGCGCCTGCGGCGCGGAAAAGGGGTAATAAGGCGTCCTCGCCGCAAAGCAGAGTTTTGCCCATTTGGTGGCAAATAGTAGCGTATTGCACGATTTGGCGGGGGTCGGCATTGGCCTCTTTGACGGCCTCGACGTGGGGCAACGACAATATGCGCGCAAGGGTATCGGGAGCAATGTTGACGCCTGTGCGCGCGGGCACGTTGTAGACGACGACCGGTATATCCACGGCGCGACAGACGGCGGCGTAGTGCGCCAACAACCCCTCTTGCGAGCAGCGATTGTAGTAGGGCGTAACGAGCAGAAGCGCCGAAGCACCCTCGCGTTGCCATTGTACAGCGCGCCTTTGCACCGTAGCGGTATCGTTGCCCGTAACGCCCACGACGATAGGCTTGCCGCATACCGAGCGCACCGTGCGTACCACATCCAACTTTTCGCGGTCGCGAAGCGCGCATGGCTCGCCGGTAGTGCCCAACACGACCAACCCCGCCGAATGGGGCAATACCCGAAGACAAAGAGCGGCAAGGGCCTCGTGGTCTACCTTGCCGTGGGCAAACGGTGTGATGAGCGCAGTATAAACTCCATCGAATATCACACGACAGTATATGCGACGGAGAAAAAAATTGCAACTATTGGGGCATGGTCAATTTGTCGGCGAGGCGCATTGCAAGGCGCAAGGTAGCCAAGGCCGACCGCTCGATTTCGGCGCGGCGCAAGCCTTCCTCTTGGCCGACAGTGGCCAACAAACTATCCTCGGGGCGATATTCGCGCACCACTCGATTGAAACTGCCGGGCATAAATACGTCTACACCCGCGCGAACACGGTAGGCATTGTCGCGCAAGGCGGGGAATTCGTGGCTATTGTCGTGCTGCATCCACCAATCGGTCATGATAAGGCCTTGGTAGCCCCACTCGCGGCGCAACACCGTGGTGGCAAGGTCGTAGTTGTAGTGACACCACACGCCGTTGACCAAATTGTATGCGGTCATCAACGTCCACGGGTCGGACAAGGATATGCAGATCTCGAACCCCTTGAGATAGATCTCGCGTAGGGCGCGCGCAGACAATCGGCTGTCGTTTCGGTTGCGATTGGTCTCCTGATTGTTGCAACAAAAGTGCTTGACGCAAGCCGCCACACCCTTGCTTTGTACTCCCTCTACCACAGCGGCGGCCATAACGCCCGACACCACGGGATCTTCGCTCAAATACTCGAAGTTGCGCCCGCAAAGGGGATTGCGCCGTATATTCATACCCGGGGCCAACAAGACGTGCACGCCAAGAAGGAGCATTTCTTCGCCGACGGCGGCAAACACCGACCGCGTGAGCGCGGGGTTCCAAGAGGCGGCAATGCAAACGCCCGATGGCACCAAATTGCAATAGCGCCGCACGCGCAGGCCGCTGGGGCCGTCGCTCATGGTAATGGGCGGCACACCGCGCAAGCGCAACTCGGGCGTGATGCCACCGACCGATCCGCCGTTGCCCGCGACGCCCAAAGGCGTGTGCATATTGCCAAAACCACGGGTAAGCGCCTCGAGTTCGTCGAGATCGAGACAACGCACAAATTGCTCGATAGTTGCCTTGCCGTCCAATACGTCTTGCCACAATATGTGGCGCTCGTCGCGCTCCACCTCGGGTGGCAACTCCGCCAAAATGCGATCACGCAAATCGTCTGCGCCTTGCGGCACCGCGGCATAGGCGGGTACGACGCGCCCGCCCTGCTCCTTGGCGACCAAACGGTCGAAGGGGGCGGAAAGGCGACAGATGGATCGCAACGTTTGCAAGCATACGGTGTGGGGCAAGGCAAACGCCACGGCCTCTACCAAAGAGCGCACGTCGGTACCCACCCACAAGCGGTACGTGCCACCCTCCAGCACATAGCTATCGGCGTAGCCCGTAAGCCCCGCGTCGTCGAAGGAAGCCATGGCGTACCCCGTGCAGGACAATGTCAACGTGGCGCTTTCGCCTGCGGCAAGCAAAGGTGTTTTGGCAAAGGCGACCAACGAGTGCTTGCTTTTGCCCAACGCACCCTGCGGCGGCTCGAGGTAGAGTTGCATTACCTCTTTGCCGGCACAGTTGCCCACGTTGCGTACGCATACGCGCACGGTAGCGCCATCGGCATCGGCCGAAGCCTCCACTACGTCGTAGTCGAATTGGGTATAACTCAGCCCAAAACCAAAGGGATAGAGGACGCGCTGTGGCGCAAACGTCTCGAAATAACGGTAGCCAACGTATATATCCTCGCGGTATTCGTTGTAGGCTTTGTTGCCAAAGCACTGCGAGGGATAGTCGGTGTAACTGCGCGCTATGGTATCGGTCAGTTTGCCCGACGGATTGACAGCGCCCGTCAACACGTCCACCAAGGCGTTGCCGCTCTCTTGCCCACCAAAATAGGCAAGCAATAGGCCGTTGGGGCGTATTTCTTCGACCCAAGCCATATCTATGACGTTGCCGACGTCGAGCACCACCACCATCTTGGCGAACCGGCGACGAATGCTGTGCATTATAGCGCGCTCTTTGCCCGTGAGATAGTACGCTCCCTCTTTGAGTACGTTTTCTCTATCCTCGCCTGCCGAGCGACCCAGCACGTACACGGCCACCTCGTTTTGACGGGCATATTCGGCTATTTCGTCCTCGGCAAGGGGCATTTCGGGATAGGAGCGAGGCCAAGCGCCCCACCACCCTTCGTCTGCCGAATGGAACGCCGACGTGCAATAGCGGCGATAGCGTGCCGCAAGCGCCTCGTCGAAGGCCAGCCGCCCCTCGGCGGCCGATAGCAAATTGACACGGTAGGGGGCATTGACGTCGCCACCCGAACCGAAGCCCACGTAGAACCAATCGTATTGATGGCGGCCGAATATGGCCACGCGGTCGTCGGCGGCAAGAGGCAGCGTGCCGTCGTTGGCCAACATCACAATGCCCTCGGCGGCAGAACGGCGCAACACGTCGGCGGCATTCACCGCGACGGGGGCGTCGCCCTCGACGAAGTTGCTATCCTGTGACAGTCCGTTGCCCTGAAAGATATTGGCGCCTACGCGCACCAACGAACTAAAACATTTTTTGAGTATGCTCACACCCTCTCCTTTGCCCTATTGCGTATCGTCATCGGTAACGTCAACGGATACTTCGGGCAATTTTGCATTGGTTGACGCCGACCGTTTGCCTGCGGTGCGGCGTACGCCTTTCTCTTCGGCGCGCGCTTTTTTCTCCTGTCGCTTGGCGCGCCATTCGTTGAGGGTAGCGCCTATGTATTCCTCGGTAACGTCGACGCTACTATCCCAGGCGACGGACAAAAAGAGATGCACACATCTAGACACTTTGTCGCGCACGTCCTTGGATTGATTGCGGTTGTACTGCAATGCTTTGGCTATGGTGTGCACCGAGGCGATATCGCCCACGCGCTGCACGTCGGCCGAGCGCAACGACTCGTATACAGTGGATACAAAAGCGCGGCGTTCCTCCATCGTCATGGCGGGCACGATGGCGTCGCATATCTCTCGCACGATTTGCGAACGCACGGTAAGCCCCTTGCCCAAAACGAAGGTACCATCGGGATTGACTTGCCAATTGAAGGGAAAATGCTGATAGATATTGTTGCCGTCGGCCTTGATAACGGTATAGGGGATTTCGTCCACCAAAATATGCCCGAATACGCACATTTCGGGTACCGTCTTGTGCACCCGTCGAACGATGGCGCTATACCCCGGACGGCTACATACGCTGGGCATAAACCCCGGGCCGTCGTGATCATATACGGCAAGGATGCGCGCCTGCACCTCGGGGTCGCAAAAAGCGGCCGCATACAATGCCAAATTGCCGCCTTTGGAATGGCCGCCCACAATAAGGCGCCCCGAATGCAACTGATTGAGCCAGCCCACGGCATGCTCTTGGGCGGCGGTGTCCTCTTTGTACATAAGGTCGAGGTTTTCCTTCCACCCTACCAACGTACCATCCGTACCGCGGCAAGCCAAGTAGTATGCGTCGCCCAGCCAAAACAAGGTGGCGCTATATTGGCAACTGGTGGCGGGGTCAAACGTGGTGCGCTGCTCCTCTATGCGCACGGCACCCAAGCGCGGCGAACGGCCAAGGGCGAGCAATAGCGCGCGCGTTTCCTCGACGTGAGCGGGCGCAACGTCTTCAACCTTGCCCTGCAACATATCGTAGAGGTCGGCAAGGTGCACGCCCGCAAACGATTCCAAGTGTAGATAGGCCAATTGGGACAAAAGCAAACTATCCACCTCGCCAAAGGGCCTTTGGGCAAAAGAAACATCTTGTAGATTGGCATAGTCGATGATATTCATATTAGATATTATACCAAGCGCGGCACAAGGTGTCAACGCATCAAAAAAAATACGCCATTTGACCTAAGACAATGGCAATGGCAAAAGTAAGTTGCAAACAAAAAACGGGGGACCGCAGTCCCCCGCAAAAGCCTCTTAGAGCATAATGGTTTTGTCTTCGCCGATGCCCATCAAGCCGTCCAACACGTATTTGGTGCCGTCCTCGCCCATCATATAGCCCTCCAGCTCGCCAAAGGCTACAAAGTAGTCGATATTGACGATGGGTTTGGCGTGGGTGATCATACCGAAGGTATCGTACACGTGGAACTTGAGGTCGACCATGCCATGCTCGTCCTTGACAGTCCAAACGTTATCGGGATTTTCGCCTTTGCGTTTGAGCTTGTGGTACTTGAGCGTGGGAATACTACGTTCAAATACAACGGGCGTAAGCAAAGACGTGGCGCCCTCCGTCCAAATGATATTTTCATTGTAGCGGTCTTGGTCGATGGACTGGTTGCGGGTGAGGTTGAAGCCGAAATATTTCTCTTGGCCGCTGACCGAACGCCCCATGGTGCTGACCCAATCGTAGTGGGCGTGGCGGGGATAGAAGCCGCGGTGATCGTCGATGACGGCGCAAGTATTGGCGTCGGCCGCATACTCCTTGCCGTTGTAGACAAGTTTGCCCGACACCTTGAACATATCTTTTTGCGAATAAAGAGGTCGATTTTTGCCAAAAGGAATGCTCACCACGCAGGGCAACGAAACACGCTCCAACTTGAAGTCGAATTCCACTTTGCCCTCTTCGTCGGACTCAGCGTGCCCCTCGACCGTAGCCAAGCCGTCCTGAAAGTCGTTGACGTATCTGGCATGAGAAGACTTGGTATAGGCCTTGCACTCGGCACCATTGAGCAAATTGGGCGCGATGATGGTCTCTTTGGAACTCTGTTTGAGCGACCATACGTGCACTTTGCGCTCGTTCTTGTCGTAGAACAACACCAACGTAACGCCAAACAAAGCCATATCGCTGACGGCAAGCAACAACACGCCGTCTTTGAGGTTGACCTCGACGGCCTCCCACAACGTGAGTTTGAGCTTGTTCATGCAATTGGGGGCTTGGGTGGGCTTGTTGAGTTTGACCAGATCCATCTGCTTGAACTCTTTGTCAAAGGTGCCAAAAACGGCTGTTCCGTCGGGATTGACAAGGCTGTCGGGCGTGGCGACCGAACGTCTTTCGGGATAAATGAATTTGCTGTAATCCGCCATAACAAATACTCCTTTATGTTTTATTAAAAATATTTTATCATACAAAATATGCGATGTCAATACCGCTTTTTCAAAAAACTACCGCCCGCACGATGCGTTTTCGCTGCATACACCGCCTATTTCGAGTGCCCCGACAGCATTTTGCGCTCTCCGCTATCTTGCAAAAAAAATGCGCCAATAGACGCATTCTTTGCTGTTTGTATGGGGCGAAACGTCGCCGTATCATTATCCTGCACGCAGTAGCAAGCATCTACCTTGCGGCGAGGTGTACGCCCACCGAGGACGTCGCCTATGGGTCATAGGCTCAAATACACCTTGTCGCGAAACAGCACGCGGTTGTCCAGCCGCACCACCACCTCGCCCAAGCACGGGTCGTTGCTGCGACGCCCCGAAAGGCTAAAGTCGTACTGCAGCCGATCCATCTCGGCAGCGCTCAGCGGATAGCGGTAGGTGTGGCGCACGGTTACGGGCGTAGGTGTGCCACGCAAAGTAGCCGTTTTGACGTCGCCCGCCGTCCATACGTCGCGTAGAGTATACTCTGCAAACGCATTATCGAGCAATTCGGCCGAGCGATACCACATATCATACTCGTTGAGCACCACCGCAATAAGGCGCATCCCGTCGCGCTCTGCGGCCGTTACCAAGCAACGCCCCGCCACCTTGGTATAGCCCGTTTTGACGCCGATGGCGCCCTCGTAGCCTTGGAGCATCTTGTTTTTGTTGACGAACACGCGCTGCTCGCCACCGACCGAATAGCGATGCGTACGGGTGGCTACGATTTGGCAAAAGAGCGGGTTGCGCATACTGTAGGCGGTGATACACGCCAAATCGTACGCGGTGGTATAGTGGTTATCCTCGTGCAAGCCGTGCGGATTGCAAAAATGCGACCGATATGCGCCTGCGCGATAGGCGGTGTCGTTCATCAGTGCGGCAAACGCCTGTATACTGCCGGCGGTAGACAATGCCAGCTGGCAAGCGGCGTCGTTGCCCGAGCGAAGCATCAAACCATAGAGCAAATCTTCCACCCGCCACTGCTCCCCTGCTTTAAGATAGATAGAGGAACCCTCTATGCCGGCCGCTTGCGGAGAGATGGACACCGTTTTGTCGAAGGCAAGATGCTCGATTGCCGTGATGGCCGTAAGAATCTTGGTGGTGCTGGCCATAGGCTTGGGCACGTAGGCGTTGTTTTGGTACAGCACGCGCCCCGTAGTGGCCTCCATGACGACGGCGGCCGACGTGCCGGCCGCGGCCTGCACAACGTCGGCTTTGGCTACGGGTGCCGCCGAGACCAGCGCACAGACGAATAGGAACAAGCACACGACGCAGCCTATTCCTTTTTGAATACGTCGATAGCCGATGTGAGTAGATTGAGCCATTTGTTTTGATTCTCCTCTTTGTCTATGGGGACGAAGCGCACCCCCATATCGCTCATCACCAAAAAACCGACGGGGTTGACGCTGCCGCCCGCTCCGCCGCCGCCCGCTTTGTGTGCGTTTTGCTTTTTGTCCTGCCCATAATCGCCCGAACCCGTGAGCAACCCCACCGATACACGCGACACGGGCACCACCACAGTGCGATCGGGCGCGGTGATTGCCCGCCCGATGACGGTATCCGAATCGACCATTGACCGCAGAGAGGACAAGGTTTGCGTAATCAGATCTTCCATATATACCCCCTATGTACGGCGCAAACTACCGTAACGTACCGCGACGCGCAAGACGTCCCACAAGCAAAAAGACAATTTGACTTTGAAAACGCCCTTACAAACCTGCTCGCTTGCGCCGTATGCGCTGATGTGCACGTGCGGCGGCATAGGCAAACGGAAAAGTGCCAAGGGCAACCACAGATGGGCCTCGTCCCAAGTGCCCAACAAAATAGACGCGTCTATCGAATAGCGCACGCAAGGCAAAGCGGCCCGCAGTAGCGAAACGTACCTGCGAGGTTCGATAGCCTTGCCTTTGCGGGCGCGGGAGGAATGGTACGGCCGCCCGTTGCGCAATACGACGCGGCGTAGCGGCTCGGCCCAAATACGCCTGACGGGCACCCCGAATAGGCGCACGCGCACCCCCAACTGCGCATCGAAAAGCGAAAACGCGCCGAAGACGCCCACGCGAATGGGAGCAAGCAACAAAACGACGACGCAAAGCGCCATACACACAACCCAGCCAAACCGTACCATAGCCTTAGTATGTTCGTGGGCACGCACGATATGCAAAACAAAAACCTGCGCATAGCGCAGGTTATCGTCCGCAAGAAGCGCGTAGTTCCGTGTGGCTACGGACGCGCAGACTAATGATGCTGGTGCTTGCTGCCACCCAAAAAAGTGATGCCGTATGCGTGCTCTATCTCCTCGGACAAACGCTCGCTGGTCATATAGCGCTTGATCTCACCTTTATTCTTGACAACGCTGACTATGCCGCTCTCCTCGCTGACTACGATGGACAATACGGGGGCTTCCTCGGCAATGCCGATGGCGGCGCGATGGCGCGTGCCCAAGTCGCGGCTGAGATCGTCGCGCTGGGTGAGAGGCAAGAAGCAACCGGCGGCCAATATAGTGTTGTCCTTGATGATGACGGCGCCGTCGTGCAAAGGCGACTTGGTGTTGAAGATGCTCTCCAACACGGCAGAGGACACCAAACAGTTGAGGCGAGTACCCGTTTCGACCACGTTGACGGGCACCGAGCCGGCGCACACGATGATCAAGGCG
>Ga0310695_10012557_pt1 | contig 11825 bp, 11 predicted proteins | sample RumenRJG_04DNA_FD_203882 | JGI IMG/M metagenome (GOLD analysis project Ga0310695, IMG submission 203882) | Bovine rumen microbial communities from Lethbridge, Alberta, Canada - RJG_04 (v2) (version 2) | ecosystem: Host-associated > Mammals > Digestive system > Stomach > Rumen | place: Canada... | reverse complement strand
CAATGAAGAAGGCAAGGCAGAGTATGACCTCAGCTTTCCCGGAAGGAGTGAAGAATAATGGAGGAACGTAAACCCATGACCATGGATGACATCATGAAAAAGCTGGAAGAGGGCGTGGAAGAATATTTTACAAGCGAGAAGTACACGGAGTTCCTCTCCGTGATGTCGAAGTTCACGCAATATTCATTTAATAATACACTCCTGATCGCCAGTCAGCGCCCGGATGCCACACTTGTAGCCGGCTATCATGCTTGGATGACCAAATTCTCCAGACGGGTAAAAGCGGGAGAACGGGGGATCCGCATCGTAGCTCCGGTCTCGGAAAAGAAAAAAGAGGAGATCGTACAGCGTGATCCCAAGACCCATGAAGTGATACTGGATGAAAACGGCGATCCCGTAAAGAAAACCGTGGAACGGAATGTGCCGAAATTTCGCATTATTACTGTGTTTGACGTATCGCAGACAGAAGGCAAGGAACTTCCAACGGTGGGCGTTCAGAAACTTACCGCGGAAGTGCCCCGATTCGAGGACATGATGGAGGCGGTGAAAAAGCTTTCCCCGGTGCCCATCGGATTTGAGGACATCCAAGGGGAAGCAAACGGATACTATCATCAGGAAGAAAAACGCATCGCGATCAAATCCGGACTCAGCGAAAGCCAGACCTTAAAGACAGCGATCCATGAGGTGACTCACGCCAGACTCCACGATCGGGATCGAATGAAAGCCCATCAGGTGACGAAAAACGATCATGAACGGGAAGTGGAAGCGGAAAGCGTTGCTTTTGTGGTATGCAAACGATTTGGACTGGATACGGGAGATTACTCTTTCCCGTATATCAGTTCTTGGTCCAGTGAGAAATCCCTGTCGGAACTGCGCAGATCCATGGACCAGATTCGGAAGACAGCGGGATTGATGATCGAAGGGATGGAAGATTCTCTAACTCAGCAACGTATTGCCCGGGAAGGAAATCTCTATGAGATCTGGCAGTGCCGCAGCGAAGAGGAAGCGAGTGGAATGGTTATTCCTGAAAACTATGATGTGGTCTACTCCGGAAAGTCCGCACCGGAGATAAGACCGCCTGATTTAGCGGCTCAGCTGCAAACCCGGAAACAGCTTCATGTCGGTCAGGTCCTGGTATTATATGCCACTACTACGGAGGCATATCTTCTTGGGAACTCGGAACTTTATCCCGCAGATGAATTTGCGACTCGATTGGATCATGATCCAAATCGAATCATTCCTGTGCTGGCAGAGAATATTGATGATCTGCTCTACGACTATGATGAATACAGTTATCTGGATCTTGTCAGAACCCGTGAAGAAGGGCGGGAGATCCTCTGCCATGAGATGGAAAACGGCAATTTCCGCAATGTGCGGGAACAGTTACAGCTCATTGGGGAGGAAGCGAAAGATCCAAAGGTGATTCAGAGAGCCGATATGCTATTGGAAAGAGTGTCTTCATTGGAGACCGTCATGGGGATCGAACCGCCATCGACAAAAGAAACCATCACCTACTTCGTTGCTGAGAACATGAAGTTTCCTGTGATGGGCGAATACCATGAGACTGCTAATATTCATGAAGCAAAAGCATTATATGACGCGTTGCCGGAGCAGCATTTTACTACAGGAGAAAAAGGTATCGGTGCCATGTTGGAGAACACAGGAGGCCTTCGCACTGATGTGCCCCTTCTGGTGGGCGGCGTGCTTCAGCGGGAAATGAGTGAAAACAGTCTTTTTGCCGGAAACACTTTCCTTGGGGCTGCGCTGTCCAGTTTGGAGTCAATGATTCAAGTACCCGGGAGATCTTCCCATGATATTACGGAAACGATTGGAGATATGGAACGATGAAAAGTATTTATTATAGCGAAGAAGAATTGGTCGTTCTGAGCTGTTACGCGGGACAGACCAGGAAGGACACGGTTTCAAGTCTGGAGGCTGCATTGACGGAGATGAAAGAAGAACAGCCGCTGGATGAGGAAATGATTCATGTTTTGGAGGAACTGCTCGACGGAGTTCAGAGCATGGAGGAGGAAGAGTTTCGAGATCTTTTTCTTCTGTTTTTACCGAACTGGGATGAGGAGGATATCGCAATATGAGGCAATATAGTATTTCCATTCTGAAAAAGGAATGGGCAAAATATAGGGGATACACCTATTTTTCCCTTGTAAAAAAATCCATCCTTCCTCGGGAGGATATGTATGATACGCAAGTATTAGACGAGATTCCAGATGATATCCAGACTTTGCCGGACCTGATCAACAGGTTTGTTCAGCCGTGGGCTGACCGAAAAATGTTCAGGACCATTAACGGAATCATACTGGAAATAAATGAGAACGGAATATCTACAGCATATTATCTTGAAGAGAAGATTCCTGTCACGCTTCCCGATTATTATATGGCACCGGATGATATTATCGGGAGGGGAAGTCTTGGTATTCACATTTCTGGTTATTCAAATGAATCCTGGAGCCCGTTTGAGAGTATCAATTTGGATGGAAAGCAGATATTTCTTTTAGATAGTGAACGATTTCCGAACACACATGAATACCTGGTGGTCACCGGGAAATGTCAAGTGATCATGCAAACGATGAATGCAGGATTTAGTGATACGCTTATCGCGCAGATTAGGGAAAAAATATCACTGCAATATGACTCATCTACGCAAACCATGGCCATGGGAAATGGCTACGGCAAGGTCAAAGCCAACGGGAAATATGAGAAGATATCCTTCAACAAACCCGATAATTATGATTCTCTTTCATTAAGAGAAAAAATTGAAGTTCAAAAAAGCCTTCACAAATAAAGTACAAAATATGAAATGGGAAGATGGAGCAAATTCTTGGTCTTCCCATTCTTGTTGCACAAGATATGACTTCAAATTTTCCGTTGATTGATTATAGCAAATTAATTATTACCGGCTTTAGCGCACAATAACGACTAAAAAAGAGCCCATATTGACTAGCATAGTGGTTGCAATAAACAAGAAGTTTTTTACAAGCTGAGGTTGACGTGATATATTGATTTCTGTATCGTGCTGTCTATGTGAAAATGTGAAAGAGGAGGCGATTGGCTATGCAAATAAAATGCAATCTTTCAACCCTGATGGGTTCGATGCGTTACTCAATAAAAGATGTCCACGAAAAAACTGGGTTGTCTCGTGGCACCATTAGCAATTTGTATAATGACCGCGCCACACGGATCGACTATGATACCATTGCGAAACTATGTGAACTATTTGGCTGCGACGTAGGTTCGCTTCTTGTAGTTGACAAACAATCAATCATTAACGAGATGGAGGTTAACCATGAGTGAAGAAAAAAAGCCCTACGCGCCAAAAGTAGTTTCTATTTTTTCCGGCTGCGGGGGATTAGACTGGGGATTTCACGAAGAAGGCTACGAGACTATTTGGGCAAATGACTTTGCTGAATGGGCTGTGAAATCCTTCGCGGCTAATTTCGGTGATGTGATCAAATATGCAGATATAACAAAGATTGATCCCTATAAGGACAAATCTATCCCCGATTGCGATATCGTGTTAGGCGGATTCCCTTGCCAAGATTTTTCAATCATCTGGAAGCAGCCAGGACTAAATGGCACCCGCGGAGGTTTGTTCAGACATTTCGCTGAATTTGTAGATGCTAAAAAGCCGAAAGCATTCGTTGCGGAGAATGTAAAAGGTTTAATTACCGCCAACAAAGGAAAAGCGATTGAAACGATAGTTAAGGACTTTGAAAGCATCGCTCCTGGATATGTTGTAAAGCCTCATCTGTATAATTTCGCAGAGTATGGTGTTCCCCAGTTCAGAGAACGAGTCCTATTTGTTGGAATCCGGATTGATACCGAGTTTAATTTCGTTCATCCGATGCCTACGCACGGGCCGAATGCTGATAAACCGTATGTTACCGCTGGGGAAGCTTTGAAGGGCGTTGAAAAAGTTCCCACTAATAACGAGCACATCAATATCAAAGAGAAAACAAGGCAGATGCTGGAACTTATTCCGGAAGGCGGGAATTTTACAGACATCCCTAAAGACCATCCTCTTTACGTTAAAGGAATGATCAGCCATGTCTATCGAAGAATAGATAGAAATGAACCCTCCAAGACCATTATTGCAGCTGGTGGCGGTGGGACATGGGGATATCATTATCCAGAACCTCGCCCGCTGACCAACAGAGAACGCGCGCGACTGCAATCCTTCCCGGATGACTTTATATTTGAAGGAAGTGTCACCGAAGTGCGCAGACAGATCGGCAATGCCGTCCCGCCTGAAGGAGTGAGAGCTGTTGCAAGGAGACTGCGTCCGCTTTTTACAGGTGATTATGAGCGAGTAGACCTTCAACCGGAATATGATTTCATGAAAGAGATGACCGTGAAAGAACGTCTTGAGTACGTCACGGCACAAATGAATTAACAGCGGAGGAGAAGATTATGGATTTTCTATTTTCAAATTATCCGCCAGTACGCACCGGATTTAAAACATTTTCGGATGTTTTTTATGATTTGCTGCCTGAAAGCTCCGCTTTAGAAATAGCTGTGGGATATGTTTCGACAGATTCGTTGGCTGAGCTGCAAAAGATGGTGGAATATAATCAGAATATTCGTAAGCTAAATCTTGTTGTTGGAATGCATTATTTTGAGAAATTTACCAAGGTACAATATAATGCAGCAATGCAGCTTAATGAGTTTTTGACCGGAGAAAATCTCGGAGAGGTAAGACTTGTCACTGCGTTTAGGTATCATGGGAAACTATATTCATATAGCAATGGTAACGGTCCGTTCGCAGGAATCATAGGTTCAAATAATCTTGGTAGTATTGTTGACGGCGGAGTTAGAACATATGAAAGTTCGCTCTTGCTGCGAGATGCATCCGTTGCTAAGCAGATGAATGAGTTTATTCATGAATTAACGATTAGCGCCAGTAAGAATATTGCCGAATTAGAAATAGATTCTTTTAATGCAGAGAATCCCGTTCTTGATGGACAGGATGGCGTGGAGAAACTCACTAATGAGAAAGTAATTGAAGCGCGTCTTCATCTTTCGAATCAAGTATCATATGATATTCCGGTGAAAACGGAAGCGAAAAGCAATTTGAATTGTTATTTTGGCAAAGGGCGCGAGAATATGAGGACGCATCTCGTCAAACCGCGTCATTGGTATGAGGCGGAAATAATAGTTCCGATGACGATAAGAGCCAATGAAGGTTATCCTAAAGGACGCCCTAAAACAGAACCTGCAACAGAGTTTTATGTTATAACCGATGATTGCTATTCCTTCAAGTGCCAAGTTAATGGCGGTGAAGAAGGATTGTGGAACAAGAACCTACGTTCAAGCGGAGATTTAACAATTCTTGGAAAATGGGTTAAAGGTAGACTGGAAAACGCTGGTGTCTTAAAAACAGGCGAACCAGTAACGGAAGAAACATTACGAAAGTATGGAAGAAATACGATCTCTATGACTAAGATTGATGGAACAGATGATCACTGGTATTTTGACTTCGGAGTGTAAATATGAGCTATTTAGAAGCATATCTTGATCGAATCAGGAAAAAGGGGAATCCGTCGCTTTCAGACGCGATTAAACGTTTTCCTTTACAGACCATGTTGTTAGTCTGTTGGTCGGTGATGTTCAAAGCGGAAAAACAAGTCACATGTTTGGTTTAATGTGTGCGGCTGCAGACGAAAGTTTCTTGAACTTTGTATTGCTAACAACCGATAATGTTTTACTTCAGCAGCAAACGCTTAAACGCGCACAGAAAGATCTATGCGATTTCTGTATTTGCGATGAAAATGATTACCTTAAGTTTGTTGAAAATAATCTTAAAAAACCTGCTGTTATTGTCTTGAAGAAGAACTCTTCTGTATTAAGGAGATGGAAGAATAATTTTGCTGCAACAAATTTTTGTGCGGGAAATCCTCTGTTTATTGTTGATGATGAGGCTGATGCAGCAAGTTTAAACACACAGGTTAACAAGAATAAGCAGAGTACAATTAATAAAAATCTTGAGGCAATAAAGAAAACTACATCTAGCAGTATCTATATGGAAGTGACCGGAACACCTCAATCCATATTGCTACAAACGGTAAAAAGCGGTTGGAAGCCATACTTTATTTATTATTTCAGACCGGGCAAAGGATACTTGGGCGGAAATTTCTTCTTTCCGCCTGAACCGCCGAAGCAAATAATTTTTACCGATAACGATGAAGCAGAAGAGCTTTTGAATGATGATGAATTTCCTGAAAATGGATTAAAAAGCGCTCTTATGGTGCACCTGATAACGTCAGGGCAGATTATGCTCTCAGGCGGACATGTTTGTAATTTTCTGATTCATCCAAGTGTTAAAACAAGTCAGCATGCCAGCTTCGCCAATAAAATCGGAAATTATCTTAATGAGATAGCTCATTCTTATGAAGAAGGTGAGACAAGGGAAGCGTTTGAAACGGTTTACGCATCCCTAAAAGAAACGAAGACCGATATGCTGGATTTTGATCAGATATATGAATATATTATCGATCAAATGAATAAGGATAAGATCAATATCCTGATGCTCAATTCCATTGTCTCTTATGATGAGAACACACAGTATGAGGAAGGAATCAATATTATAGTTGGAGGAAACAGTCTGGGACGAGGCGTTACCTTCCCACAGCTGCAAACGATTTATTATTGCCGAGTTGCAAAGAGTCCTCAAGCTGATACTATGTGGCAGCATGCGAGAATGTTTGGCTATGACCGTGATCCGGAATTGATGCGAGTGTTCATGCCACCGAAACTATTTAAGCTGTTCTCCGACATTAACAGGACAAACAACAGTATCATCAAGCAAATCGAAAACTCCAGTAACGGTCGCGATATTAAAGTATTCTATCCGACAGGGCTGAAGCCGACAAGGAAAAATGTCTTGGACAAAAAAGCAGTCGGTATTTATTCCGGCGGGGTGAACTATTTCCCCTTCTATCCTGTAAATAAAGATATAGCCACTATTGACGCAATGCTGGAAGGCTTTGCAGACGATATCTATACGGTTAGCCTGAAGATGATAGTTAAACTTCTCGAACAAATGGATTCAGAGACAGCTGAAGATTGGAGCGCAAAAGCATTTATAGGATTTGTGAATACTTTGCTTGCGACTAATCCTGCGGAACAAGGTAAACTCATCGTTCGCAGAAACAGGGACATCGGAAAGGGAACAGGTACTTTGCTCTCGCCTACAGACCGTAAACTCGGTGACGAATATACGGAGGAATTAGTTCTTACTGTTTATAAAATCACAGGAAACCCTGATAAGGGCTGGGATGGCAAACAGATTTGGATTCCTAATATAAAGCTACCAGGCGATTATGCGTACTATACAGGTGAGACTATCTAAAGAGGGTTAAAAGATGGCTGATACCAAAACGCCGGAAGCCCGAAGTGCAAATATGGCGAATATTCGAAGCACAAATACAAAGCCGGAAGAATTAGTAAGAAAGTATATTTTCTCAAAAGGGTTCCGTTATAGGAAAAACGATAAAAGGCTTCCTGGTAAGCCGGACATTGTACTCCCCAAATATAGAACGGTTATTTTTGTAAACGGATGTTTCTGGCATATGCATAATTGCACTAGAGCCAGGCTTCCAAAATCAAATCTCGATTATTGGGAGCCAAAGATCAAACGAAATGTTGAAAGGGATAAAGAAAATTATAAAACGTTGAAAAAAATGGGTTGGAAAGTCATAGTTATTTGGGAATGCGAATTAAAGAAGAAATCAAGAGATGAACGGCTTTCTAATCTTGTTGATGAAATTAGTAGATTGCAGTAAGTCGTATATTTGCCAAAGTCTTGATAAAGCAGGCTTGGCAAACATGCTTGCAAAGAGAAATTGTTGGTTAATAATACTAGCAGATAGGAAGTTAATATATTTCCAAATCAACATCTTTACTTTGGTTAGTCATTTGTGGCTGAAATACTTCCCTGCGCATAATTATTTGGACATTTTCCGTGACGATCTGAAAAGTGTATAAGGCTGAGAATAGTTTAACACGCTGGGTTTCTAGATAATTAAGAGACCGGGTCCAGTCCTTCTTTTGGGCTCTCAACTCAGTAAGTAAAGGGAAATGAACCTCGCCATGTGTATTCTTTAGAAAAGTCTCTGCCTGATTATACTTCATAATTTCACCCCGATGCGCAGCTAGATATTTTCCTTTATCATCCGCTGTCAGCATCTCAAGATATACCGGCCGATTCGTATAATATTGGCCGGTATAATGAATGCGCTCATTAATACTTTTAAGTCTGCTTTTGGCGTCCATTATTTCTTTTTCTACTTGATCATATTCCGCACACGCTTTATCATATGCATCCTCAAGTTCCGCAAGCGAGTTAAATCCATTTTCCTGGACAAACAGAATTGTTTCCGCCATTTTCTGCAGATTCGAGAGCTTTACCTTATTAGAATATGCCAAATTATCCTGCGCCTTCGCGCATGTTTGCAGATCCACGACAAGTCGCAGATTGGTACACATTACAAATACCGCTCTGCAGTCTTCTATGGTATCCAGTTTTGGAGATGCCCTGTGAGGTTTTGCGTTGGTCACCTCATCCACTTCTGCCTCCGCACCCCAGTGCTTATTGGGAGAGGCAATCAGGTCTAACAGAGCCTCCTTTTCATACGCAGATCCCAGCGCCCTTCCGGTAATATATTTTGTCCTCTTAGGATGCAGATAACTCCATCGGCCACGACTCTCTTTCAGTGTGATCATATACTCACTTTTTAAGGCAGTTTTGAACTCTTCAAAGCTGCCACTTTTCATTGCCACTTTGCGGATGCCTTCCCGCAAATAATCCTTTTCCGTCTGGAAGATTGTTTTGGTCGGCTCGATCCCTTCTATATTCATCACTTCTATGAGATCATCCATCTTGTCCTGCCCCCGCTTGCGGGCATAATATTCCCTGTCGTTTTGTTTTTTAGCAGCAGGGGAGAGAAGGTCCACCTGATTAAGACCTTCTCTGCGACAGATGCTCATTACTTCTCGTTTCATATAATCAAGATAATCCAAAGTCAGATGCAGCTTGTTTCCTGCTTTGCGATCCCCTGGCCGTTCGGCATAACAATCCACACCGATATCATGCTTTCTCACACTGTTGCATATGAGATGCGTATGAATATTTCCAGACCTGTTGTGACCATCCATATGTGTGCATACGAGAATCTGAAATCCGGGTAGGCAGCGCCGCGCAAATTCCATGGAAAGTTCTTGCGCTTTCGGTCCGGTGAGCTCGCACTCTGTCACATCCTTGGGGTCGTAGGAAATGATAAAGTGATGTTCCTTGATCTCGCCGCGTTTGTTGTTTTTTCTATATCGGCGATTGACCTCCTCGCACTCCGCGGAAAATGAGTAAGGCTCACAGTTGATCCCATCTAGATAGACCTCGTCTCTCATGATCTTATTTCCATGCCAATCCAGCACCGGTTCACCGGTGCTTTCATTGTGTTGGAACAACACATATTCCAATGCGTTGAAGTAGTTGGAATTGTAGATCTTCAAATGCTTAATCAAGGCCACGTTTCTCACCTGCGATCTCTTGAATCTTTTCGTTCATCTCGTGCACAGCGAGAATCGCTTTATGGATCTCTTCCTGCATGTAAAGAGACCTGGCACCGCCCATATGAAAGTATTGGGCGATCTGGTTGAGATTATTGCCGATCCCCGATAGCTGCCGCGAGGCATCCCGAATCACAGTCATGTCCGCGACAAACTCAAAGCGCTGTATTACACGCCCCGTCAGGATCTGCTTCCTGCAATATTCCGAGTGGGACAGTCCGGATTCTTCCGCTCTTTCACAGATCAAATCAAATTCCGATTCGGTCAATCGGATCACCATGTTCCGGCATCGAAGCAGATCCGGTCTTTTCTTTTGCTTATTCATAATGTAAATCCTCCTTTTCCGATCCAAAGATCGCTGTGTCTGTGACACCAAAATGATCAGAGGGTATGGGGAGCGTTATCCCCATCAAGTTCACCGGCCGGGAGATGTCATGCAACGACATTGACCGACTACGGTGGAGAAACTTGCTCTAGCGAGTTTCTGAAAACACCCTCCTAAGTAATGGAGTTTTCAGACCGTGATTTTGGCCAAAAATTTAGAAAATTCTATTTTTTTAAAAAATTTTTGAAAAGTTGGCCAATTTTGGCCCTCCAAAACTCCATTACATGAGGGGACTTTTTTCAAGCACCTTCTGAGGTGAAAAGTTTCCATCTGAAATGGAAAGGTTGTGGACATGAAAACGGATTCAAATTTATGAATTTGCTCACAAAGAATACAAAATGATAGGAGGAAATAATCACTATGAGCAATCTAAAAACAAAACTCCTCCGCTATCTGATCCTGGTGTGCATGACTGTATGCATCTTCACCGTGTCTGCATTCGCAGATGAGTCCAATCCGGTTTCCACCGTCACAGATATGGGAACGGATATGGTAACTCAGCTGATCGATTTCAATACCGGACTCGCACAGAACCTGATCCAGGGTGGTGCGGATATGGCATCCGGAATCGTGAATGCAGCAACCGGTGGAATGATCCAGGGGGACCTGATCAACATGGCTGCCGATGTTACTTCCAATCTGGTGGGAACCACCGCAGATATCGCGAAGAATATCGTCGGCACTGGGATGAGTATCCCTGCAGATGCGGCAAGCACACTGACCGATGTTGCACAGAGTGTTGTACCCGGTGTGACCGGCAACGGGTCTGACATCATCGGATCTCTTGCGGAGAGCGCATCCGGCATTGCAAATGCCAATGCGCAGAACGTCAATCGGTTGGTAGATAATGCATTGAATTTTGCAAACTCCAACCTTACTGGAAACGGACTGTCCAGCATTGCTGGCGATGTCCTTTCCAACACCACCGGACTCATTCAGTCCGCAAACTCCAATCTGGCAAACTTCACCTCCGGAGCTGTGAATGATCTGGTGAGCAATCTTACTTCCAGCAATCTCGCTGGAAACATGGCAGGCGGTCTTGCAGGAACCGGACTTTCTCTGGTAAGCAACCTGACCAACGGAGTTCTCAACGGATTCAACGATCTGACTCAGAATCTGCTGGGCTCCGGCATGAACCTGTTCGCGGGCTTTGGAAGCAATGGAACCAATCTTTTGTCCAGTTTGCTTTCTCAGGGCACGAACAGCCTTAGCAATCTATTGACTGCACCGACTTCTATGTTAAACGGAACGGATGTTTTGGGATCGGCATTGAATAATGTGACCGACCTGATTCCTTCCATCAGCAGCGTCGGATCGGACAGCATTGCGAACGTGATCAGTGATCTGGGCAGTTCGTTTGCGAATCGTGTTTCCAATACCGTAAGCTCTCTGGCGAACAGCGTTCCTTCCGATGGCAGCGCACTGGGGTCCCTGCTGGGAAGCGCACTCCCAATAAGCATGGGCACCACCGGCTCGTCCATCCTGGAACAGCTGCAGAATACGGCCAAGACGCTTGCAGAGAACGCAGTGAAAGCGGCGCAGGAAACTACCGGCACTGCGGGCCTTGTCACCAGTGACATCGCCGACCAGCTGCAGGGTCTTCTGCAGACTGGCGCACAGCAGGCCGTTCGCATGGCGGGAGATACCGGATCCAACGCAGAAAGTATCCTGGAACAGCTTGTTAATCAGACAGAAAATATCGGCACAAGCTCCCTGCAGAACATCGTAGAGATGCTCTCCAATGCAGGCGCTTCTGCCGATGACATAGGAGGGGCGCTTCCTTCTCTTATTAGTAGTCTGACGGAGAACAGCTCTACGGTACTTCCTGTACTCTCCGGTTCCACGTCCGTAGATCCAC
>Ga0310695_10012553_pt1 | contig 11828 bp, 6 predicted proteins | sample RumenRJG_04DNA_FD_203882 | JGI IMG/M metagenome (GOLD analysis project Ga0310695, IMG submission 203882) | Bovine rumen microbial communities from Lethbridge, Alberta, Canada - RJG_04 (v2) (version 2) | ecosystem: Host-associated > Mammals > Digestive system > Stomach > Rumen | place: Canada... | reverse complement strand
CTCAAGTAAACTTGGTTCTACTCTCGTTAAATCGCAGCCTTGTCATCTGTCTCGCCACTTCTCGGTTACAATGGAACACCATTGCTCCCTCAAAGTAACAAAATACCTGCTCAAAAATAAACATTGTTATCATCATAACGCTATTGACCGATTCGGGTTCAACGAGCGGGAGACGATGCACTCGGCACCGTCTCCCGCCCGGTATGTTACAGGCAGGAGGAACCTGCCCGCAGAGGACTATTTCACAAGGACTTTCCGGCCGTTCACCACATAGATGCCCTTCGGGAGGCCACGCTTCGAGGCGGCATCCATGACCTTGCGTCCGGCAATGTCAAAGACTTCACGACCCTCCGTAGCGGGCTGCGAGTTCTTCACCGTCTCGACAGCGACCACCGAGTTGTAGTAAGTGCCGTCCTCGGCCTTGAGCACCACCGAACGGGTGGCATCAAGCACGGGATAGGGATCCTCGCCCAGCGTCTGGAACCAGACGGCAGGGGTGCGACCGCCGTTCAGCGCGAAGGCCAACATACCGCTGGCAAAGTCGTCGCTGCTGATCAGCTTGTTGCCCGTATTGCCTCCAGTGCCCACATGTCCGAAGAGGTCCACGCCGATCTCGTTGATGGCATAACAGTCGTTCACATGCGACGTATTGTGCTCATATCCGATGAATGCGCCCACATTGGAATGGCTATCCAGAGGAGACAGAGGATAGATGAAGCAGCGGGTGGCCGTGATGGGACCGTTGTCCTCGTTCGAGCTGCCGCTGATTCCGCCCATCGTGGCGTTGCCGCTGAGATAGCCTGCAAAGAAGCAGTCCTCGATGGTGCCTGCAAACTTACCGCAGAGACCGCCGACATCCTGTCCTCCGCCAATCACGTCGGCCTTGCTGTAGCTCTGGGTGAGCGAGCTGAGGGCATCGGCGTTGGCCCATCCCACAATGGAACCCGTGGCGCTGGCATAGGCAGTGTTCTCCGTGGCAGTGCCGCTCTCAATGGCAATGCGTGTGATCTGTGCACCATTGACCACGCCGAAGAGCATCGTGCTGACATTACTGATCGGGAACAGCTGTCCGTCGAAGCTGCCCTGGAAGGGATACGTCGGGGAGCCGATGGGAATCATGACAGCCTCGCTGAAGTCGATGGGCGCCGTCAGCACGCCATTGAGCTGCTCGCCGGCATTCGTGTGGCGGGCAAACCACACCACCTCGGATGCCACACTGAGCTGGCATACGCCATCGATAATCTCAGGTTCGCTGCCGTAGATGAGGGGGGCGAACGACGAAGAATTCAGTTCCTCCATCAGCTGAGCGGCTTCGAGCGACCAGGAACCATTCTCGTACTTCTCCCAGATAGAAGCCTGCAGGGCCTCGAACGCATCTGCGTCGGTGCCCGACAGCAGGGCTGCATCATAGAGTGCCGAAGCGAACGACTCCAGTTCGCGGATGTAGGCAGCGTAGGCCTGCTTGCACTCATATACCTCCTGGAACAGGGCCGAGAAGGTCTCGATGAGAGCGAGCTGCGAATCGGCATCCGTGGCCGTGTCGGCCGCATCGATAGCCGCCTGCAGGCGCTCCTTCAGGTCGGCGCTGAAGTTTGGAGCCTCGGCATAGAACTCGTCGGTACGGAACTGATAGTCCTCGAGCAGCGTCTTGGCGCGCGCCACCTGGCCCTTTATCGTCTGCATCATAATGCCGGCCTCGCTGGCGGTCTCCTTTTCGCCGCAATAGTAGAGACGGAAGTTTCCAGCCCAAGTGCCCACGATGCCGCCACAGCCCGGCGTGCGCAGCCCGACGGTCAGCGTGCCGTCGGTCACCTCGCAGACAATGCGGTTCATGTAGCGACCTGCCTGGAAGGCAAAGCCGTAGCCCTCGGGACCATGAGGCGAATAGCCCACCGGCTCTTCCGTCTCGCCATAGAGCACGTAGTCCACGAGGCCATGACCCTCGGAGAGATTACAGTTCACACCGTCCACGGCATCCTCGGCCGAGATGACATCCTCGGGGTCCATCATGGTATATACCTGGTTGCCGTTGGCATAGACGAACGAGGCCTGGTTCAGGTTGGTGTAGTCACCGAAGTTACGGAACGAGGCATTGACGGTCAGCTCGTAGATGCCGTTCTGCAGGTCGGTGAGCGTCTGGTGCATGTCAAACGTATTGCCCCACGTCTCGCGTACGTAAAAATTGTCGCCGCCGGCAGCTCCGCTCGTGCTGTTGCCATAGCTGAAGGTCCATCCGGCATCGCCTTCGACGAGCGTGGGATTCTGGAGCATCTGGGTCACCTCGCGTATTGAGGTGGCATACTTGATGGCATTCTCCAACAGGCGCTTGGCATACTCAGCCTCTTCCTGAATCTCCGTGATGGAGAGGAGGCACTGGTCGATGATGTTGCTGTACGAGCCGTGGGGGAATTCGTCTCCCGGCTCCACATCCTCGTCGAGATAGCGCTCCAGGGTATCGAAGTGCGGGCCCACGAGCTCCTCGAAGTGCTCGTCCCTGTAGGTCATTATCTCCTCGACGGCTGCCATGTATGCCGCATAGTTCCGGATACTCTCCTCGATCACGCCCTTCAGATCCTCCAACAGTGCATATTCCTCGAGGAACTCGCTGAGCGTATTGATGGAGTTCATTACCTGGATGCGCTCCGCCCATTCGTCTATGAGAGCCTTCTCGGCCACCACATCCGTGTATCCGGTGAGCAGTTCGCTGCGCATCTCCTCGAACGAGGCCTGGTCGTGGACATCGCCGTATGTGCCGTCGGTCTTCCGGTAAACGAGTCCGTGGGTATTGTCGAGCACGGGATAGTCGTCGGAATTCAGCGTCTGGAACCACTTCACATCGGCCAGTTTGCCGCCGTTCAGCGCGTATGTCACAGCACCGGAGAAAAACTCCTCCTCACTCATGTGGATACAGTTCGTATTCACGCCATCGACGTGCGAGAAGAGCGGACCGTCCGTCTCCACGGCAATACAGTTGGTGAAGGTGCTGTTGCCATGCTCCCAACCGATGAGCGCACCGGTGGCCCCTTCGCCCTTTATAGCACCGCGCGTGAAGGTGTAGCAGCCCGACGCCGTGATGGGGCCGTTGTCCTCGTTCGAGCTGCCCACGAGACCTCCGGTGGTGTGGCTACAAGAAAGGCTTCCGGCAAAGAAGCAGTCCTTCAGAGTGCCCACGAACTTGCCGCAGAGGCCGCCAGCGTCGCCCGACGTGGTCGTCACGTCGGCACGGCTGTAGCTCTGGGTGAGCGAGCTGGGCACATCCACCTGGGCCCATCCCACGATGGAACCTGTGGCGCCGGCCACGTCGGGCATCGACGTGATGGTGCCACTCTCGATGGCGATACGTGTGAGCTGTGCGCCATTGACCACACCGAAGAGCATGGCGTCGAGGTTGTAGATGGGATACAGCTGGCCGTCGAAGCTGCCCTGGAAAGGCAGTGCAGAATTGCCGATGGGAGTGTGGCTGTACCCTGCGAAATCTATTTCGCCCGTCAGACGCCCCTTGGCATCTGCGTGGCCACTGTTGACATAGGAGGTATACCATTCGAAGGCCGCAGCCGAGTTGATCTCGTACCATCCGTCCACTAAGGGTACGAAGTTGTCCAGCGTAGTGCCGCAGTACGTACACTTGCCCTCCACGAAGTTGTGGGTATCGCGGGTGGTGGTGCCACCAGGCGTATTGCTGTAGGTGAACCCGTCGTAAGCATCGCCGTTGCAGTGCTCGCGTCCGCTGCCATATACGACAGCCGTGCCCGTCAGCACTGGGTAAGCGTCTGTGCCTATCTGCTGATACCAGACAGGGTCGGCCGACGAGAAGCCGTTCAGCATGTAGGCATAGCGACCTGTGGCCAGGTCCTCGGCCGTGACGCTGGCACAGCCCGTATTGGCTCCGCCGGCATGACCTACGAGGTCGCCGGCACTCTGAGTGGCAAAGCAATCTATGAAGTGGCTCGTGTCATGCTGCCAACCGATGAAGGCTCCCTTATAGCTGCTCGTGGTCTGAACGGGATTCTCCATGATGACCAGACAGTGGCGGGCCGTCACAGGACCGTCGTTCTCATTGGAGCTTCCGGCAATGCCGGCTGCCGTAGTGGTGCCGACAATGGCTCCCGCATAGAGGCAGTTCTCGATGGTGCCTGCAAACTTACCCACCAGACCTCCGGCATCTCCCTGAGTGGAATTGATGTTGGCCTTGCTATAGCTGCGGGTGAGCGAGCTAAGGTTGGTCGTCGTGGTGGCACCAATGATGGAAGCTGTGTGGTCGGCATATTGAGGATTCGAGGTGATGTCTCCGCTTTCGATAGCAATACCGGTAACGGTGGCGGCATTCACGCTTCCGAAGAACATGGCGTTCAGGTTTGTGATGGGCTGCAGCTGGCCGTCGAATTCTCCGGCGAAGGGCTTGTTCTTGCTGCCGATGGGCGTATGCTGGACAGCAGCGAAATCAATCGGAGCCGTCAGACGCCCCTTGATGTCGGTGTGGCCCAGGTTGACGAGCGAGGCAAAGAACTCCACGGCATCCGGTGTGCCCAGTTCGTACCATCCGTCCACCACGGGCACATAGCCTTCCATAATGGCACCGCATAGGTCACAGATGCCGTTCACGAAGTCGTGCGGGTCGCGCTCGGGCTTACCCAGCGTGTTGGAGTAGGTCAGGTCGCCGTACGGCTCACCATTACACTGCTCATGTCCCGAGGCATACACCACGTCGGTGCCCGTGAGCTGGGGCAGCGGGTCGGTGCCTATCTTCTGGAACCACACGGGGTTCTCGCTCGAGAAGCCGTTCAGAGCATAGGCATACTGTCCCGTTGCCAGTTCCTCGGCAGTCACGCGCTTGTTGTTGAGGTTCTCTCCGCCTGCATGGGCCTGCATGTTGGCCGGAGCCGTATTGATGACATAACAGTTGCTGGTGGTGCTCGTGTCGTGCTGCCATCCGATGAGGGCACCGGTGTTGGCACCTCCCTCGATGGTGCCGGCAATCAGGCATCGACGGGCATGGATGGGGCCGTTATTCTCGTTCGAGCTGCCCGAGATACCGCCCGTGGTGGCGTTGGAGCGCACCGTACCTGCAAAGAGGCAGTTCTCGATGAGGCCTACAAACTTACCACAAAGGCCGCCGGCATCCTGTCCGCCGCCTATGACATCCCCCTTGCTGTAGCTCTGCGTGAGCGAGCTGAGGTCGTCCGGTTCTGCCCATCCCACGATGGAACCCGTTGCACCGGCATAGGCAGTGTTCTCCGTGGCAGTACCGCTCTCGATGGCGATACGGGTAATCTGTGCGCCATGCACCACGCCAAAGAGCATCGCATTGATGTTGTTAATCGGGAACAGCTGGCCGTCGAAGCTGCCCTGGAAGGGAACCGACGGGCTGCCGATGGGCGTGTGACCCACGCCTTCGAAGTCCAGCGGAGCCGTCAGACGTCCGTTCAGACTGGACTCACCACCGTTCACTCGCTGCGCAAAGACCTCCATCTCCTCGGGCGAGGATATCAGGCAATAGCCGTCTTCCACGCGCAGTTCCTGACTCTGTAGGCCTGCGGAAAAGCATAGTACAGAGAGCACTAAGAGTTGCAATCGTTTCATAAATTGTTAGTTTAGGGTTGGTGAATGTAACATTCTTCAACGCAAAGTTACAATAAATTCTATAGAATGAAAGCAAAATCAAAAAAAAGAAACTGTAACTTTTCGAAAAAAGAGGCGTCGGAAGACATAAAAAAGGAGAGGCCGTCCTCCTTCTTTTCCCCCCTTAATAGGCAAAAAAGCAGGAAAAGGGTGAAAACAGCAACAGTGACGGGGCTGTCCACGCGCGCCCCTGCCTTCAGACCGACACGCGGCTGAAGGCAGGGGCGCTCATCGGGCAGAAGTCCTTGTCCTGATACTTGAAATGTCCCACCATGGCAATCATGGCGGCGTTGTCCGTCGTGTAACTGAAGCGGGGAATGAAGATTTGCCATCCATAACGGCGGGCATGGTCGTGGAAGGCATTACGCAGCCCATTGTTGGCCGAGACTCCGCCGGCCAGCGCCACGCGGGAAATCTTCAGGTCGCGTGCGGCGAGGCGCAGCTTCTTCATCAGGATATCGACGATGGTGCGCTCGAGCGAGGCAGCCAGGTCATTGAGGTGGTGCTCGACAAACTGGGGATCATCCCGAACCCAGTCGCGCAAGGAATAGAGGAAACTGGTTTTCAGTCCGCTGAAGCTGTAGTCGTAGCCGGGAATGTTGGGCTTCGAGAACTGGAACGCCTCGGGGTTGCCCTGCCGGGCCAGGCGGTCGATGATAGGTCCGCCTGGGTAGCCCAGCCCCATCACCTTGGAGCACTTGTCGATAGCCTCGCCGGCCGCATCGTCGATGGTCTGACCGATAATCTGCATCTCACGATAGCTCTTGACGAGGACTATCTGGCTGTTTCCACCGCTCACCAACAGGCAGAGGAAGGGAAACTGGGGCGAGACATAGTCGTCGTCGGGCGTATGGATGAAGTGAGCCATGATATGTCCCTGCAGATGGTTCACGTCGATGAGCGGAATCTGGAGCGAGGCAGCCATTCCCTTGGCAAAGGAAACGCCCACGAGGAGCGAGCCCAGGAGGCCCGGGCCACGCGTGAAGGCAATGGCCGAGAGCTGCTCCCGCCCGACACCGGCACGCTTCAGCGCCTGGTCCACCACGGGTACGATGTTCTGCTCGTGGGCACGACTGGCCAGCTCGGGCACCACACCGCCGTAGGCCTCATGCACGGCCTGGCTGGCCGTCACGTTGCTGAGCAGGATGCCGTTTCGCATTACGGCTGCCGACGTATCGTCGCAGCTGCTCTCGATTCCCAGTATATATGTATCCTCCATGCTTGTCATGTTTTATCGTTTAATTCCGTGTCTGAAGATTCACGCCGGCGCTGCGTCCTGCGACGTGCAGAGAGGGCCGGTTTCCGGAGTGGAGTACCACCAAAGATTTGGTGGAGTGCCGCAAGCGATTTGGTGGAGTGTCACCAAACGGCCGGTGGCCTGCCACCAACTGCGGAGCCTCGGGGGGGGGGCATCAGTGAGAGAGCACCTCGACGCCGTTCTCCGTCATCACGAACGTGTGCTCCCACTGTGCACTCATGGAGCCGTCTTCGGTGAGGACTATCCATTCCGTCTCATCCTCTTCGTCCCCGCACACCTGCCAATCGCCGGCGTTGATCATCGGTTCGATAGTGAACGTCATGCCAGGCACGAGCAGCATGCCCGTGCCACGCTTGCCATAATGTTCCACATCGGGTTCCTCATGGAAGCGGAGTCCCACTCCGTGGCCACAGAGGTCGCGCACGACGGTGCACCCGTTCTTGTGAGCATGTGCGGCAATGGCATTGCCCAAGTCGCCCACGAAGACATAGGGCTGGCTGCATACCTGCTCCCCTATCTTGAGGCACTCCCATGCCACGTCCACCAGCCGCTGGTCCTCCGGCGCTGCACGTCCGATGACGAACATACGGCTGGCGTCGGCATAATAGCCGTCGAGGATGGTGGTGCAGTCCACGTTGATGATGTCGCCCTCCTCCAGGATGTCCTCCTCGGAGGGAATACCGTGGCAGACGACATCGTTCAGGCTGGTACAGCAGCTGTTGGGAAATCCCTCGTAGTGGAGCGGGGCGGGAATGCCGCCATGACTGGTGGTGTATTCATAGACCAGGCGGTCTATCTCGAGCGTGGACATACCCTCACGAATCCGCTCCTGCACGGTGTCCAGCACAGCCGTGTTCAGCACACCGGCACGACGGATGCCCTCGATCTGCTCGGCGGTCTTGATGAGCGAGCGTGTGGGCACCAACTTACCCTTCTCCTGCCAGTAGAGGATGCGGCGATCCAGCTCTGTGGGTTCCATCCCTGCAGGCACAAACCAGCGCTCGCGCGCTTTCTTATTTCTCTTTGCCATAGTCTCTATGCATGAAATCGGGTGCAAAAGTAGCTATTTTAATCCACAATTCATAATTCGCGATTCATATTTTTCGTTCCGAAGGGAAAAGTGGAGCGAAAAACGGCGAAACCTTCCGGCAGGAGAGACCATTCGGAAGGTTTCGCGTAAGAGGAATAGGCTGGAGGCGGGCACGACGGCGTGGTGTCACGACTCGGCAGCCCGACGAATGATGTCGAGCGACTCGCGACACTTCTGGGTGATATAGTTCCAGTCGCCGGCAGCAACTACATCTCGGGGGAACATCTTGCTCCCCATGCCCACACAAAAGACGCCGGCACGAATCCAGGCAGTGAGGTTCTCCTCGGTGGGAGCCACCCCGCCCGTGACCATAATCTTGCTCCACGGGCAGGGAGCCATCATGCCCTTGACAAAAGCCGGACCATAGACATCGCCGGGAAAGACCTTCGTCAGGTCGCATCCCAGCTCCTGAGCCTGGCCAATCTCGCTTACGGTGCCGCAGCCCGGACAGTAGGGCACAAGCCGGCGGTTGCAGACACGGGCCACCTCGGCATTCAGCAGCGGACCCACCACGAAGCAGGCACCCATCTGAATATACAGGGCTGCCGTGGGGGCATCCACTACGGAGCCCACGCCAAGGGCCAGTTCCGGGCACTCGCGAGCCGCGAAACGTACACACTCGGCAAATATCTCATGGGCAAAGTCGCCACGATTCGTAAACTCAAAGGCCCGAACACCACCGTCATAGCAGGCCTTGATGACATGCATGGCCACCTCGGCATCCTGATGATAGAAAACGGGGACCATACGCGTCTCTGCTATCTTCTGCATCACCGCAAATTTATCAAACTTTGCCATTCGCTGTTACTTTTTTATCATTACTTCCCTATCCCTGAATCTTTGTCCCACATTCCAAACACTAACGCTGCACGCGTCCGTTGCCATTACCATTGACGAGCATCATCACTTCGTCCGCCGATACGAGGTTGAGATCGCCGGGTATCGTATGCTTGAGCGCACTGGCGGCCACGGCAAACTCGAGTGCACCGGCCATCGGCATGCCACTGGCAAGGCCGTGAATCAGGCCGCCTGCGAATGCGTCGCCACCGCCCACACGGTCGATGATGGGGTTGATGTCGTAGGTGCGACTCACGTAGAACTCGTCGCCATTGTATATCATTGCCTTCCAACCGTTGTGCGTCGCGCTGTAGCTCTCACGCAAGGTGCTGGTCACATATCGGAAACCGTACTCGTCTGCCATTGCCTTGAAGATGCCCTTGTAGCCCTCTGCCGCAGTGTGTCCGGCCTGTACGTCAGCCTCCGGACGGAAGCCGAGGCACATCTGGGCATCCTCCTCATTACCAATGCAGACATCGACGTAGGGCATCAGGTCGCGCATGACGGCCTGTGCCTCAGCAGGCGACCAGAGTTTCTTGCGGTAGTTAAGGTCGCAGCTTACGGTAACGCCGGCACGACGTGCGGCCTGGAGCGCCACACGCAGACACTCGGCAGCCTGCGGGCTGATGGCGGGAGTGATGCCGCTCCAATGGAACCAGTCGGCATCGCGGAAGATGGAGTCGAAGTCAAAGTCCTCGGGCTGTGCCTCGCTGATGCTGCTGTGGGCACGGTCGTAGATAACCTTGCTGGGACGCATGCTGGCTCCCGTCTCGAGATAGTAGATGCCCACGCGCGATCCACCGCGGACGACGAAGTCGGTGTGGACACCATACCGCTGCAGTGCATTTACAGCGGCCTGGCCCACCTCGTGAGCGGGCAACTTCGTCACAAAATAGGCCTCATGACCATAATTGGCCAGGCTGACGGCCACATTGGCCTCGCCTCCGCCATAGGTTGCATAGAGACTGTCTGTCTGGACAATACGCGAATTGTTGTAAGTAGAGAGGCGAAGCATTATCTCGCCCATCGTGATGACCTTTGCCATATAGAACGATGTCATTAAAATGTTTTCATAGTGCAAAGATACGACTATTATCGCTAAGAAAGTATCACAAAGCAGGATAAATTTAATAAAAACGCAAAATTATAGTGATTTCTTGCCCAAATGCTTCACTGAATGACGAATTATGTGTAACTTCGCAGTATGGAAAAGCCTATATCCCTGCCGCAAGGGCTCCTGGCACTGAGCCCTCTCATGGTATTCCTGGTGCTGTATCTGGTGCTCAGCCTGTGGGCTGGCGACTTCTATGCCGTGCCCATCACCGTGGCCTTCACCATGGCATGCATCTACGCGCTGAGCATTCTGCGAGGCAGAAGCGTGAGCGAGCGCATCGCCGTCCTCACACGGGGTGCGGCCAACGAGAGTATCATGCTGATGATATGGATATTCATCCTGGCGGGAGCCTTTGCCTCGACGGCCAAGGAGATGGGGGCCGTGGAAGCCACCGTGAACCTGACGCTCTCCTTTCTCCCCGCCCAGTTGGTGCTGGCGGGATTGTTTGTCGCGGCCTGCTTTGTCTCACTGAGCATCGGAACGAGCGTGGGAACGATTGCGGCCTTGACGCCCATCGCCACCGAGATGGCCAGCCAGACGGGGATGAACCTGCCCATGCTGGTGGCTATCGTCGTGGGAGGAGCCTACTTTGGCGACAACCTGAGCATCATCTCGGACACCACCATCATGGCCACACGGACACAGGGCTGTCAAATGCGCGACAAGTTCCGCATGAACATCCGTATCGCCCTGCCTGCCGCAGTAATCGCCCTACTTATATATATTATTATAGGTCTGCACATGACGGCCACGCCACAAGTGGGCAGCATCGACCCGCTGCTGGTACTCCCCTACCTCTTCGTGCTCGTGGCTGCGGTCATGGGCATGAACGTGATACTCGTGCTGGTGGTGGGCACACTGCTCTCCTTCGGCATCGGGCTGGCACGCGGCACCCTGACGCTCTACAGCTGGATGGGAGCCATGAATACGGGCATCATGGGCATGAGCGAACTCATCATCGTCACCCTGATGGCAGGAGGACTGATGGAGATAATCCGCGTGAAAGGCGGCATCACGTTCATCCTCGAACGCCTCACCCAGCGAATTCACGGCATGCGGGGAGCCGAATGTTGCATTGCCGCACTGGTCACGCTGACCGACTTCTGCACAGCAAACAACACGATAGCCATTCTCACCGTAGGACCGCTGGCCCGCAACATATCGAAGCACTACGGGGTGGACCCGCGGCGGAGTGCGAGTTTGCTGGATACCTTCAGCTGCTTTGCCCAAGGCATTATTCCCTACGGAGCGCAGATGCTCATCGCAAGCGGCCTGGCTCATGTCAGTCCGCTACAGATTATTCCTTTCCTATATTATCCATTTATCCTTGGCGGCGTATCGCTGATGTACATCTTCCTGCATCCCGCCACCAAGCCTGCAGAATAACAAAGCGTCCCACCCCCCTCAGGGAATGGGACGCAGATATGCTGTCGGGCAAGCTGTCGAGCAGCAAGGACTATGCCTGACGATAGGCGTCCAGCAAATCCACGCGCTGACGGCCGATCCATGTGGCATGCTTCTCCACGTCGGCCTCGGCCATGTTCACATAGACCTGGAGGCTCTTTTCGAAGAGTTCGGGTGCCTTCGAAGCGTTGCTCAGCAACAGGTGGCACATAATCACCTCGGCCGTCATCTCATACAGATGGCGTGCACAGAGGTCGAGCAGTTCCTGGTTCTCCGTCTCGCGCACGGCAGCCACACAGGCATTCAGCCGGGCAGCCATTTCCTTCACGCGAGCGAGAAGTGGCTCATACTGCGAAGCCACCTGTGCCTGCTCCATCTCGGCAATGACGCCGGCATAGAAGCCATTGGTGATGTAGCGGATAGCGGCCACCGTCTGCAGCTGAGTCGTACCCTCGTAGATGCTGGTGATGCGCGCATCACGATAGATACGCTGACAGGCATACTCG
>Ga0310695_10012550_pt1 | contig 11828 bp, 14 predicted proteins | sample RumenRJG_04DNA_FD_203882 | JGI IMG/M metagenome (GOLD analysis project Ga0310695, IMG submission 203882) | Bovine rumen microbial communities from Lethbridge, Alberta, Canada - RJG_04 (v2) (version 2) | ecosystem: Host-associated > Mammals > Digestive system > Stomach > Rumen | place: Canada... | reverse complement strand
TTGTCATGCCCTCTTACATTAACATTCTAATGTTATTTGAATGAAAAACAGAAAATAGGTGGAAAAAAATGATAACAAATAAAAGACATGAACAGATTAAAAGAAAGATAAGAATAGCTAAAGCATTAAATCCAGATTGGAGCTATAAGCAAATGGCATAGGTTATAGATGTTACACCAAACACATTCTATAACTATCTCTATGGTTCATTCGATCTGGGAGAGAAGAAAGCAAGTGAACTATAGAGCTTCTTAGATGATTTGCTATAGTGATTCAATTTTTAGGACAGATTTAGAAAAATATATTTGTTGTTTTTTTATATCTCTATGAAAGGAGATATAGAGAAATGAAAAAAATATAGAATGGTTTTGCTGACTATTATTACTTAGATGAAAAAGGCAAAGTATATAATAGCAAAGCATAGAAATATATAAATAAGTATAAACACTCATACAAGCTAAAGACTAAAGAAGGTGAATTAAAAAGTATAGCAATAAAGAGATTATATAAAATGGTTTATAATAAATAGTTTTGTATTGATAATATAAAAGATTTATAGAATGAAGTATGGAAAGAAATAAAAGATACTAATGGTTATTACTATGTCAGCTCCTGCGGACGTGTTAAATCATATCATGGTTATGAAGCTATTATATTAGAAACTAATAAGAATAAAGGTGGCTATGATAGAGTAGATATAATAGTTGATGGTATCAGACAAACTAAACTGGTATCGCATTTAGTAGCTTATGCTTTTCTTCCGATGCCATAGAAGCCATTTATGGAAATACATCATAAGGATTTGAATAAGAACAATAATAATGTGAGTAACTTACAATGGTTATCTAAAATCGACCATATAAAATTACATGCATAGTTAAGAGAAAGGAGTAATAATGTCAGTTCCTAATCAAAAGAAAATATATATAGAGAGATCAAGTGATAATGCAAGGAAGGACTTTTTAAAAGTTTCTAATTAGAGTTTGAATCAAGCAATGTATAATTTAAAGCCTAGTACCTTTATGCTATGGATCTATTTTACTGATAATGCAAATGGATATGCTTTAGATCTATATCCAGTAGACTTCTGTAATAAAACTGGATTATCTGATAGTACATACAGAAGAGCTTTTACAGAATTAGAAGAAAAAGGATATTTGTTAAAGCATAGAACTATGAAAAATACTTATATGTTTAGATAGATCAGTGATTATGTTGATCTTCCAGATCAAGTTAATAGCATTGATAAAAAAGACTTTGAAAGTATGAAAAATGATTTTATTTATCAAAATGACTATGATAATCATCAAAAAGAATAAGATATTTTCAAAATGAACAAGATAGTAAAGCATTTTGAAGGAAATAATTTTCATTTTGAAGGTTATCTTATTTAGTTTGAATAGAATGGTGAACAGGATAATTATCAAAATCATTCTACAAATCGACCAGAAGTAATAGAGAAATATAATAATATACTTCTATGAAGTATTAGAAAGTATAGTTGCCAAAGACACCTTGAGAAGGTTTCTCTGGACTCTTCCAACATTAACGCAGATAAAAGCGTTAAAGCCTGCGGCGGCTATAAGAAGAATAAGGAGCAAGATTAGAGATGGATTTATATTAGACCTATAGACAATCAAGAAACATGAATAACAAATACTCTGGTTTGTCCGGAAGCAACAACTAGTTAGAAAACTATATTCTGGCGAGGATCCAGATGAGCGACAACAGCCAAAGAATAATTTTTGATCCAGAGGACTATGATAAAGCGCTTGAGGCGGCGGCCGCTGATTTAGCTCGTAGGATCCGGAGATACTTCCAGTGACACTCAGGCCCGCTGCCCGCCAGAAGCTTCTAGGACGCCCGTAGAGGCATTTTAGAAGCTTCTGGCATATTTCCTTAGCCGGCAGTCAGAAAATAGATTCTAGGGGCAATTTCGAGCCACTACTTTTTGCATCAACAACAAGACCAGGTCGACCAGCAGATAAAATTTAATCTATCTCCCCCTCGCGCACGCGCGTGTAAAGATAATTATTAATATTTATATATAATTAGGGGAAGCCAAAAAACGCGATAAAATAAAGCTTTTTGAGCTCCGATGGTGGAATCTATTTATCATCATGGTGGAATCTATTTATCATCATGGTGGAATCTATTTATCATTAGCAATTTCTAACAAGACTATGGTGGTATCTGTTTATCATCTGATGTGGATAACAAAAACAGCAAGCTTTCCCCTATTGTGGTATACTTTTATCATCGTGGAAACCATAAAGGGGGAATTTCAACAATGGCTTATACCACCAATGATATTTCGTATCATTTAAGGGAAAATAGATCCTACTACATAGCTAAGTCCAATGAGATAATACAACGAGCACGGTACGACCTATCAACAACAGAAATAAAGGTACTATCTTATGTGTTCTCGTTAATCAAACAGACAGATACAGAGGATAAAGAATATATATTCCCTATTCAGACATACTGTAAGATTGCAGGAATAGATTATAGAAACACTGGGAACTATGACTATATCAAGAAAACTCTGAAAGCATTACGCGATAAATCATTCTGGTTATTGAAAGAGGATGGATCGGAAACAACTATAGGATGGTTAAGGAAGGTAACAATAAATAGAGGTAGTGGGAATATAAGAGTTAAACTGGATGAGGATGTATGTAAATACCTGCAAGGTTTAAAAGGAAATTATTACCAGTATGCTTTTATTCATATACTGCCGATGACAACTAGCCAGAGCATTATCCTGTATGAGTTGCTAAAAAGCTATTCATATAATCACAACAGAGTAGATATAGAAATAGATGATTTAAGGAAAAAACTAAATTGTGAAAACAAATATCCTCAGTTCAGGGACTTCAAAAAGAGAATAGATTTATATGTTAAAGAGATAAATCTTTATTCTGACTTAGAAGTAAGCTATGAAAAGATAGTAAAGACAGGAAGAAAAGTAACAGGAATAACCTTCTATATCAAAGAAAAGACTAATAAAGAGCGTTTAACAGCTTGGTTAAATGCAGAGGATAGGCTAGACAACAAGAGCCAAGTAGAAGGACAAATGAACCTTTTTGACTATGATGAGGAATTATAAAAAGGCATGAATGATTATTTATCTGTTAAGGAATTTAGCGCGGCGGCTGGTGTCAGTACGCAGACGATCTACAAACAGCTTGAGACAAGATTAGCTCCTCATGTTAAAGAATCTGGGGGAAGGAAGTACATTTCTAAGGCGGCATTAGAGGAGTTCTACAAAGTCCAACAAGATGCAACCGAGTTGCAACCAGATTCAACTGAAATTCAACCAGATGCAACTGAATTGCAATCCGATCCAACCGAGGTTCAACCAGAACCAACCGCCGAGTTGCCAACCGACCAACCGAGTTTGCAACCGACCGCACCGCCCCAGAATGGCAACCAGAGAGAGCTGGATCTACTACAGGAGCTTGTTAAAACCATTCAGAAGGAACTGGAAGAGAAAAATAAGCAATTAGAGATAAAAGATAAGCAGATACAAGATTTATCAGACCGACTAGCCGAAGCAATGCAATTAACCAGAGGACAACAATATATTGCAGCAGCAGATAAGACAAAAGAGCTAATAGATAAAACACCTGCTGCCCCTGCTGCCGATCCGGAAGAATCTAAAGTAGTTGAACAAGAGCAGCAAGAGCAACCACAGCAAAAGAAAAAAGGATTTTTTGCTAGATTATTTGGTTTATAAAAGGAGGAAACATGGCAGGTAATAAAACATTAGCAAGGGCAAAAGATACAAAAAATGACGAATTTTACACGCAATTAAGTGATATAGAGAAAGAGCTAAAGTATTATAAGGAGTATTTTAAAGGAAAAACAATATTCTGTAATTGTGATGATCCGGAAACAAGCAATTTTTGGCTTTATTTTGAATTAAATTTTTCTGTTTTTGGCTTAAAAAAATTAGTTGCAACACACTATGAAAAGGAAAAACCATCTTATAAACTAGAATTAGTAAAAGATGAAAATGAAGATGGTAAAATTGATAAATTGGATATTGTTAAAACAAAACTTAGACAAAATGGAGATTTTAGAAGTCCAGAATGTATAGAAATACTAAAAGAAGCAGATATTGTTATTACAAATCCTCCTTTTTCATTGTTTATAGAATATTTATTGCAGCTTATTGAATATAATAAAAAGTTTATTATTATTGGTAATTTAAATGCCACTCATTATAAAGAGATTTTTCCGTTAATTAGAGATAATAAAATATGGCTTGGAAATACAAATTTTAATGGTGGTGCTACATATTTTATAGGATCAAAAGATTTATATGATCCAAAAAAAATGTCAAATCCTAAACATGCTTATATAAAAGATGGTAAATTATACTGGCGTGTTAATGGTGTAAGGTGGTTTACAAATATAGAAACTAAAGTAAGAAGTGAAGAACTAATATTATATAAACACTATACACCAGAAGAATATCCATCTTATTTCAATTATGATGGTATAGATGTAAATAATATAAATGATATACCTATTGATTATATGGGAAATATGGGAGTTCCAGATAGCTTTTTGCAAAGGTATAATCCGAATCAATTTGAAATAGTAGGATTAGGTTGTGGTAATATGGCAAAAGAAATAGGAGTAGAAAAAAATCATAGAGGAAGAACAGATATAGCGTTTTATGATAAAAATGGAACACCAAAATGTCCTTATTCGAGAATAATAGTTAGGAGAAAACAAAATGCAAATTGAGCTAAATGAAATAACTATAAGAGAAGTATTTAAAGGATATATAGATAGCGCAGAAAACGGAGTAGTAGCTTATAACGGACTTTTAAATGTGCGGCCTGCTTTTCAAAGAGAGTTTGTATATAAAGATAAACAAAGGGATGAGGTAATAAGAACAATAAAAAAAGGGTTTCCATTAAATGTTATGTATTGGGTTAAATCTGATACAGGTTATGAATTATTAGATGGACAGCAAAGAACAATAAGCTTCTGCCAGTACATAAATGGTGATTACTCTATTAATTATCAATACTTCCATAATCTGGAGAAAGAAGAGCAAGAGCAAATACTAAACTATCCTCTAATGATTTATATTTGCGAAGGTACAAACAAAGAAAAATTAGACTGGTTTAAAATTATCAATATAGCCGGAGAAAAACTGACTAATCAAGAGCTAAGAAATGCTATCTATACTGGAACATGGTTAAGTGATGCAAAGAAGTATTTTAGTAAAAACGGTTGCCCTGCATACCAGATCGGTAATAAATACATGAGGGGAACACCTATTAGACAGGATTATTTAGAAACTGCCTTACGGTGGATCTCAGCAAGAGAGAATACAGAAATTGAACTGTATATGGCAAAGCACCAACATGATCCAAATTCTGCGGAGCTCTGGCTTTACTTTAATAGTGTTATCACATGGGTAAAAACCTATTTTCCGAAGTATCGGAAAGAAATGTGTGGTGTAGAGTGGGGAATCTTATATAACAAATTTGGTACAGTTGCTCTGGATCCAGAAGAGTTAGAGGATGAAGTAGCTAAATTAATGGCTGATGCAGATGTAACTAAGAAGCCTGGTATATACAGCTACGTACTTGATAGAGATGAAAGAAACCTAAGTATCAGAGCTTTTGACCAGAGAATGAAGCGTGAAGCATACGAAAGACAACAGGGAATATGTCCTCACTGTAAAAAGCATTTTGAAATAAATGAAATGGAAGCCGACCATATTACACCTTGGCACTCTGGAGGAGCTACAATAGCAAGTAACTGCCAGATGCTATGTAAGGACTGTAACCGAAGAAAAAGCGGAAAATAGTAATACTAATATGATATAATGATTAAAATAATATATTCTCAAGAAAGAGGTGATAACAATAATGAGTAAAGCGTATACAATTAATCCGGATAAGAAAACTATTACTATTAATGACAGCGTAAAACCAACAGCGGCAGATAATAAGGATATAGGTCTTTATGTAGCCGCAGGTTACATTATCAGACACAAGTCAGCAAAAAGAGCGAAGGTCGCAGCAAAGAGAGCAGACAGCTTAAATGATGCAACTATTAAAGAAGCTCTGAAAGGTGACCAGAAAGCTCTGGAAACTTATGAAGCTATAAAAAAACAGACTGGCAAAGGTGGTGGATTCTTTGCCGCTAAGAAATGGTATAAAGAGTACATTAAAGACAAAAAGTAAGAAGGACGCGGCGGCCGGTATCATGTATGTTTAACCTAGGTTGACTGTCTGGATCCAGCCGCCGCACAATAACAGGGAGCTTGCAATAATGCAGAGCTCCTATTTTTATGCGCCATTTATTCTTCTGCCGGTTCTTGTTTTATCTTTTTATACATCGCCTCTAAACGGTATAATTCCTCTTCTAAAAGTTTCTGTGCAAATTCATTACCAGTTAAATCGTCTAGCCCCTGCAATTCTTTAATTGCAAAAAGTCGCTCTGTATCTGCATCCGACAAATAGAAAGTAAATTCTGTCATTCTTTTTCCTCCTATTTAGGCTTTAAAATATCTATTCACTCTTCTACAGGTTCTCTTTCTATCTTCTCATCCATTGCAGTTAATGCAAATTGATTCAGACTGTATCCCCTCTTTACAGCGGCTTCCTTATAGTATTCTCTATTCTTCTCTGAATCCTTAACAACTCTTATCTTAATATCTTCCAGTTTCTCTTTTACATACTTTTGCGTTGCTTTGTTCTGCGCTTCTGTATATCCCCTGTATGTACTTTTTTTGTTTTCTTCTGCCATTGCTTTATTATCTCCCTTCCTATGGTTTCTGGATCTCACTGGGGCTCCAAATAATTTTGAGCCTTCTCCACCTTACGATATTATAGTATCACATTTCAATATTGGGTACAATATACATTTTGCACGAATATTGGGTACAATATTTGGTTATTCTGCGAATTGCTATATTGTACCCAATATACTATAATTAAATCATCAAGAGAGAACACCACTTCACAGAGAGGAGATACAAAGATGAGAGCATACGAGGAAATGGTAGCAGAATTCAATCTGAGAGCTGATAAGGCAGTTTACAACAGAGGTGAAAAGCTTGTAGATGAGCGAATCAGAGAGGCAATTCCTAATCCTAGCTTTGAAGATTACTACGATGAGCAAGAAGAACTCGCCAGAGGAGCTTACGAGGATGATGGTTATACAAAGCTCGGACAGCTCACACCCGAAGAAATCTACTTCTTACTGGTAGAGCACTACACATACGATGAAGCTAACGACTATCTCACAGAGATTAAGTACTACGAAATCAAGAGGGTGGCATAAAGCCACCCTTACACCAAGAAAGAGAGGACAAAGAAATGGCAAGGACAAAGACAAGAGGCTGGTACACATTCGCAGATGGTTACTACGCATGGTTCCACGGACTGAGCGCACAGGAGAAGAAAGTCGAGATTATGAAGCATGGAAAGATCGTAAGATTCGATCCTACACCGTGAACAGCATCACAGAGGGACAGAGGGGAGCCGATCCCCTCACCCTCATCACCAGAGAGGAGAACACATTATGACATTACTGGAAGTGCTCATTTACGAACTCGGCTACACCAGAGATGAAGCCAAGGACATTATCAGACAGCTTAACGAAAAATAAATAAAATCCCTGTAGGTAGGCGGTCAGACCTCCAGAAAGGACTACTCCATGATTAAGAATTTGGTCAATATCCAGAACGAGCTGAAAGCTCCTAAGAGCAATTTCAACAGCTTTGGTAAGTACAGATACCGTAGTGCTGAGGATATTCTCACAGCAGTTAAGCCGTTACTCGCTAAATACAGCTGCACGATGACTATCACAGATGAAGTCGTTTTTATCGGTGGAAGATTTTATATTAAGGCAACTGCCACAATTACAGATGAAGAGGGCAATACAGAGAGTGTAAGTGCATTTGCAAGAGAGGACGAGAGCAAGAAAGGCATGGATGGAAGCCAGATTACAGGAACAGCTTCCAGTTATTCCAGAAAATACTGTCTTAATGGAATGTTCCTCATTGACGATACAAAAGATGCTGATACAGATGAATTTTATAATCAGACACAGGACACAAAGCTCACAAAAGCATATTTGAAACAGCATGGAAGTGAGCGGATCGGTGGTGATGAGATCCAGAAGCTCCGGACAGCGTGTATTAATGCCGGAGAAAAGATGAGCTTAGAGAAAGCATTGCAGGCATGTAAGAAAGAGCGGATTGACGATATTACTCTTATCCAGTATGTCAGCCTTATGTCACAGCTTGGAGCTACAGCATAGAAACTATAATAAAAGTATGGGCGGTCGATTGACCGCCCTGCCTTTAAGGGAGAAAAAGCAATGATATATAAAATAATATTAAAAGATGGGTCTATAGTTTCTGGAAGCATCGACAGCGAAACAGAAACAGCCTTCTGGATTGATGAAGATAGAATTATGGGTGACATAGTTCTGGTCCTTAAATCAGATATTGTAAGCATGGAAGAGCAATATAGTTATTTTTGAAAGTGTCAAATAAACAGTATTGCATAAAGTTTTTTATAATAGTGTCAATATATGCTGTTATATAGTTATTTTGATAGTATAATTAAAGTGTAATTAATCGTACGTTAAATTGACACTTAGGGGATATAAATCATGTGTAATGTATACAGCTATATGAGAATCAGCACAAAAGAAGATAGACAAAAGCAGAACTATAACAGGCAAGCTGCATCCCTCGCCAGATATGCCAGAGAAAAAAATATTGAATATCTGATTGAATTTAAAGAGGACGTTAGCGGAAAAGACTTCGAACACAGAAAGCAATGGAATGTTCTGGAACAGCTTTTACAGCCTGGTGACACTGTTGTATTTAAAGATATTAGCCGTTTTACAAGAGAAGCTGAAAACGGATACAACAAATATATGGAGCTTTTAAATAAGGGCATAGAGCTTATTTTTATTGATAATCAGACTGTTAGTACCCCCTACATAAAACAGCTTCTAAGCATTGCAAAGGAACAAAATCTAGTTGCTAAAACAAGTTTAGAGAGCACAGTTAAATTATTACTGATTGTAGAACTGGATCGAGTAGAACAGGAAAGACTAACCTTTATTAAACGTGTTAAGGATGGAATAGCCGCTAGTGAGAAGAAAAGCGGAAGAAAAGCAGGAACATTAGATAAAATGAGTCCAGAGCTCGAAGAGGATATAATAGAGTATTTAAACAATAGAAGCATAAAGCAGATTGATATTATTAATAAGCATGGTATCAGCAGAAATACTTTAAAAAAATATATTATTATAATATCTGATAACTATGGAAAAGGATTAGAACAACCATTAAAGGATGCAATAGAAAGAGAGAAATACAAATGGATCTAAAGCAAATAGGATACTATCTCTACATGGAAGAACAAGAGAAGGAAGAAAATCTCAGAAATAAGCAGTATCTCTTTTCCGGAATAACAAGAGAAGAAAAAGAAGAGCCTGAGGAAGAGGAAGAGTAAAAGCGCGGCGGTCGGTGCTTCTGGTTTCGATCTAGGTTATGGCATGGATCCAGCACCGGCCGCACTCATTGGAAATCTTATAAAAATTTTTATAAAATATTATCAGAGAGAGAAAATTAAAGCTGAAAACAAAAAAAGGTTTGGTCTGGGAGTGAACCACAACACTGCAAATTTTTATTTTATTCTCAGCAAATCCCATAATATATCCCCCCTCTTTTTACAAACAGAGAACAAAAAATCATCAGAAAACCCGCTGCCCAACTATGCGTAGATTAGCGATCCAGAAGGCAGAGGTCTATTTGTCATGCCCTCTTACATTAACATTCTAATGTTATTTGAATGAAAAACAGAAAATAGGTGGAAAAAAATGATAACAAATAAAAGACATGAACAGATTAAAAGAAAGATAAGAATAGCTAAAGCATTGAATCCAGATTGGAGCTATAAGCAAATGGCATAGGTTATAGATATTACACCAAACACATTCTATAACTATCTCTGTGGTTCATTCGATCTGGGAGAGAAGAAAGCAAGTGAACTATAGAGCTTCTTAGATGATTTGCTATAGTAATTCAATTTTTAGGACAGATTTAGAAAAATATACTCATTCTCTTTTTATATCTCTATGAAAGGAGATATTAAGAAATGAAAAAAATAGAGAATGGTTTTGCTGACTATTATTACTTAGATGAAGAAGGAAAAGTATATAATAGCCAATCATAGAAATACATAAAGAAATATAATAAGCACTCATATAAGCTAAAGACTAAAGAAGGATATTTAAAGAGTATTTCAACAAAGCGATTATATAGAATTGTTTATGATAAATAGTTTTGTATTGATAATATAAAAGATTTATAGAACGAAGTATGGAAAGAAATAAAAGATACTAATGGTTATTACTATGTTAGTTCCTGCGGACGTGTCAAATCATATCATGGTTATGAAGCTATCATATTAGAAACTAATAGAAATAAAGATGGTTACGATAGAGTAGATATAATTGTTGATAGTATTAGACAAACTAAACTGGTATCACATTTAGTAGCTTATGCTTTTCTTCCGATGCCAGAGAAGCCATTTATGTAGCTTCATCATAAGGACCTAAATAAGAACAATAATAATGCCAGTAATTTGCAATGGTTATCTAAATTAGACCATATAAAGTTACACAAAGAAAAAAAATAGGAAAGGAATAATAAATCGAAGAATGATAGATCTACCGGATAAATTTACTGATAACATCAATATCTCAAGATAGTGGTTAGATGAACTGAAAGATTATTAGATAAAAATACTATTATTAACAAGTATTCTAGCAGATAATAATCTGGCTTTCAGAGGAACTTTAAAGACTATGTGTGAATGGTTAGGTATTAAATCATGTACAAATAATAATAAAAAGATAAAACAGTGTTTATAGAATCTATCAAACAATGGATATATCTTTTATAAAGTCGAAGGAAGAACACACCATGTTTCAATTAGTAATAAAGGATTGAAGAATAAGCAGATATATAAGGTTAGAAAAAAATGGATAGAAGTATTTAAAAAATACTGCAAAGAAAATAAGGATAAAAATTTTTCAATAGATTGGATTAAGGTACTAAGAGTGTTTATCTATATATACTATTCAAAAGATTAGATAGTAACAGCATAGAAAATTGCTCAAATAACAAATACTTCTGATTAGACAGTAAGTAATGCTTTAAAAGCAATATAGGCTTGTGATTTAAAGGGAGTGCGTATTGAAAAAGAAGTAATAAAAGACTCATATTATGATGAAAGAAATATAAAGCAATGGAGAACCAGAGGGCAGAAAATAAATGTCATTATAGTTTTTAATGAAATTTAGTAAAACTGTAAGAATTTTATTTTTCTATTAGTTGCTATTATAGAAACCAAAAAAAGTTACAGTTTTTGACTTATAAACAGTGTGATCCAGAACATTGTGGGGGCGAAGCCCCTATATATAACTTACAGAAAGGATTAAAAGCAAATGGATATATATCAAAGTTATAGACTACAAAAGAATCAATAGAATAGTTTTTTTAACAACAATAGTGCAATAGATAATTATATTCTGGCGAGGATCCAGATGAGCGACAACAGCCAAAGAATAATTTTTGATCCAGAGGACTATGATAAAGCGCTTGAGGCGGCGGCCGCTGATTTAGCTCGTAGGATCCGGAGATACTTCCAGTGATCCTCAGGCCCGCTGCCCGCCAGAAGCTTCTAGGACGCCCGTAGAGGCATTTTAGAAGCTTCTGGCATATTTCCTTAGCCGGCAGTCAGAAAATAGATTCTAGGGGCAAT
>Ga0310695_10012549_pt1 | contig 11829 bp, 10 predicted proteins | sample RumenRJG_04DNA_FD_203882 | JGI IMG/M metagenome (GOLD analysis project Ga0310695, IMG submission 203882) | Bovine rumen microbial communities from Lethbridge, Alberta, Canada - RJG_04 (v2) (version 2) | ecosystem: Host-associated > Mammals > Digestive system > Stomach > Rumen | place: Canada... | reverse complement strand
TCTTCATGAAGAAGGAGATGCCGGAAAAGCTTCAGAAAGCTCTGCTCGGCTTCGCGTCCGGAGTCATGGTCGCCGCGTCTGTATGGTCCCTTCTCATCCCCGCCATGGAGATGGGGGATGGAAAACTTTCGGTAGTCCCTGCGACTGTCGGCCTTCTTGCCGGTTTCGCGTTCCTGCTCCTTATAGACTATATTACCCCGCACCTGCATCTCGATGGTGATCAGGAAGGCCCTGAGAGCCACCTGTCGAAGACGACGATGCTGTCTCTTGCCGTGACCATCCATAATCTCCCGGAGGGAATGGCCGTCGGAGTCGCTATCGCCGGCGCTCTCAGCTCGGATGTGGGCATGTCTTTAGCCGGTGCTCTGGCCCTTTCCCTCGGTATAGCTATCCAGAATATCCCCGAGGGGGCGATCATATCGATGCCTCTTCGCGCAGTCGGCAACACACGTCTCCGTTCCTTCGGAATCGGCAGCCTCAGCGGTATCGTCGAGCCTGTCGGCGGACTGCTTGTCCTGCTTCTCGCTTCAATCGTTACCCCTATGATGCCGTACCTTCTGGCATTCGCTGCCGGAGCGATGCTTTATGTCGTGATAGAGGAGCTGATTCCGGAAGCTTCAACCGGTAAACACTCCAATATCAGCACTGTCGGCTTTGCTCTCGGCTTCGCCCTGATGATGGTCCTGGATGTGGTTTTGGGCTAGTCTCATAATAATTTAACGTCCCGAATGTCACTTTTTTACGATTTGGGACGGGAATTTCAAATCTATTTTTCTATATTTGTTCCCAGATAGGAAATAATTAAACTGGCAAACTATGAAAAATAGAATGGCTTTCGTGGGAGTGCTTTTGTTGTTTTTTATGGTAAGCAACTGCTCTCATGAACCGGGATTCGAGATCTCGTCAAATGAAGAAGACTCTGTCGTTATTGTGACAGAGTCTTTATTTTATATTTAAGTATCCTGTTCTCCAGGAATACAGCAGCACTCGCAAGGAAATAATATGCTACGCTCTGGATGGTCATCGCGAACATCTGGCTGCGTATCGCAGCAATATCTCCGCCGGCAGCGTTGAGGTTGATGAAAGCCTGACAGCCGAACGTGGACGGGAAGAGATATGAAAAGTACTTCCAGAATGCCGGGAAGGCAGCGGTAGGCCAAGAGGTTCCGGTAAGGAAGAGACAGATCGGGGACATGAACAGGAACAGTACGAAGACTGTCTCTCTGCGGGTCACGACCGTGCTCCAGGTCATGCTGAAGAAGACGCAGTCCGTCACGAAGAACAGCAGCAGGATGACGATATCCCAGAATTCGCCTCTCTGAGGCAGCCCGAAGATAGCCGGCACTATAAAGGCTATGTACATAGAAATGCCCATATATACTAGCCAGTAGGCGGCTCCCCGGCCCAGTACGACGCGCCCGAGACCTATTCCGTCCAGTCTGTCCGGAAGGGTTGCGAAACTTCTGCCCTGCTCTCTGAATGTTCCGACAAGCAGGGACATTCCGTAGAACATTGTCTGCTGGATTATGAGGAACAGAATCGCCGAGATCAGGAAGAAACTGTATGAGAAAGCGCTGTTGTACGGGTTGTTCTCCTCGTATGGAATCGCCTGCACAAGCTGGGCCGCCTCTTCTCCGGTAAAGCCGGCTGCGGCGTATCTTTCTATCTGGATATGACCGATTTCGTCAAGCATGACATGATTCGCGGCCATCAGAGCATTCTTATAGTATAGGAAACTGCTCATGTCGCAATAGACAGACAAAGTAGCCGTCTCCATTCTTGCGAGCTTCTCATTGAAGTCTGACGGGAACATCACTATTCCCTTGACCTTCCTCTCCTGCATAAGCTTCTCTGCCTCTGCCATGTTTGCGCAGCGGTATTCGACAGCGACTTCTCTGGTCGCATCCATCTCCCGGATGTATCTCCGGCTTACATCGCAGTTGGCGTCGTCGACTACGGCTATAGGGGTGTCATTCAGGACTCCGTTGAGGTAGATCACATTGTAGAGCAGAGGATATATCAGACCTGCCACGAAGAAGATCAGCATTACTCCCCAGTCAGAGAAAATCTGCCTGAGTTCGAACCATCCGATGCCCCGGAAGTCCTTCAGCCATGTTCTTATATAATTTTCTCTTTTCATTCTAATTCTTTGGGAAGTTAAGATTGACATATGCGCCTTTCAGCCTCCATAGTACCGGAAGAGGAAGCAGGACAAAGAACAGCAGGTGCACTATTTCCTGCCACCATCCTGCGAATCCGGCCCCGAAGATCACTTCCTGCACATAGAACAGGTAGTAATGCCTTATCGGAAAGGCTGAAGCCCAGCCCTGGATCCATGCCGGCATCGCCTCTATCGGGAGAGTGAAGCCCGAGAGGGAGAAGCCCAGAACGCTGTAGAGGGCTCCGATACTCAGCGCTAGTCTCGGTACCGGGAGGCAGCCGATTATGAATATGGCTATCGCCTCGCTGGCTGTCACCATCAGGAAGATTGCTATGAACATGTTCCAGATCGACCCGGCTATAGGGAAATGCATCCAGTGGTACAGAAGGGTCACTATCAGGAATCCCAGACCGGAGAACAGGGCTGTATAGAGGATGAGTTTTCCTGTCAAGGCGTTCGTTATCGAACCGCCGGCTATCTTCATCAGCTCCGGCGACTTTTCGTATTTCATCTCTGCTCCGAGAGAGTAGATCAGCACTATTATGATGACCAGCTCCAGTACTGCGGGCAGGATTATGTTCGTAAGATAGTAGCCGTAGTTGGTATAGACGTTGCCGATCTGGTGGGTGTCTATGTCGATCGGGCGTATGCGGCCCATGATCTCCCTTTCGTTGACGCCTTTCGCCCTGAGCACCTGACGCTGGACGGCTCCGTTGGTCAGGTTGATCATCGTCAGTATGTCCTTATACGCAAGGGCGCCGCCGACGAAGTACATGCTGTTGAGATAGTATGTGAAGACCGGACGGCGGTTTGCGCTGACGTCCGCATACATGTTCTCCGGGATCACGCAGATAGAAGTGATCTTGCCGCCCTGCATGGCCAGGCGGGCCTGCTCGAAGTCGTCGAACTGTACGGTCTTTCCGAGCTGTGTCGCGTCGAGCTGCTGGATGAAGTTCCTCGAAAGGGAAGAGTTGTCGTTGTCGACTATCCCTATCGGCAGGTCATGCGGCAGACCGTCCCGGAAGAAGGTCAGGAAGAAGATGGCGCAGAATGCGATCACCCCGGCCGAGCCGATCAGATATATCGGCCTGTGCCTCCATATCTTCCGCTCACGGCCTGCAACCGCGAATATTTGTTGCCACATTCCCATTTCGCTATTGCTTTAGAATAACTGTCATTCCGGGATAGAGTCCTTCGGTATATTCCTCCGGAACGGCGCGGACTTCGAAAGTCTTGGCGTCATACATTCCCGTCTCCTTGGTGGCCTTCCATGTTGCGTAGGACTCGCGTACTGCGCGGTAGCTGACAACTGCGGTGATTTCCTTGTTGTCAAGAGCAGGCACAGTAAGGGTTATCTTGTCGCCTTGTTTCAGACCATGGAGATAATCTTCGCGTACGTTGAACGTAAACCATATGTCATGGGTATCCGTAACGGTCATGATAGGGGAGCCGGTGCCGACAAGTTCGCCGACCTTAGGGAAGGTGGCGGAAATAATACCGTCGGCAGGAGAAGTCAGATATAGCTCTCCGAGATAGCCTTCGACTTCCTGGAGTGCGCCCATGGCTCTTTCTACAAGGGCCTCGGCTGCTTCCTTGTCTTCGATACGTGCGCCGTTGACAGCCATGTCATACTGGCTCTTTGCGGCTTTTGCCTGTGCAACGGAGGCCTCATACTTGGCTTTTGTCTCGTCATACTTCTGGGCGGAGATTACGCTCTGGTCGTAGAGTTTCTGCACTCTGTCGAAGGATTTGCGCATGACCTCCTCCTGGACCCTGGCCTGCTGCCAGAGTTCGTATGCGCCCGTGATCTGCTCCTGGCGCGCTCCGTTGGCTGCCTTAGTCTTCTGGGCGCGGGCTGCTGCGACGGCACCTTTAGCCTGTGCGAGTTTGGCGCGGACCTCAGGGGAATCGATATACACTACGGTATCGCCCTTGTGGACTTCCTGTCCCTCTTTTACATAGAGTTCCTCGACTCTGCCCGGCACCTTGCCGGATACGCGGTATTCGCTGGCCTCTACCTGGCCCTGGATTACAAGCGGCTTCGGTCTGGATACGAAATAACCGATTATCGAGATGATCAGGATTATGATCAGCAAAGCCGCAACACCTATCGTAATATTGTAGGTTTTCTGTTCTTTTGTCATAGTTTATGTATTTTTATTCATTATCAATATTGTAGTAACCTTCAGCCTTGCGGAGATTGGCATTGGCCATCTGCAGGTCGATTCCTGCATCGATGTACTCCGAATGGGCCTGGAGCCATGCGGTCTGCGCCGCGAGGACGGTATTGGTCTCGATGACCCCGGCCTCGAAGCCGACTGTGGCCATCCTCATGTTCTCCTCGGCGCTGCTGAGATTGTTCTCGCTCATGAGAAGTCTCTCGCGGGCCTCCTCCAGATGCTGACGGCTCTGCTCGACTTGGAGATTGATCATGTTCCTGGCATCCTCGAGCTTGTCCCTGTAGAGGGTCGCCTCTGCCTTGGCTTTGCGGGTCCGCTGGTAGGCTTCAGTCCCGTGGAATATAGGGACATTGACCATGACTCCGGCGCTGAAGAGTCCTCCGTTCCAACTGTTCTCGTATCCGTGGAAGGCGTTCGGATTGGTCACGCTGTATCCGGCAACGAGGGCGATCTGCGGCATCATGTCAGCACGCGCGATTCCGATTTTCTTGTCGTAGATCTTGGTGGCGAGTTCGAGACTGCGGGTTTCGGCGCGGTCTTCCCAGATATCCTCCATGCTCTTCTCTTCTCCCGGAACCGGGACCGGAATCGCGTCGAGGGCCTCGTCGGAGAGGGTTATCTGAGAGTCGAGAGGAAGGCCGATCTGCTTGCACAGAAGCATCTTTGCGAGTTCGAGGCCGTTGGTGGCTTTGGTAAGCATCATGTCGGCTTCGTTGGCCTTTACCTTTATCTGGAGTTCGTCAGACTTCGTGGCGACTCCTTCCTGGACAGAAATTGCCACGTCCTTCTCCAGCTGATGCAGCAGGTCGGAATATGATTCGGCGAGTTTCTTTTTGTTGGCTATCGATACTATCTGCCAGTAGGCCTGGTCGATATCGACGAGAACGTCGGCATATTTCATGTCATATTCGGCTCTGGCTAGCTCTTCAGCCATCTTGGCGATCTGGTTGGAAAGGACTATCTTTCCTCCGACGAATACCGGCTGCTTGAGGGTGACGGCCCCGATGAAGACGTTCTCGATGTCGAGATGCATGGATTTGTCGATATCCTGGCCGATAGCGTTGATAGGAGTGGCGATGTCCGGAGCGGTGGCGCTGCCGGAGCCGGATTCCTTAAGCATGTTCAGTACCGTCTGCCACATCGGGCTGTTCATGTACTCTGCAGCAAGTCTCGGGTCTGACATTATGGCCGTAGAGAGTTGGGTGACTGCTCCGTTGACTTTGCCGGAGATTGCGCCGACGGCCTGGTCGAGGGCTCCCTGGGCGCTCGTGCCCAAGTTTGTCAACATGGCAGACTGGCTGTCAGAGACCAGAGACAAGTTCCTGTTATTGTATAGGTACGCTCCCGTGGCGCTTATTTCCGGGAAGTAATTTGCACGGGCGATCTTTCTGTCGTACCCGGCCATCTCGACCTTAGTCCTTGCCTGATCGAGGTCTTTGTTGCTTTCTATCGCCATCTGACGGCATTCCTCCAGCGTGAGTACTTGCTGGGCATTCATCTGAAGAGGTAGAATGCATGTCGCTGCGATAATGGGGATGAAGATTCTTCTCATATTTAGTTTATTCTGTTTTTCCGGATTGTCTTTTCCTGCAAAAAAGTTGCCGTTTTATGCCCTAAAAACTGCCTTTTCTGGCTAAATATTGTTCAAAAGGTCGAAAATTGCGAAGAATTGATACTTTTGCATTTTATTTGCAGGGCAAGGGGGGGGATAAACTTGGTAAACTATATAGCCTGATTACATAAAATGGAAGAGACTTTGCAGACAATTGACATCAAAGGCTTTAAGTCGTTGTTTCCGATAGAGTATGACGCTGAACTCGGAGACGATTTCTTCATTGCCGACATCACTTACGACCGGGCATTGAGAATGCTCCAGTATCCTACCCGCTTCGACGGGTTCCTAGGGATCTTCTGTGTGCACGGGCATCTCAGCATGGATATAAACCTCAGCACCTATAAGGTGACCGAGAATTCCCTGCTGTTCAGCGTGCCGGGCTATATAATAAGGGTTTCGGACGTCGGGACCGATGACCTGAAGAATCTCAGGTTCATCGTGATCGCCGTTTCCCGCGGTTTCATGTCCAGCATGAGAATGGACTTCACCAGGCTTTTCAACGAGAGTATGAGCGTCCTGTCTAATTCATGTATCAGGCTTGAGCCGGATGAGCTTGCCCTTTGCAGCAAGTACATGACTCTGGCCATAGAAATAGTCAAGAATGGAGTGACCTCTTACAAGAAAGAAACTATCGGATCGCTCATTTCTTCGGTATGCTACTTCCTCGGCGGAATGTGGGCTGACAAGTTGTCCAAGGCGAGCCGGGAGAGCAATCCTGACATCTCCGCCAGGGCCAAGCTGGTCTTCGACCATTTCCTGCAGCTGGTGACAGACAATCATACTTCCCAGAGGAACATGGCCTTTTATGCTGACAAACTGTGTCTTACCCCGAAGTATCTCTCCAAGCTCGTAAAGAACGTAAGCGGCCGTTCGGCTCCGGAATGGATCGACTCCTTTGTCATCCTTGAGGCCAAGAACATGCTGAAATACTCCGAGATTTCCATCAAAGAGATAGTATACAAGCTCAATTTCCCGAATCAGAGCGTCTTCTATAAGTTCTTCAAGGCACATACAGGCCTGACTCCGAGCGAATACCGTAACAGTTAGCCATGCAGAATCTTACCGCATCCTTCGCCATCCATGCCCTGAATACCTTGGGCTACAAAGTCTCTCCTCCTATCGGAGAAAGGACTTTCGGCCAGTGGTCGTTCTGCTATCTGATTTCCGGCGAAATGTTCATGGAATCGGCACCGGATTCTTATCTGATCCGAGGCCATGAGTTCGTGCTCGTCCCTCCGGGAGTTCCGTTCCGCATCAGCTGGTACCGGGACAGTATCGGTTATATGGGAGGATTCGACGAGACAATCCTAAAGGATCGCAGCTACACCTGTCTTCAGGCCAGGAGGCCGCTCCGGGTGTCTGTAAGCGCCGATGATGAAGGCTTCGTCGACGAGCTCATGTACAAACTGCTCCGGAAGAAAGACGATATGCCCGTCGTTCTGGGTTGCCTGGATGTAATGCTGTCGCAGATCGATGCCGATACCCCGGAGAGCCGCATGCCTGACAAGCCGCTTGTGAATTTGTTCCTCGACAGGATCTTCGACAGGGAGAAGGAGTTCCTTGGGGTTGCCGGATACGCCGAAGAACTGAATGTCACGCCTAATTATCTCAATCGTCTTGTCCGCAAAAGTACCGGCCGCAGTGCGAATGAATGGATAGAGATTTCGCGCCTGACTTATGCGAAGTTGTTGCTCCGGCGAAAGGAACTGGCCATCATCGATGTCGCGGCCATGGTGGGTCTTCCTGACCAGTCCTATTTCTCCCGCTTCTTCAAGAAAATGGAGGGCGTCACTCCTTCAGAGTTCCGGAAAGACTTATAGATTTCTATTGAAACGTTTAGGATTGATTTGTCCTAATCTGCCCGGTTCTTGTCCTAAAATTGCTATACGGATTATCATAATTTTGCAGGCGTAAAACAATATGCCATGCACTATCTTGCTATAATAATTACAATTCTTGGCGGAGCGTTTGCTGCTGAACCTGAGAGTGAAGTGTTCGATACTCTCGCTGTTTCGGTAGTATCTTCTTCCGCAAAACTGGTACAACCTCTCGAACAGTTGTCTTCTCCTTCGACATCTGTCCTGTACAAAGACTTTGAAAGTCATGGGCTGAATAGTCCTAAACTTCTGTCTTCTATCGTTCCGAATCTTCATATTCCTGATTACGGAACTTCTATGACTTCCTCTATATATATGCGTGGATTCGGCTCCAGAATCGACAATCCGGTGCTCGGTCTTTATATAGATGACATCCCGGTGCTTGACAAGAACAACTACGAGTTCGAGCTGATGGACATCCGTCGTGCCGATCTCCTCAGAGGTCCTCAGGGCACTCTTTTCGGCCGTAATTCCCTTACCGGAGTTCTTTCAATCAGTACTCTCGACCCTTCAGTCATCAGTGGAGGCAAGGCTGTGCTGGAATATGGCTCCGCCAACACCATGCTTGCAAAAGGGTCATGGTATGGTGCCGGTCTCGGAGTCTCTGCCGCCTACAGGCACAGCGATGGCTTTTATGTCAATGAATTCGACGGTAGCGATATAGATAAATATGATTCTTTCTCGCTGAGGCTGACTCATGGGAAAGATCTGAATCCTCGACTCCATATGGACAATACCCTTTCGGCATCTTGGCTGGTGCAGGGCGGATATGCGTACCGCCGTCTGGTGGAGTCAGGAGAGGGCGATCCGGCTTATGGAGGAGTGCTGCTCCCGGTCAATTACAACGGCGACAGCGGTTACCGGAGGGTTTCTGTCCTCGGCGGAACGAAGTTTCGTTATGAGCATGACCGCTACCAGCTGCGAAGCGTGACCAGTATCCAGCTGCTCTTCGACCGTATGAATATGGACCAGGATTTCACTCCGCAGTCTGTGTTTACTCTGCAGCAGAAGCAGAAGCAGGCAGCAGTCACTCAGGAGTTTATCTTCCGTCCAAAGGAGGATGTCGAATGGTGGGACAGCCAGACTGGAGTCTTTGCTTTCTATCGCTACAATTATATGGATGCGCCGGTCAATTTCCTGTATGACGGAGTCAATACTCTTATTCTGGGAAATGCGAATAATGGTATACCGGATCCAGATTACCTGGATTTCCTGGAGGATGAATTTTTGATAGCTACTGATTTTAAAATACACACTTACAACACAGCGTTCTATCACGAGTCATATTTTACTTTCGGAAACTGGCATTTCACTGCAGGATTACGTCTGGATCACGAAGGTAATTTTATGAGATATTGCTCCGGGACCGAGTTGACTTTTATCTACTCCCCGATTATGAAGGCTTACGAACCTTTCGAGACAGTGTATAAGGGGTTGGAAAGGAATTTCTATTTTGAACTGCTTCCTAAATTATCGGCCTTATATGATTTTGGCAGTCTGAATGTGTTTGCAACTGTCTCGAAGGGTTATAAGTCTGGCGGATTCAACACCCAGATTTTCTCCGATATCCTGCAGAACAAGTTGATGGAAGGGATGATGAATCATATCGGAGTGCATTCAGTGGACAGCGGTGAGGCTCCTGAGGCGTCTGCGACTTGCTATAAGCCTGAGTCATGTTTCAACTATGAAGCCGGTCTGCGTTATTCTCATGTTTCGGAATCCGGCCACCGTATCTCTGCATCGGCGTCGGCTTTCTATATCGATTGCCATAACCAGCAGATCACCATCTTTCCTCCGGGAAAGAATACTGGACGCCGTATGGCAAATGTGGGCAAATCCCGCAGTTACGGAGCTGAAGCGGAGTTCTCTTATTCATACAAGAATTTCAGTGTCAATGGTTCGTATGGCTATGTGAATGCAAGGTTTACCGAGTATTCCGACGGAAAAAATGATTATTCCGGAAACCGTATCCCTTATTCTCCGGAGCAGACAGCTTTCATGCGTGCATCCTATACTCTTCCTTTAAGCGGAGGTATCATGGATAGCATCAGTTTCTCGGCCGATGCCAATTGCACGGGCAGAATCTGGTGGAACGAAGATAACTCTTATGTCGAGCCGGTCCATGTCCTTTTCGGTGGTGATATCACCCTGGATTTCGGAAAGTTTGACTTATATGTCCGCGGACGTAACCTTTCAAACCGCGATTATAATACTTTTTATTTCAAGTCGATGGACAACAGCTTTTTCCAGAAGGCGAAACCTGTCAGCTATACGGCTGGAATCAGATTAAATTTTTAAATATATAATTATGAAGAAATTAGTTTTCGGGCTTATGATAGCCCTCACAGTGTTCGCTGCATGCAGCAAAGATGATGACAACAAGGAAGTAACTGTAGAGGACGGTTCTTACGTTGGTACCGTCACCGTTGTCGAGCCTCCTTTTACCGCTTCTGATATCAAAGTTAGCGTTACACCAATCGAGGGTACAACGACTATGGATATCAAGATGTTCGAGGTTAAATTCAACGAGAGAATGCCAATTACCATAGATTTTACCATACCTAAGGCTTCTTATTCCATCGAAGGTGATACCATCAACATCTTCGGCGAAAACATTATTCCTACAATGGGTGCCGGATACGAAAAACCCGAGTATATTGTTACCGGACTCAAAGGAACAATCAAGGATGGAAAGATAGACTTCTCCCTCAACTTCGGCGCTTTCCCTACCAAATATTCAGGGACGCTCGCCAAGAAGTAACGATTTAATAACGAACTTATCGGCATTTAAAGCGCATTTAGTTGCTATTTCGAAAAATTTTAGCAAAAAAAATTAAAAATTGTTTTGTTAAAATGATTTAAAGAATTATATTTGCACCAGACATTCGAAAAGATTTTTTCATGTCTATTTGTTAAGTTCGTTTTATATACGGGATCAGGCTTTGGGGAAAGCCTGATCCCTTCTTTTTTGCGCAGATGACAAATATAAAAAAAGCGATACCGCATATGCAGTATCGCTTTTTCAATTATTTAGACTGCTTTAGAGCTCCCAGGCGAGGGCGGAGGCGCCGAGGATGGCGGCGTCGGACTCCTTGAGCTGGGAGAACACGAGCTTTACTTTGTTTCTCCAAAGAGGAAGCACATTGGCGTTCATGCTCCTTTCGATAGGGTCGCGGAGGAAATCCTTGGCCCTTGCGAGACCGCCGAAAAGCACAATTGCCTCAGGCGCAGAGAACTCGATGAAATCGGCAAACTTCTGTCCCAGGATATTTCCGGTATATTCGAAAATCTTGAGGGCAAGCTTGTCGCCATCCTTCGCGGCCTCATATACATCCTTCGAAGAAACCTTGTCAAGACTACGCAGCGTAGAAGGCTCATCAGTCATGTCAAGCCACTCGCGTGCCGTACGAGCGACACCAGTGGCAGAACAGTAAGTCTCCAGACAGCCGGTCTTTCCGCAGTTGCAGAGACGGCCGTTGTTGCGGACTGCGCAAGTATGTCCAAGCTCGCCGGCGAAACCGTCGTGGCCATAGACAATCTTTCCGTCAATGACAATGCCTGAACCTACGCCCGTGCCGAGAGTGATCATGATGAAATTCTTCATGCCCCTCGCGGCGCCATATGTCATCTCTCCCATTGCTGCCGCGTTGGCATCATTGGTAAGAGAAACAGGAATCCCGTTCATCGCGTCGGAAAGCAACTTCGAGAAAGCGATCTTCTTGGTGCCACCCCATGTAAGGTTGACAGCATTCTCGATCTCTCCCGTATAATAGTTGCCGTTAGGAGCTCCGACGCCGATACCGCGGATAAGTCCCTCGGCCTTGGATTCAGCGATGATATGCTGGAGAGCTTCGGCGAGCTCGGCGATATAAGGTTCGATTTCAGTATATGTGTCGGTACGGATGACGGTTTGAGCCAGCACTGTACCACGGGCATCAATGACGCCGCATTTGGTGGTCTGTCCGCCGACATCAATTCCGATTACAAGTTCTTGTG
>Ga0310695_10012547_pt1 | contig 11832 bp, 9 predicted proteins | sample RumenRJG_04DNA_FD_203882 | JGI IMG/M metagenome (GOLD analysis project Ga0310695, IMG submission 203882) | Bovine rumen microbial communities from Lethbridge, Alberta, Canada - RJG_04 (v2) (version 2) | ecosystem: Host-associated > Mammals > Digestive system > Stomach > Rumen | place: Canada... | reverse complement strand
TTCACGAGCAGGAGCGAGGATCCCTCAGGGCGCGCGGACTCGGGGAGGCAGGTAATCGTCACCTTTGACACCTCCGTCAGGTTTGACGCTGCGGCCGGCGGCGCGGGCAAAAAGGAGACAAAGGATGAGAAGGAGCACGCCATACCGCAGATCCGCGCAGGGAACCGCCCTGAGCGGAAGGAGGGGCTTTTCCCAGGCGATGTGACGCTCCGGCAGCTGAGGCCCGTGAGGACCACTGACGGACGGGAGATCAACGAGGCCTTCAGCATCCGGAGCACCATGGAGAAGACCCTGGTCGTGGACGACTTCAGGCAGGAGGTCTTCCGGGATCCGGAGACGGGAGGGACGCTCCGCTACAATATCTTCATTCCCAGGGGCTACACAGAGAAGGAGAAGTACCCGCTTGTCCTCTTCATGCATGACGCGAGCGGCGCAGGGCAGGAGGACACCTGGACGCTCCGGCAGGGGCTCGGCGCCGTCATCTGGGCGTCTCCCAGGGAGCAGGCGAAGCACCCCGCCATTGTCCTTGCGCCGCAGTATGACGAGGTCGTGACTGACGACAGCTACGCCCACACCGCCTCTGCCGAGCTTACGGCAGAGCTCGTGAGGCACATCATGAGGACCTACACCGTCGACAGCAGCCGGGTTTATGTGACCGGGCAGTCGATGGGCTGCATGATGGCGTATTTCCTGATGTCGCACTATCCTGATTTCTTCACGGCAGGGCTTCTCGTCGCCGGTCACTGGAACACCGCGGAGCTTGCCCCGATGAGCAGGATGCCGCTGTGGCTCGTCTCGGGCGGAGGGAAGTCACAGAGCGGAGCGGAAGGCGCCATCAGAGTGTGGGAGGCGCACGGCGGGGAGGCCTCGTCTGCCGAATGGCCGCTCTCCGCGTCAGACCGGGATCGTGATGACATGACGAGCGCGCTCATCGCGAGGGGCGGCAACATCCACTACTCGCACCTTACAGGCGGCTCGCACTTTGACACCTGGCGCGCCGCCTACGGCTTCGGCGCTGTTCGTGACTGGCTCTTCAGGCAGCGCAAATGACTCAGGCGCTGAGCTCCTTCTCGAGGCAGACGAGACGCACGCCGGGGATCCCGTTGAAGGTGCAGTCAACAATGTCCGCCTCGGTGTAGCCAAGGCGCCGGTACATGATCCGCGCCCTCACGTTGATGGCGTTGGTGTCCATGCGGAGATGGAGGCAGCCGTGCCTGCGCGCGTATTCCTCGTAGAACCTGACGAAGGCGCGCCCGAAGCCCCTGCCTCCGCAGTCCGGATCGACCGTCAGGGTGTGGAGAACCATGACCTCGTTGTCAGGCGCCCTGACGCTCCAGCGCGCCTCAGCGTAGCAGGGGACCTGCGCCTGGTTGATGACGGCTGACGCGACGATCCGCCCTCCGTCCTCCATCACGAAAAGATCGCGGAGCATCTTCCCTGCTGTCTCCTCTGTCGGGTAGACGCCCCTTATCCAGCCGATGACGGCCTTCCCCTGCTCCTCCATATCGTGGATCCTTTCGTAAATGGCGGCAGCAGCGGGGACGTCAGCCGCGGCTGCTTTCCTGATGTTCATATCATCTCTGTCCTGCGTCCTGAGCAGTTTCTGGGAAAAACTGCTGAAATTCCGGCTCATGATAGCCCCTCAGGGAGAGTTTTTCATCCGGTAACGCAAGTCCGCGCTTGAGGATTCAGACACGCCGTGCGGGAAATTCCTGACAGCTGATGTCATAAAAGTGCCTAAATTCCTGAAAAACTTTCCCGGATCTGCTCTTTGACCCCGGTTTTAGGCTGCTGGGCGTGTGGTAAAATCAGCGGCAGACATTTTCCAGAGAAAAATAAAGAAGAGAACATGAAAGACGTAGAAGTTGCCGGCGACGGCAGCGAGCAGATCAGACTCCATTCATTCACCGAGCAGGCCTACCTCAACTATTCGATGTCGGTCATCAAGGACCGCGCGCTCCCCAGCATCACTGACGGGCTCAAGCCCGTGCAGCGCCGCATCCTGTACGCGATGCACGAGCTCGGCATGCGCCCGGACTCCAAGACCCAGAAGTCGGCGAAGACCGTGGGCGCGGTAATCGGCAACTACCATCCGCACGGCGACACCGCCTGCTATGAGGCGATGGTCCTCATGGCGCAGGACTTCTCCTGCCGCTATCCGCTCGTGCAGGGGCAGGGCAACTGGGGCTCCAGGAACGATCCGAAGTCCTTCGCCGCGATGCGCTACACCGAGGCGACGCTCTCCCCCTTCTCCGAAGTGCTCCTTTCGGAGCTCGGCATGGGGACGGTCGACTGGGTGCCGAACTTTGACGGAACGCATGACGAGCCGAAGTTCCTGCCGGCGATGCTCCCGCACATACTCCTCAACGGCGTCACCGGCATCGCGGTCGGCATGGCGACCGACATCCCGCCGCACAACGCGCGCGAGGTCGCGGCGGCCTGCGTCGAGCTCATCGATCATCCCGATTCGACCGCGGCGGATCTCATGAAGGTCCTCCCGGGCCCCGACTATCCGACCGAGGCCGAGATCATCTCCTCGCCTGACGAGATCCGCTCGGTGTACGAGACCGGGAAGGGCACCATCAGGATGCGAGCAACCTATCTTACCATGGGCGGCGACATCATCATCACGGCTGTTCCCCACCAGGTGTCACCGGCGAACGTCATCAGGCAGGTTGCGGAGCTCATGCAGAAGAAGAAGCTCCCGATGGTGAGCGACATCCATGACGAGTCGGACATCCAGCATCCCTGCCGTCTGGTCATTGTCCCGAGATCGAACAGGGTGAAGCCCGACGAGCTCATGCTCCACCTCTTCACCTGCACCGACCTCGAGAAGACCTACCGCGTCAACATGAATGTTTTGGGCGAGGACGGGACGCCGAGGGTCTGCCCGCTCCACGATCTCCTCAAAGGCTGGCTCAGCTTCAGGAAGGACACCGTAAGGCGCCGCCTGCAGACGAGGCTTGACGCGATACTGAAGCGCCTCCATCTCCTTGACGCCCTCATGACCGTGTTCCTCAACCTAGACGAGGTCATAAGGATCATCAGGACCGAGGACAAGCCCAAGCCCGTGCTCATGAGCCGCTTCGGGCTTGATGACGAGCAGGCCGAGTACATCCTCGAGACCAAGCTCCGCGCGCTCTCCCGCCTGGAGGACATGAAAATAAGGTCCGAGAGGGAGAAGCTCGAGAAGGAGCGCGATGATCTCCAGGGCCTCCTCTCGGATGACGCGAGGTTCATGAAACTTGTGCGGAAGGAGATCATCGAGGCCGCGAAGAAGTGGGGCGATGAGAGGCGCTCGCCGATTGTCGCCCGCGACGCCGCAAGGCCCTACCTCGAGACTGCCATCACCCCGGCGGAGAACGTCATGGTCATCGTCTCGAAGATGGGCTGGGTCAGGGGCGCGAAGGGCTCGGGTGTAGATCCCGCCGCGCTTTCCTACCGTGCGGGCGATGAGTACCTCGACAGCATGATGACGAAGAGCAACCTTGACGCGGTCATCCTCACCGACCAGGGCAGGACCTACACCCTGAAGACTGGAGACCTCCCGTCGGCGAGGACCCAGGGCGTGCCCCTTACGAGCATCTTCACCTTCTCTGCGGGCGAGAGCGTGGCCTGCCTCATCCCGGGCGCCTCAGGCGACCGCTTCCTCCTTGCGACGTCTGACGGCTACGGCTTTGTCGCGCCCTATGACGCCTTCGTCTCGAAGAACAGAAGCGGCAAGGCCGCGGTGACGGTGAAGGAGGGCACCTCGCTCCTCCGCCCCGTGAGGGTTCCGGAGAGCGCCGCGGAGCTCCTCGTGTTCGTTGTCTCCGGCGACGGCAGGCTCCTCATCTTCCCGCTCTCCGGACTCCCGGAGCTCGCGAAGGGCAGGGGACAGAAGCTCATGCAGCTCCCCGAGACTGATGACGAAGGGAGCCAGGTCCTTGCCGTAACGGCCGTGGTGCCCGCTGACCGCCCGGCGGTATTCACATCAGGCAAGAGAAAGTTTACACTTAGCCCCGGAGACTTTAAGATCTACGAGGGAGCGAGGGCCCGCAGGGGAACCGCGCTCCCGAGAGGCTTCCGCCGTGTCGACCGGATTGATGTGGAGAATGAGTGATGCTGGCCGCTTTCAGAACCGTTTTGCTGCTGTCCCTTTTTGTAGTGTGGTCAATAATCGGCCTCATCATCGGCATCCTGAGGCCGCGGCATCCCGAGAACACCTACATCATGGCGAACCGCCTGCTCTCGCTTGCGGCCCCGATCATGGGCTTCAAGATCCATATTGAGGGTGAGGAGCTTGTGAAGGACATTAAAACCGGCATTTACGCCGGCATCCACCAGAGCAACTGGGACATTGTCTTCCAGGCGAAGTGCATGAGGAAGGGCGTGGTCTCGGTCGGGAAGAAGAGCCTCCTCTGGGTGCCGCTATTCGGCTTTGTCTACTACCTCGCGGGCAACATCCTCCTCGACCGCGCGAACGCCAGGCACGCGGTCGGCACCATCAAGAAGGTCGCCTCCGAGATCAGGGACAGGGGCCTTTCGGTGTGGATGTTCCCCGAGGGGCACCGCTCGCTCGGGAAGGGGCTCGCGCCCTTCAAGACCGGCGTTGTCTATCTTGCTGCCGAGGCCGGCTGCCCGGTGATCCCGGTCGTGTCATCGTCGTATTTCAGCAACATCAGGCTCGGGCGCTGGAACAACGGTCACATCGTGCTCCGCTACCTGGAGCCGCGGGTCTATGAGAAGTTTGAGAGCAACCGTGACGCGAAGGCCGCGGCAAAGGCTCTCCATGACGAGATGAAGGCCGCGCAGGACGAGCTCACGGCAAAGGCCGACGCTCTCAATGCCCCGGAGGGCATCGCGCCCGTCGGGACAGAGGCTGCGGAGGCTGCCTCTGAGGTGAAGGCAGCACCTGCGGCAAAGCAGCAGCCATCAGGGCAGGAGAATCCGGCAGTTAAAGAGCCGGAAGGCGTGAAAGAGCCTTCCGGAGAGAAGTGACGATATGAAGGTCATGAGGCTTTCACCAGACGGCAGGAGGCGGGCAGCGGCCCGGCTCCTGCCTCTTCTTTTTGCACTGCCGGCATTTTCAGCAGCCGGAGAGGCCCTGCCTTCTGCAGAGCAGATCACTGACAGTTTCGCCGCAATGTCCTGGAGTGCAGGCTCCGAGGAAGGCTCCTCAGCCGCGGCCCTGTACGCGGGCGCTGAGACACTCTACTGCCAGACCGGCCGCGAGAGGGTGAAAAAGCTCTGCGCCGGGGACACGCTTAATGATGATCTCATGGAAAAAATCACCTCGTCCGGCTTTCCTGACGCAAAGAAAGGAGAGAGCGCCTCGGGTTCGGTGTTCTACGGTGAGAAAAGAAGAGAGCTTTACTTTGTCCTGAGGACACAGGCCGGCACTCTCTGCAGGGCCCTCAGAGTGAGCATCGGTGACGCGGCGGCGAGAGCCGGGAAAGCCGTTGTCTCAGAGTGCTCCGCTGACAACTTCGTGCTTCCCGCGTCCCCCTCCGTCACCCCGCTTCCTCCGGAGACTCTCTGGGGCGGCGTGAAGGTGAAAGGCGCGGCTCCGGAGCTCGCGCTGCATTCGCTGAAGAGTTCAGAAGCTGGGAAAGACGTGCCGGCTGCGGCTCTCCCTCTGCCGGACACGGTCCTCACAAACATTGCCATGACCGTCACGGGAGGCGGGAGCAGCAGATCTGTCACCTGCCTTGCCGACGTCCGCCACCTGGAGCGCTGCGGCTCCTCCGGGAATTTCTACGCCGGGGCTGACATCGCCCTGCTCCCCGGGGAGGTCCTCGAAGCCGAGTCGCGTGACGGCAAGTCTGCGGCAAAGGTCTTCATCACTGACGGGAAGACGAGGATCCCCGCGTGGTATTCTGACCTCCGGCTCCTCGAGAAGGGCGGAAAAGGCCAGGGGATATCGGATTTCGCGCTCGCGTCAATGGAGCCTCCGGCCACTTTCGCGGGATTCAGCAATGACACCCTCTATCTCGCCGTCCATGAGAACGGGACGGAAGGCCCCGTGACCGCCATAAGCGTATCTCCCAGGATGTCTCCCGGGCTTGACGGGGGGAGCCTCAGGTTCTTCCTGAGATCCGCCTCTCCCTACTCGTTCCCCGGCTACTGCTCTGCGCTCTCACGCCTGCTTGAGAGCGCGGAGGATGACAGATCCGTCCCTGACGCGCTCTATGACAGCGCGGTCCTCCGCCGCGCAGCCTACTGCCGCGGAGGGCTCCTCGGACACTTCTGCACCAGGGGCAGGCGCGCCGACACGCTCCATCACGGGACTCTCCGCTCAGCCGAGCGGTATTTTTCCGCGATGAAGGGAGAGCTTCTCTTCAGGAAGTCCCTGGAGCTCGCGGAGGGCGGCAGGGCGGGAAGCGGCAGCGCCTCGTTCAGCCCGGAGCTTGACATTTATTTCCGGGAGTTCATGCGCCTTGATGAGCTGCAGAGGAGGCGGAAAGCCTCTGAGGCTGACCGCGCTCTCCTTGAGGGCGGGCACTGGGCAGGAATTCCGGAGCTTGACGGCGATGACCGCTCCTGCCTTGATGATCTTGAGCGTCAGGGAGCCGACCGGAAATAAAAAAAGCCCCCGCCTGGCGGGAGCCTCTGATTGGACTTTCAGAGCCTACTGCTGCAGCTCACGGAGCCTCCGGTAGGCGCCGTCCTTCCTTTCCATAAGCTCCCTGTGGGTGCCGCTCTCGATGATCCTGCCCTCGTCCATGACCGCGATGCAGTCCGCGTCCTCGACGGTCGAGAGGCGGTGCGCGATCACGATCTTGGTGATTGAGCGGTCAAGCGAGCGGAGGGCCTCCTGAATGGCCTCCTCCGACTCGGAGTCGAGGGCGCTTGTGGCCTCGTCGAGAATGAGGATCGGGGTCTTCCTGAGGAGCGCCCTCGCTATCGCGATGCGCTGCCTCTGTCCGCCCGAGAGCGCGCTGCCGTTCTCCCCGAGGACCGTGTCATAGCCATTGGGGAGCTTCCTGATGAAGCTGTCAGCGTTCGCGGCCTTCGCCGCTGCCTCAATCTCCTCGCGGCTGTGCTTCCCGCCGTCAGCGTAGGCGATGTTCGCGGCAACGGTGTCGTTGAAGAGCATGACGTTCTGCGAGACAAGCCCGATGGAGCCGCGGAGCGACTCGAGCGTGAAGTCCTTGATGTCCTTCCCGTCAATGCTGACAGTTCCCGAGTCAGGATCGTAGAACCTCGTGATGAGCGCGGCGAGCGTGCTCTTGCCGGATCCCGAGCGTCCGACGAGCGCCGTGGTGGTGCCGGGCCTCATCTCAAGGGTGATGCCGCGGACGGCAGGCGTGTCCTTCCCTGGGTAGGTGAACGTGACGTCCCTGAAGCTCACCTCACCCTTCACGTCCTTCAGGACCTCGGTTCCGGTGGCGCTGTCCTTCTCGGTCGGATGGTCGATGATGCCGAAGAGCGACTGAAGTCCCGTGATTCCTCTCTGGACCTTGTTGTTGACCTGCATGAGGGTCTTGATGGGCTTCAGGAGCATCATCATCGCGGTGATGATGGTGGCGAAGCCGCCGGCTGTGAGGCCGCCAACCAGGTCGGGATTTGTGGCCATGACGAGGATGGCGGCAAGGGCCGAGGAGGCGATGAGCTGCACCAGGGGAGAGCCGACGGCCTGGATCTTCACGACCTTCATCGTGGTGTCCCTTATCGCGCCGCTGCTTTTCGCGAAGCGCTCGTTCTCGACATCGTAGCCGTTGAACATCATGACCTCGCGGTGGCTCAGCAGCATCTGCCCGGTCTCCGATGTGATGTTCCCGACCGACTGCTGCAGCGAGCGGCTGTAGCGCCTTATCCTCCTTGAGATGGTGGAGACGATGAAGCCGACCACCGGGCCGATGACGAAGAAGATGATGGTGAGCTGCCAGGATGTCCAGATCATGAGGCAGAGGAGCCCGATGACGGTGGTCGCCTCGCGCACGATAGTAACGATGGCGTCGCTCGCCGTATCCTTCACCTGCTCGGCGTCATAGGTAATCTTCGCAATGAGCTCGCCTGACTTGTGCCTGTCATAGAAGCTCACCGGCATCCTGAGGAGCTTCGCGAACACCTCGCGCTGCAGCGTCATGACCACCGTGTTGCCGATGTAGTTGATGTTGTAGTCGGAGAGGAACTGCGAGAGCCCGCGGAGGGCGACGATGCCGATGACGACCCAGGGCATCCAGAAGAGCACATTGCTGTTGTGCGCGTTGATGCCGTCGTCAAGGAGCGGCTTTATGGTGCTGACGAACACCGTGTCGGTGAGGCCGTTTCCGACCATGCCGATGATGGCCAGCACGAAGTAGATCTTGTAGTTGAGAATGTACCCGAGGAGCCTTCTGAGAAGCCTCGAGCTTGGTTCGCTGCTGCGGAGATCGCTGCAGCTGTCCGGAGTGCCCTGATTCATTGTCTGTCCTGATGATTTACCTGATGGGGCATTTTATCAGGAACGGGAAATCGCCGGCTTTAAGGCGTAGAGAGACTGGCAGATACAGCAGAAGTCAGGGAAGACATGGAAGCAGAATGCTCCATGAGATCCCTGATGGCGCATGCGGCAGGCCAGTGTGGAGAACCGGCAATGATGTCGGTTACTGCTTGTTTCCCTTAAGCTTGCCGTGGCTGCGGAGCCATTCCCTGAGTGCCGGAACAGAGGCTTCCGGAACAACCTCCTTCACGAGTGGCCAGTTCTGGGCCTCTATCTCCTCGATCAGGTACTGGGCAGAGTTCAGAAAGAATTCAACGCTGTACTCTTTTGTCTCCTTAGGATATTTTCGTGCGAGGTAGCGCAGACCGTCAACAAAGCCCATGTCAGGAGCACGTACAACAATATCCTCGTAGCATTCGCTCATCCAGAGGTATTCCTCCAGTGTGCAGCCGTCATAGAGGTACCTGATCATGCCAGGCATATCCTCGGCTATGACATCGGCAATCTCCTGATGGCATTTATCTACGCCAATGTCATCGTCATCGTCTGTGTTGATTCGTTTTGTGATACACTTTTTGAATTTCTGGATATCCATTACCTTCTCCTTAGTTTTGCGACAGGCTGTTCGTACATAGGAAATACTGTACTGATTGCACCATCAGTAAGCTTAACCCCAACATAAACCCCTCTCCATGTGCCATCAAGGATGGGGGCATCTGAATTTATGTTGTGCTTTAGCCCTGCAACATATTCTCCTGCTTGACGAATATCGTCTTCAGTCCAGGTTTTGGGGAACCAAGCTTGTTTTTTTATTCGCCCCCTTAATCGAGACGGTATTAGTACTTCCCCGATACGCACGCCATTGCTATAGGTTTTTGTTATATGATATTCGATGCGGTATTTATCAAGCAGATCCATACCTTTCTGTCCATGTCCGCCGCTTGCAAGAACTAAGACAGTAATATGCTTGTTGTCCTTATATATGAGACTATGCTTGAATTTCCCTTCATCAGAATGAACAACAGCGAAGTCGCTTACAGTGTACCTGCCACCATTGGTGCGCATGTATCGTCCGCTCTTACTTGTTCCCACGCTGTCTGCCTCCTCTTACCACAGAGGTCCAGTCGGGGTAGTTAATGAAGCGAGTCCGATCCTTGAGGTCCTTAAAAACCTTATCAGGCATGGCTCCATAGACAAGGACAATTTCCGGCTCGAGCTCCGAGAGCATAGCAATCAGTCCTTGCCTCAGCTGGTACTGCTCTTCAGCACTCTTGCAGCATCCGTAGGTTCCGATGCTGACGATACTGTTCTTAGGCAGGCCAAGAAAGGCAAATTTTTCAGGGAGTTTGCGGGTTGTGTAGCTTCTTTCATCGCCCCAGCGCACATTTGGGATTACGTAATACCCCCTGCTCTGATAGTAGTGTCCGATGGCGCGGCTGCGGTAGGTGTTGGCTATCTGGACGGTAAGAGGAGAGTCGACATAAAGAGAATTGTCCAGTGTGACAATACCAGGGAACTGTGACAGTACATCTTCAAACTCATCAGGACTGCGGAGTATGTCGGCGAAATTGGTGTCGTACTCATAGAAGACCAGGAATTCATTGTTACTGATACTGCGGCTGTGCTTTGAAAAAGGAATCATTCCTTTTGGAACAATCAGCCTGTCAGGTCGGTTGATAACAGGCATCTCAAGGATGCCGTCAAAGTGAGCTGTTTCGACGAATTCTGGGTTGAAACCATCGTCGATAATGATTTTATGGTGACTCATATCGTTCCTTCTGCCTGAAACAGGCAGCGAAAAACTGTTTATGCGGCGAATCTGCATGATTCGTCAGTTGATGTTTAGGAACAGATATGCTATGCTTGCTTTGACCACTCGAAGCTATGCATTAGCATATCTGAGAGAAGAAACGCTGAGAAGGATTGCTGGAAACAATTCTTCAAAGCGTTTTTTGTTTGCGGTTACATAAAAGCCTCCTTATTTTCGTATAAGCTAAGACAGCAGTATCCCGAGCAGATCGAGGTAGCAATAGGTTCGGTTTCTTTTCTTGCTGTCAGAGTATAGAATTTTGCTGTCTACGAGCTGTGACAGGTATCTGTTTACAGACGGTTGTGCGACTCCGGTTACTTCGGCGAGCTTCTTGCCACTGATGATGGGATATTTATAAAGCGCATTTATAACATCAACAATATTGGAAGAATGGATTAGTCCTCGTGCGATTCCAAGGTGCCTTTCATAAAGAGAATTGATTTTTGAAATTGTATCAATATATTTTGTACACTGCTTTGTTACAGTATTAAGGAAGAATTTGATCCATGAATTCCAATCATCCTTGTAGCGGATATTATTGAGCAGTGTATAGTATCTCACCTTATCTCTTTCCAGTGCCTCACTGATAAAAAAGCAGGGGAGTTCTATCTGATGCTGGGAGAAAAGATACAGAGGTATCAGCATCCTTCCGACACGGCCATTACCGTCCATAAAAGGATGGATTGTCTCAAATTGTGCGTGGATTATTGCAGTTCGCACAAGAGGCCGCAAATTGTCGGCAGGGGCATTGATGTATTCAATCAAATTGCCCATCAGCGGCATCACTTTTTCCGGTGCTGGCGGAACAAAAGTAATGACATGGCTTGAGTCGCTTTTGCCAATGTAGTTTTGCTTGTTCCTATATTTGCCGATTATTGCAGGTTTCCTTACATTGCCAGTCATGAGAATCTCATGAAGTTTGCAGAAAAATTCGTGAGAAAAGACATGCTGTCTGAGCAGTTTGTATCCTTCTAATGCAGCGTTATTGTAGTTGTTTACTTCATTCAGATTTTTATCCTTACCATTTGGCGCAACCTGGTTGATGAGAACGCCGTCAAGAGTCGCCTGGGTTCCTTCAAGTGCAGACGATGCCAATGCTTCTTTTTGCTGCAGTGTAGGCATGAACAAGGAGCTGTCGAGCTTGCTGTCGTGGATTTTGGTTTTGTATACCTCCAGCTTGACAGTTGCATCGATCAGTTCCTCAACAAAACAAGACTGATCTATTACACCAGGGGAAAGAGGCAAATTTGACGGACAGTATGAATCATTCATTGGTTAATTCCTTTGCTAATGGTTAATATAGCTCCTATAGACTCAAAAATCAAGCAAAATGATTCTATTTTTGGAGTAAAAGTGTTTTTGACTAATTAAATTCGATATTTTGTTAATAACCATGAAAACCTACTATATAGAGGTTCCGTTGGAAATTGAGTAAAAAGTCTTTGAATATAAAGTATTTTGAGACAAAAGCTGCAGCATGTTTGCTGAGATTGATAAATATTCTGAAGGTCTTAGGCTGTTATACTTCATTAGTGAGTTTGTGTTTTTTTAAGAAATGATGCTATGGAAATTTATCATGGAAGTCAGGAGATCGTTCAGTATCCTCTTATAAGAA
>Ga0310695_10012543_pt1 | contig 11834 bp, 8 predicted proteins | sample RumenRJG_04DNA_FD_203882 | JGI IMG/M metagenome (GOLD analysis project Ga0310695, IMG submission 203882) | Bovine rumen microbial communities from Lethbridge, Alberta, Canada - RJG_04 (v2) (version 2) | ecosystem: Host-associated > Mammals > Digestive system > Stomach > Rumen | place: Canada... | reverse complement strand
TTGCCTACGACAACTTGCAACTCGACGCGAAGTCCGCGCTCGGCAAGGTTAAGCTCAACGAAGAACAGTTCGGGACGTATCTGCGATTCTCCGACGCCTACGGGTATACGTTTGCGACGGGTACGATAGGAATTTCCGATTACGACCTCTCCAGAGCGATTCGTCTGCCCAACTACACGCCGCTGAAGTATAACGGATCGACCGGCGGTTGGTCTGGCGGAGCGTACATTGAGCGCGGCTTCACGTTCACGCTACCCGGCTCCGATCTCCAACCTTACGGCGGTTTGCAGTACACGCACCTGCATGCGGATAAATTCTCCGAGGGCGGTTCCCTTCGTACTCTTGGAATTAAATCGTCCGACGCGGAATACAACAGCTTAGAAGGCGTCCTCGGCGTTCGATGGCTGAAGTCGACGCTCGTCGGAGCGAGACAGTTCGACTTCAACGCGTACGGCAACTGGACGCACGAATTCCTCGATTCCGCGCCTGACGGCTATATCGCGCTTGCGGGCCGTCCCGACGGAACGATTCACGTCGTCGGCAACAGCGTGGGACGCGATTGGATCTACGCGGGTCTTGGCGGCAAGCTGCATGTGAACGACGTCTTCAGCGTCTATGGCGGCGCCGACGTTCAGGTCAACAAGTACACGACTTACGTCAACGGTCACGCCGGCATGTCCTATACGTGGTGATCCTCGGCGCGGAGAAACGCGTCAGCTTAAAAGATTCAACGGCTAGTCGACGAGCCAGAGTCCCCGCGGGGGAGTCTGGCTCGTTTCTTTTCGAGAGACTTGGACGTCGTTCTTTTAGAAAAAATGAAAAATACCCCGTTGACGGTTTTTAAACGGACGTTAGAATGAACGCGTTCTTGTTGAGGCTTGCGGGTTTCGCTCAAGGACGTTCCTTCGGGGAGTTAGCTCAGTTGGGAGAGCGCGACGTTCGCAATGTCGAGGTCGAGGGTTCGACTCCCTTACTCTCCACTGAATACCGGTTTTTGCGAACCGGTATTTTTTTTAATCTTGGGCGACTAGCTCAGTTGGTTAGAGCGCCGCTTTCACACGGCGGAGGTCAACAGTTCGAGTCTGTTGCCGCCCATTCGACGCGACTCCGTGTCGTTAAGAGTTAAGAGACTGTCCTTTGTCGCAGTCGACTGGCGTAAACTCCGGTTCTTTGCTCTCGGGCGAGAATTCGGAGTTTCTTCATTTCTTGAAAACTCCACCTCAAAAAGGCGCGGATTCTGTCGGAGATCTTGGACGAAATCGCCTATAACTGATTGTTGACGTCGTTTGCTTTTCTCAAGAAATCCTAGCGTTTTCTACTGCTTTTTTCAGCGCCGCGCTCCGTCGCGTCGCGCTTTTTCGCGACGAGGTTGTTGACGGCAGAACATAGAATTGGAATAATGGTTTACATAAGGTTTTTCTCTTAGGAACTGCGGCGACGCCCTTCTTTCGCGCCGTCGAGCCAAAGGGAAAAACTCGTCAAATTGGCGGAAACAGAACGATCGCGCGACGCTTTTCCGCTACAATCGCTCGTTTAACAAACGATAGTTTTCCATTTGATTTAGATCTACGGAAGACGCCCATGGTTAACGTCAATCCGAAATATAGAGTTTTTTTCATATCCGCTTTAGTTTCAGTCGCGGCGTCGTTATTTTGCGTCGCGTTATGCGCGTTCGGGCAGGATTCGTCTTCTCTTTCGAAATGGTCTGAATCGAGTTCTCGCAAGGCGGGAACGCGTCAGACGCTTGAGATTGGCGACGTCGCGTACGGGTTCTGCTGGATACCCGCCGGAGAGTTCGACATGGGGTCGCCGGAATCGGAAAAAGGTCATGGCGGCGACGAGACGCTTCATCATGTTGAGTTGACGAAGGGCTTCTGGATGTTGGAGACGGAGGTCACGCAGGCGCTTTATAAAGAGATCATGGGAACGAACCCGAGCAATTTCAAGGGAGATAATCTTCCCGTTGAGATGGTCTCGTGGGAAGACGCGACGAGATTCTGTGACAAATTGACGGAGCGTCTCCCGAAGGGACTGAAGGCGTCTTTGCCGACGGAGGCGCAGTGGGAATATGCGTGTCGAGCCGGCACGACGACGCCTTTTTCTTTTGGGAGCGACTTGAACGGCGACAAGGCGAACTGCGACGGGAATTTCCCCTATGGAACGTCGACACAAGGAAAGTCTCTCGGAAAAACAAGTTCCGTGAAGAGCTATGAGCCGAACGCATGGGGGCTCTACGATATGCACGGCAACGTTTGGGAATGGACGTCCGACTTCTATGGCGCTTATCCTTCGGGAACGGTTGTCGATCCGACGGGGCCCGATACCGCTTCGGACCGCGTGATTCGCGGCGCGTGCTGGGGCGACGACGCGTGGAACTGTCGCTCCGCGTATCGGTTAGGGATTTCCGCCGTCGCCCGGATCGGCAACCTTGGGTTGCGCTGTTTGCTGAGTTGCGACTAGTCCTGTAAGGCAGGCTAGCAGGGAGTCGATCAGAGCTCGCGTAGAACGTAGGCCGTCGGCGCGGGACGCGTCGATAGCGCGCCGTAGCGAACGCGAGATCTGATCGACGGTTAACACGCTAAGCAAGACGACGCTTAAGACGGCGGGGAACAGACTCTTCACGAGGACTCAAGATCGCTCCTAATCGACTCTATAATATGCGGACGCGATTAGATCTAGGTTCGTTTTAAGACAGACCGACGGCGCTTGGATGTTCCAGAACTGCGTGAATAACGTCTGGATTCGAGGCGCCGGCGCGTTTTACTTTCGTTTTGCGTTTTGCGGGGAGAATCTATTCTGACGCTTGCCGTCGCCTTGATCTTCACGTCGTTTGACTTGCGACCGTCTCTCGTAGAATCGACCGTCTTGTCGAGAAAATCTCAGACGGCGTATAGAAACAGCCTGAAACCGACGCTAACCGCAGTTTCAGGCTGTTTCTTTACGCTTTTTTTCGCCGTTTGCTCAGAAGGGCGGTTCGGCGCCGGACTTCGACGCTTTTTTCGCGGTCTTCTTAGCGGTCGTCGCTTTCTTAGTCGTTTTCTTGGCGGCGGCTGACTTTTTAACGGTCGCCGTTTTCTTAACGGTCGCTTTCTTGGTCGTTTTCCTTCGCGTCGTTCCGCCGCGAGCGGCGCGGGCGGCGAGGAGTTCCAGCGCTCGTTCCGCCGTCAGTTCCTCGGGCGCAAGGTCGCGCGGGAGAGACGCGTTTGTCGCGCCGTCGGTCACGTAGGGACCGTAACGACCGTCGAGGAGTTTAATCTCTTGCTCCGTAACGGGCGAGACGCCGAACGTCTTGAGCGGCTCGGTCTTTTTCGCCGCCGCCCGTCCGCGCGTCTTCTCTTGCGCCAGCAGTTCGAGCGCCTGTTCCAACGTGATCGAGAGAGGCGAGAGACCGGCAGGAATCGACCGCGTGTCCGTTCCGCGCTTGACGTACGGTCCGAAGCGACCGTTGCTCGCGATTACCGGCTGACTCGTTCCGGGATCGACGCCGAGCGTCTTCGGGAGACTGAGAAGCTGGACCGCCACGTCGTACGTGACGTCGTTTTCGGACATGCCTTTGAGGAGAGACGCGTATCTCGGCTTCCCGCCGTCTTCGCCGTCGCCGAGCTGCACGTACCAGCCGAATCGTCCGTTCTTCAGATAGATCGGCTCGCCCGTCTCCGGGAAGGTTCCGATTGGCGTGTTCGCGTTCTGGTTCGCGTGGAGAATTTCGAGCGCTTTTTCGAGCGTCGTTTCGTCAGGAGGCAGATCGTCGGAGATCGGCGCCGTGACCCCGTCCTGCTCGAGGTACGCGCCGTAGCGACCGACGCGGACGTAGACGGGCGCGCCTTCCTTGCCGTTAGCGTCGACGGGCGTCCCGACGAGGAACTGGCAGATCGCGCGGGCGTCGATTTCGTCGAGCTTCGCGTCGATCTGACGTTTGAGTCCGGCCTCAAAGGTCGCGGGGAAGGGGAATTCGGCGTCGCCGCCTTTTCCCGCGTGGTCTTCCGTCTCGCCGAAATAGAACGCTTTCAGATAGGAAACCTCGTCGCGCTTGCCGTTGCTGATTTCGTCGAGCGCGTTTTCCATATCGGCGGTGAAGCTGTAGTCGACGAGTTCGGGAAAATGCGTTTCAAGGAGATGACAGACGGCGAACGCAATCCACGTCGGAACGAGCGCGCCGTTCTTCTTAAAGACGTAGCTACGGTTCTGAATGACCTCGATGATCGACGCGTAGGTGCTTGGACGACCGATTCCCAAATCTTCGAGCGTTTTCGTGAGGGACGCTTCCGTGTATCGCGCGGCGGGCTGGGTCGTATGACCTTGCGGCGTAAGGGCGAGGATATCGAGACGGTCGCCCTTCTGAACGTCGGGCAGATATCGTTCCTGATCGGCGAGTTCGGCGTCGGGATCGTCTTTTCCCTCGACGTAAGCGCGGAGGTATCCGGGGAATTCGATCGTTTTGCCGCCGACCTTGAAGAACGCGTCGTCGACCGCGACGACGACGGTCTTCTTCTTGCCGCGAGCGTTCGTCATCTGAGACGCGATCGTTCGCTTCCAGATCATGTCGTAAAGCCGATATTCGTCGTTCGAGAGCTGCGCGCGGAGTTCGTCGGGGAGCGGGAAACGGCTTCCGGCGGGGCGAATCGCTTCGTGCGCTTCCTGCGCGTTCTTGACCTTATTGACGTAGAAGTTCGGTTTCTCAGGGAGATATTCCGCCCCGTAATGCGTTTCGATCAGTTCGCGCGCCGCATTAATCGCTTCTTGAGAGAGAACCGTCGAGTCGGTACGCATGTAGGTGATGTACCCGTTCTCGTAAAGACTCTGCGCGACGCTCATCGTCTTCTTCGCCGTGAAGCCGAGCTTACGGTTTGCCTCTTGCTGGAGCATGCTCGTGGTGAACGGCGCGCCGGGATGCGTCGTATGCGGCTTTTCTTCAACCGACTCCACGACGGCGTTAAACTGCTTGAGGCGCGACACGAGCTCGCCGGCAGATTTTTCGTCCAGTAGCGCGAATTTCGCCGGATTCTTTAACTTTCCGGTCGTCGACTCGAAGTTCTTCCCGTCGGGAATCGCCTTGTCGCCAATCTTCTCGAGGGGCGCTTGGAATCCTTTAGACGTGCCGACGGGCGCGAACTCGCCGAGAACGTCCCAATATTCGGCGCTTTGGAAGGAGATTCTTTCACGTTCACGTTCGACGACGAGCCGCATCGCGACGCTTTGAACGCGTCCCGCCGAAAGATTGCTCTTAATTTTGCGCCAGAGGATCGGCGACGTTTCGTACCCATAGAGACGGTCGAGAATACGCCGCGCCTCTTGGGCGTGGACGAGATTTAAGTTGATATCGCGGGTATTTCCGAGCGCTTTGAGAATCGCGTCTTTCGTGATTTCGTGGAAAACTAGGCGCTGATAGGGGACGTTCGGATTGAGCGTTTCCGCGAGGTGCCAGCTGATAGCTTCTCCCTCGCGGTCCTCATCCGTCGCGAGATAGAGGGTCGAGGCGTTTTTGAGGAGCGACTTGAGCTTTGAGACTTGTTTCTTTTTATCGTCTGGAACGACATAATAGGGTTCAAAGTCTTTTTCGACGTTGACGCCGAGATTTGCCCATGATTTTTTACGATCGCCGACGGCGATTTGACTCGCACGCTGGGGCAAATCTCTAATGTGACCGACGCTGGCTTCGACTACGTATCCCGGACCGAGGTATTTGCCGATCGTTTTTGCTTTGGCAGGGGATTCGACGATAACTAAAGCGGGACCTGTAGTATTTGCTTTGCTTTTCGCCATTTGTATATACCGACGTTATGATAAGTCAACCTAATATGCGCGGGAACAGGGTTCTGGCGTCGCCTCTTTCCGCGAAACGTGGGCGTTTTCTTCCTTCAATTATCAGACCGTAAACGCCAGCCGAGTTCGCGAGAAGCTCGCGAATTTGGACGATCTGCGGATAATTTGATAGCGTTGACTATGGATTTTGTCAAGAGCCAATTTTTAGATCGCGCTGTATTTTTATCGGTTTACGACGTTTAGGCGTCTGTGACGCGTAGCGAGATTTATGCAAATCACGACGCCTCCGCGCGAGGTCTCTTTGACATTTTTCTGGATTTCGTTATACTCAAGGCGTCGGGACGGGCGCGACTTCGGCATATACAGAGGTCTACGTCGCGCCGTCGTTCCCTTTTAGCGGAGGAAGCAGTGAACTCTGAAAGTTGGACGAGTCGCCTGTCGCGGGAACGGGTCGTCGTCGCCCCGTCGTTGTTGGCGGCGGATTTTGCGAATCTTGAGTCGGAGATACGCAAGCTCGAGGCTGGCGGCGCGCAAGTCCTCCATATTGACGTTATGGACGGGCGTCTTGTTCCCAATATTAGCTTCGGCGTACCCGTCGTCTCGGCGATCCGTAAGGTCACGACGCTCAAGCTTGACGTGCACCTGATGATCGTCGAGCCGGAACGTTACGTCGAGGCGTTTCGAGCCGCCGGCGCGGATTCTCTTTCGATTCACATTGAAGCCGTTCCCGATCCGACTGAACTTCTTGGCAAAATCCGCGACCTTGGAGCCGCTCCTGGATTGGTTCTGGATTGCGGGACGCCAATCAGCGCGATTCTTCCTTACGTCGAACTTGCCGATATCCTGCTGACGATGAGCGTTCCCGCGGGTTTTGGCGGTCAAGCTTTTCACGCCGAAGTTTTGGATTCCATTCGGACGTTGCGTAGATTGGCGCGTCCAGACGCGCTCATAGAAATTGACGGGGGAATCGACGTCGAAACGATCGGCGCGGCGGCGGTCGCGGGCGTCAATATGTTTGTATCTGGGACGAGCGTTTTTCGTGCTTCGAACTACGGCGACCAGATGACGATTCTAAAAAAAGCGGCGTTTGACGCGCTGGCGAACAACGGCGAAAGACTCGACGCGAGTTTTGATACGAGAAATAGGTAGAAATGAGCGGACAAAATACTGTCGAAACGAGACGCAGACGCGGAGTGCCCGAAGGACTCTGGGCACGGTGTCCGGGCTGTCAGGCGACGATCTTCCGAAAAGAGGCTAGACGTTTGCTGGAGACTTGTCCGGAGTGCAATTATCACTGGACTCTTTCCGCGCCGGAACGAATTGCGCAAACGCTTGACGACGGGACGTTTGAGGAATGGGACGCGAATCTTACGACCGCCGACCCCCTCGATTTTTTCGACCGTAAATCCTACAAAGAGCGCATCCAGAACGAGATGAATTCGACGGGATTGCGCGAGGCTGTCGTTACGGGTTGCGGACGTATCAGGGCGCGTAAAGTGGCGATCGGCGTCCTCGACTCTCGATTCATTATGGGGAGCATGGGGTCGGTCGTCGGCGAGAAAATCGTTAGGCTCGTCGAACGGGCGGGCGAACAGAAGCTGCCCCTCATCATTTTTTCGGCGTCCGGAGGGGCGCGGATGCATGAAGGGATCATTTCTCTTATGCAGATGCCGAAGACGTCGGCTGCGATCGCGAAGTTTCGTTCCGCGGGCGGACTCTTTATCTCCGTGTTGACGAATCCGACGATGGGGGGCGTGACGGCAAGCTACGCGTCTCTCGGCGACGTCGTTTTCGCGGAGCCCGGCGCGCTCATTGGCTTCGCCGGTCCCCGAACGATTACCGCGACGATTCACGCTGAATTGCCGCCGGGATTTCAATCGAGCGAATTTCAGTTGAGTCACGGATTTGTCGACCGTATCGTCAAGCGTCAAGACATGAAGACCGAACTTGCGCGCGCCGTCGATTATTGCAGAAAATAACGTTACGCGGCGACGCGTCTCACGAAAAAGCGCGAATTGTCGCGTAAGGAGCGCTTTTGAGTTCCAAAAAGAAAAAGGGCGGTTCCGGAAAGGTTCGCGTTAGTTTCAAACGCAATCGCAACGGCAAGACGCGCGACGGGGATTGGACCCGACGCTATCAAGAAGGATTGAGCGACGGCGAGTCCGACGACGTCGAGATCGCCGACGCCGCGACGGGCGAGCGCGTTCTCGCTCGGGGCGACGTCGCGCGTAAAAGGACGATCGTCGGTTCTTTTGTAGGCGAGGAGAACCTGTCTGGCGAAGTCGGCGATTTCGAGTACGTGCCCGACGTCGACGAAGGCGTTTGTCTTAAGGGACGCGTTCTGAGCGTCCACGGGCTTTATTCTTACGTCGAAGACGAACAGGGACGCGTCTTTACGTGCGTGACGCGTCGCATTCTCAAGACGATATCGACGAATCAGCGTCAGATCGTCGTCGCGGGGGACCGCGTTTATTTCCGCGACGCCAATTTGCCAGACGGTCGTCTCGAGGGTATTATTGAACGCGTCGAGCCGCGTTACGGGACGCTCAGCCGCACGAGTTGGAACCGCAAGCACGTCGTCGTCGCAAACGTCGAACAGGCGCTGATCGTGACGAGCGCCGCCGAACCGCGACTTAAGCCGAATCTCGTCGATCGACTTCTCGTCACCTGCGAGCGTTCCGGCGTTAGACCTGTGATATGCGTCAACAAGCTCGATCTTGTCGAGCCCGCTTCTCTCCAGCCGCTTGTGGGCGTTTATGCGCGGATGGGCTATCGGACGGTTCTTGTCAGCGCGAAGACCGGCTTTAATATGGAACGACTGCGCCGTATCCTTGTGGGACGAGAGAGCGTCGTCGTCGGTCAGAGCGGAGTGGGGAAGTCCTCGTTGCTTAACGCGATCGATCCGGCGCTCAACCTCAAGGTCGGCGAGGTGAGCCGCGAGAACGACAAAGGACGCCATACGACGACGACGGCGCGTCTTTTGAAACTTTCCTTTGGCGGCTATGTCGTCGACACGCCGGGGGTGCGACAGTTCATGCTCTGGGACGTCGAACCGAACGAGGTCGTCGGATATTATCGCGATTTACGCCCTTACGAGAATTTATGTAAATTCCCCGACTGCACGCATCGCCATGAAGCGTCGTGCGCCGTCAAGGATTCTGTCGCCGACGGTCGGCTTGACGCGAGACGTTACGAGAGCTATCTCGCGCTCCGCGCCGGCGAGATGGAAAAAATGGATAAACTTGAATGACGCTTTCCGCGCCGCGGGCGTTCCGTCGATTCTTCCGCTCTTTTTTGCAACGGATATTCATTATGAAAAACGAAGTTTCACGCCGGACCTTTTTGAACGTTCTTTCCGCAGGGCTCAGCGCCGCCGCCGTTTCTAGTTTTGCGACGGTCGACGCGTCTGGCGCGCTCGCAGCCGACGAGACGCCGTCTACGCCTCTTGATCCTAATCGCGTGCGCTTCTGCCTCAATTTGGGAACGATTCGCAACTACGAGCTAAAATTGAATCAGGAACTCGAGGTCGCGAGGGACGCCGGCTATCGCTCCGTCGAGATATGGTTTGACCGTCTTTCAGATTACGCGCGTAGCGCCGACGGGAAAGGATTTGACAAAGACAAGCTTGCCGAGCTTCGTAAATTCTCGGACGGCGAAGGACTGACGATCGAAAGCGCAATAGGTTTTGCCTCATGGATTGTCGACGATCCTGAACGCCGCGCGGCCGGCGTGGACGAACTCAAGCGTCAAGCGGAAGCGTTGGCGATTCTCGGCGCGAAGCACGTCGCCGCGCCCGCCGCCGGCGCCAACGAACGAATCGATCTTTCTAAAGTCGCCGAGCGCTATCGGACGGTACTCGAGGCGTGCGAACCGTTTGGCGTTCGTCCCCTTCTGGAACTTTGGGGCGCGTCTCCTGCGCTGAGCCGAATTTCCGACGGACTCGCCGTTTGCGCGGATACCGGACGCGCCGACGCCGCGTTGCTTCTCGACGTCTACCACCTCTATAGGGGCGGAAACTCGTTCTCCGCGCTGTCTTTGATCGCGGGAACTGCTCTTCCTATTTTCCACATGAACGACTACCCGTCGTCTCCCGAACGAGAAAAGCTCTCTGACGGCGACCGCGTTTTCCCCGGCGACGGCGCGGCGCCATGGCGTCAGATTATTGCGACGCTCGGAAAGAACGGTTTCGACGGCGTTTTCTCCTTTGAAATCTTTAATCGCGAATATGCGCGGCGGTATTCCGCCGTCGAACAGGCGAAGATTGGCCTTGAGAAAATGCGCGCGCTTTTGGCTTGAACGCGAACTTAAACGCGCGACGCATGTTGGACAAAAAGCTCCGGGGAACGCGTTCTCGCCGGAGCTTTTCGTTTGACTATTTCTTGGGGGCTGTGTTTTTCTTTGTCAACGACGTAGAACTTAACGTCGTGGCGCGAGACTTCTTTTTACGACGGCCTGCGGGAGGACGGACAAAAAGATATACGAGCGTCAGCGGAACGACGACGACTAGATACTGCGGTCGCCACGCGCAAACAATCGCGCAAATCGGAACGAGTATGAGGAGCCATCGCGGCAACGATTCCAGTTCCGGCCACGCGAGCCAGAGTAGAAAGAGAATAACGAAGGTGCGGTTGAGTTCAAAGAGCGTGTCGTCTTGGGCGTAGAAATGTCGGAAGATTCCATAGCCGACGAGAACCGCCATTCCGACTAAAATCCAGCCGAGTTTAGCGCGCATAGACATAGGGGCGCCGTCTTTGTCGGTCTTTTTTAAAAAGGTCGGAAATTTCATTCGATTCTTTTCTAAGCTTCGCTTCTAACAAGTTTGCCGGGGATGGGAACGAGGTCGCGTCAACGCGCGGAACTCGCCGATTCTTCGGACGTCAATTATCTCTTTTTTTACCGGGTTGCACAAGGGGCGCGACGCCGTCAAAACGAACGCGACTTCATAGAGTCGGCGTTTTTCTGTGAAAATCAGCAAACTAGGTTCCCTGCCGCCTTTTAAAAAACAGCGGGGAGGATAAAATAACCGGACAATTTTTCGGTTTAACCGACGCTACCCGCGCGTATGAGGGGCGGGGCGTCTGCCGCGTTGTGGGCGGGTGACGCGCCGAGGTTAGATCGACGACAGACTTTTGCAAAGTTAGCGAGGCTAATTGCGATGTTAAAGGTTATTCTTCCCGACGGATCTGAAAAGTTCTATGAAAAGCGCGTCAGTCCCTTGGACGTTGCGTCCGAGATTGGCGCTGGATTGGCGAAAGCGACGGTCGCCGCCGTCGTGACGACTCCCGACACGCTTGACGAGAATGGCGCCGCTACGACGAAGACGACCTCCGCGACGGATCTGTTGCCTGAAGCCGGCGTCGTCGAACTCCGACTTCTTACGAAAAAGGATTCGGAAGCGCTCGATATTATGCGCCATTCCTGCGCCCACGTGATGGCGCGCGCCGTCATGCGCCTTTTCAAAGGCGTTCAGCTCGCCTTTGGTCCGACGACTGAAAACGGTTTCTATTACGATTTCTGGAAAGAGACTCCCTTCACTGACGACGATTTCGTTAAGATCGAGGCGGAGATGGCGAAGATCGTCCAAGAGGACGAGCCTTTTGAACGGATTGAAATGAAGCGCGACGACGCGATCGAACTTCTCCGCGCCGCCGGTCAGACCTTGAAAGTCGAACATCTTGAAACCGGGCTTGCCGAGAACGAGATCGTTTCGTTCTATCGTCAGGGCGAATTCATTGATCTTTGTCGAGGGCCTCATATTCCTTCTCCGCGATTTATCGGCGCGTTCAAGCTCATGTCGACTTCTTCCGCTTACTGGAAGGGGGACGCTAAAAACCAGCAACTCTGCCGAGTTTACGGAACCGCGTTCTTCGATAAGAAAGAGTTGAACGAATACCTGACGCAGCTCGAAGAAGCGAAGAAACGCGACCACCGCGTTTTGGGCAAGAAGCACGAGCTTTTTATGGTCGATCCTCACGTCGGCTCCGGCCTTGTCGTCTGGCTTCCCAAGGGCGCGATCATTCGCAAACAGCTTGAAAACTTCATTTATGAAGAACTCATTAAGCGCGATTATC
>Ga0310695_10012542_pt1 | contig 11834 bp, 13 predicted proteins | sample RumenRJG_04DNA_FD_203882 | JGI IMG/M metagenome (GOLD analysis project Ga0310695, IMG submission 203882) | Bovine rumen microbial communities from Lethbridge, Alberta, Canada - RJG_04 (v2) (version 2) | ecosystem: Host-associated > Mammals > Digestive system > Stomach > Rumen | place: Canada... | reverse complement strand
ATTCGAAGCTGCTTTGGTATTACCTTTCTTGGTCTTATAAAGTCTAATTATCGAATTGGGTGTAAACTCACTTGCAATAAAAGGCGAATGACTAGTCAACATCACCTGTCCTTCCAGTTTTTGACCAAGATATGTTGCCAGCTCTCTCTGTTGATGAGGATGCAGATATGCCTCTGGCTCTTCAATACATATAATAGATACTTCATCTGAGAATTCAGATGGTTGATTCAGTGAAGCCCACAACGAAAGATAGATTTGGTTTATCCTTCCATCGCCGCCAATAATCATCCTCCTATCCTTATGCTTCGACGCTATTGACACGTTCGAAATCATCCTATCTATATCTGTATAATCAGTGTCAAAGATTATCTTTTGCTCCCTATTATGAATCGATAATTTATCAAGTTCTGTATTAATAACATTAGTGGCATTTTTTACATACGTCAAACCTGGTATATTCTCATCTACGAACTTCAATCTCTTGCCAATTTCTTCATAAAGTTTGTCATCATTCTCCACATCCCTTGATGGTCTTTCTAGTTTGGCCCTTTCAAGGAGTGAATTCTTTGACTTGTTAATATAGTTCCACAAATCACGCTTGCTGCCTATATACTTTATGTTTAAGTACTTTCTATAATAGGGACTATCAAGGTCTTTCAAATCATCTTTACTATCAGTCCTTCCACAGCGAAACAGATACTCTGATTTTGCCCCATCTCTTTTTGAGGTGTACTGTATAACCATCCTACCATCATCGCTGACATACTGCCCCAATCTTGCCACAATACATTCATCCGTTACACTTTCGAAATAGGCAGTGATAACCACTTCATTCGTATCTTCAAAAGCATAATAATCCGTTTCTTTTAATTCCAAGGCATAGTCATTGAAACTGCGATCCAACAACAGTCTCAAAGCATATATCAGATTCGTTTTCCCTATATCGTTGGCACCGATGATTAACGTATTCTTTTCGAAGTTAATCATCGCCTCTTTGTAGTTTCTGAACCCTTTGATATAAATCTGCTTAAGTATCATAATGATTTCAACTCTTTATCAAATCAGCCGCATCTTTCAACAGATTAAATGCTGCAGCATTCCATTTTAGTAAGTTTAAACAAGTGTAATCTTTAGAGAGTTTCTTTTCCAGAGCTTCATACGATGAACCCGCTTCGCTGTCATCATCGCGATAGTAACAGCGTCTAAAATTAGCACCAATTCCCATCAGTGGGGCAGAAAACAAATTTAAACGCATCAAATGAGATCCATTGATAGTCCTTATCCATTTATTAGAAGTAGGAAATAATATGTCATATACTGAGAAGGCTAAATCTAATTCATTTATTGGAACACCGCTTACATTACTTAACAAATCCCTTTCCTTATCCCAAAAATCAGTTAAGATTATACCACCCATCATATAAGTGAAGATTTGCCAAAGTCGTGGATATAGCCTATAATTAGGACATTGAGTTGCAAGGAAATCAATCCCCAGTGTAATGTTGCTTGTCAAAGCACCATAACTAAGCTTTTTAAGAAATTCGTCATATTGGTTCTGATATATTTTAGGCATTACCAGATACTCCACACAACTTTGTAGAATATATAATCTAAGGCGATGTTCCAAATACAAAGAATAATTTACTGGCAAATAGTCAATATCGTTAAGCATATATCCCCTAACACGACCGTCCTCAAATGCTTGACAGGCATTAAGGTCTGGGAACGAACCGTATAAATACTCATAGTCTAGTCTCGCAGAGATATGATTGTACTTTTTGAATAGTTCGAAGGTCTCATGAAGTCTACTTACAGGGTCATCATCAAAAAAACTAATATCCTGTATTGCATTTGAGAAATCCCAAAGAGCTTCAATTCCTTCTTTTTGATGTTGTTTTCTCAGAACAGCTATTTGCTTTCTCATACATCGTTCTGCATTGTAGCAATATCTGGTTGCTGCCAACATGCTCTTGTCTATTACTTGCCCTGCCATACTAAATTCATTGAAGAATTCCGTCATGTCGAGGTCTGTGTCTGCTGCTTGGTTCTTTCCTGCATAAACCAACGAAATGTCCATACGTGGTGCTGATTTTTGCCATGCAGAAAATTTCTTGTCGTCAATCTTATCCTGAACAATAAAAGCACCCGTCGGTATTCTAAGATACCTCAACCTGCCACCAGTCTTGAACACCTCATTCATGTCCCATTTCTTAGATTTAATTTCTATGAGACGTTTCTCATCAGTGTTTGTGTACTTATGGCTTATTATATCCACTTCAAAAATCTCACCAGCCCCAACCACTTTCTCATGAATGGAGCGGTCAAGTGTATAACCACCCAACAGCAGATGAGCTGATATATAATCCTCAAAGTCTAAATCTGTAGGAAGACTGTTAAGAGATAGTTTCGTTATTCCTGGTGCCATGTTCTAATCCCCCTCATTCTAGTTAACATTTCATAAATACGTGCTAATTCACTCCTATATCAGAAAAAAGTTGTATTTTTGCACCCGCATGGCGGAATGGTAGACGCGTCAGTTTGGAAAACTGGTATCCATTGGATGTGTGGGTTCGAGTCCCATTGCAGAGACCCCGGGAGGCTTCGGCCTCCCACTCTTTTTATCATTACTGGACTGATTCTTCTTATACTTTTCCATCAATCCAAGTAACTTCTCAAAAATTCATTGCACCTTTTTCTTCTAACTATTATTTTGTTACTTTTATCCACCCTCTCAAAGTAGTAGTATCAGAAGGTGTGATTTCATTTAGTCGAATTGAATACGCAGATGGCATTTCTGTTGCAGTAGGAAATTTTATCTCCTTTTCTGATATTTCTTTTACCCATACATTCAGGCTATCCAAACGTTGTATAAGTTCTGTCTGGCCTTGCCCTTCGCTCTCCTGTTTAACCACCCGTCCTAAATTCAAAAAAAGTACCAGCGCTAAGGCAACGGCTATCAAAAGAGCGATAAGACTTGATTTGTGGGCATTTAGCCAATCAATGGCAATAGCGACGCAGGCACCTTTTTTTGTTTTCTTTTCAGAAATACGATAATACAGATAGTGTGATTTAAATTCACGCCACTTCCTACTGATATAGTCTCGCGCTCTAACATTGTTGATGTCATAAAGCGTACGTTCTATCAACATGTAAAGTTGCTTTTGGTTTTTACCTATCGCAATTTTTGTGGCAGCCTTAAACTTTATCTTCCCTTGCTTGAAGTTTGCATTGAAATCACCACTATTAGTGATATTTTTGTAATTAAAGAACAACTTTGGCGTTAATCTCGCTTCATAAATCTTAAATGTCTTTCTAACAGCATTATCAAAGTTGTCTATCCTATTCCTTATTGCCGAATACCACCCGATTATCTCTTGTGAACTCAATTCGCCTTTAAAAAGGTTGGAATAAAACTCATTAATTTCCGACTTAATATCAGCCAATTCCTGAATATAATAATCCTTGATGGCACGAGTCCTTGAATCACGGACAGATACCATGTGCGTAATCACAAATCCTATCAAGACCGTGACCCAAATATCAATTATCGCCAGAAAATCAGATAGTACCATCTGCCACTCGCTCTATTATTTCATTATTGTCATTCACGCCATAAACCTTATAATTCATTGTCGCTTTCGGCATCAAACCTTGATCCCTACGCTTCTGCCATTGTGGTATGGTTTCTTCCCTAATCATACTCGGCCATTCTGGTTCATCTGATGATTCTATAAAGAGCTTATCATTCAAGATGGATGCTCCAAAATCATACGTTAACTGACCAAACGCTTCGTCCAAGAAAGAAGATGCAAAACCTGCCGTTCCATCCAGGTTCACGACCAACGACTTTCCCTCTTTGTAGCATTGAAGGAAAAGCGGATTCAACTTTACTACATAGAACTTTTCACCAGACTCCGGCCCTTGGTCATCATACCTTGGTCCTGGATATTCTGTAAAATCAATTACATTCAAATATTCTACTTGCTTTTCCATTTTAAATAATTATCTTTTGTAAAACTCCAAGAGTATAAAACTCCGAAATATTCATTTTTAGTTTTCTCGTACGTTTTGCTTGCCATGTCATACAATACATTATTGGTCAAAATCTTCATATTGTCAACATAACCTGCGTCGTAATTCTCTTTAATTTTGGGCAAACCCTTGTGACGATTTATTTCTTTGGTTCTCGACTGATACTCCTTGTTAAGAATATCTTCCAGAACATCACCATTGTCTCGGAACTTATCCATAAACAACTCTGGTAATTTTTTATGAATAGTTCTTAGAATACCTTCTCCCGTATCTACCACTATAAAATTCACCTTCTCTGGTTCATAGGAGACTGAAACAACCCAGTTTTTATCCTTTTCCTTTTTGTTGGCATGCTCAACCGAGTTTGAACAAATCTCTATCAGCATCGTATAAATGGGCTGGAAATGACGTTCCTCACCTGTCAAATAGCCAACAGCCTCTTTAACGGATTGCCCAATTTTCTTGTTATCAACACGCTTCGAGCCAACAATATACAACTGGTTTTTATATTTTTTCGTTTTTAGTGTTTTATATGCAGTCTGCATTATATCAGAGAAGCCAGATTCTTCTAGTATTCGCCTTGCATCATCATCATTTGGATAGTTACCCCTTGAACCAATACCATTAGCATAGATTTTATTGATTAGCGACAAGAATAGGCAAATGGCAGTAATATCTATGCTGGTTACAGCAGTCAAATCATAATTATAACGTTTTTCTTGAATCTTATGTCTCAACGCTTTGTAATAGTCAAAAGCCTCATTTAAGAATCGAAGAACTGACTCTTTATCTTTTTCGAAGGAAAATACAGGCGGCAAACTTTTTTCCAGTTTCATTCCACGCGTATTCTTAATATCTGCGCGCATCATACTCCTACGGAAAGAACGTGGTGCTCTGACTGTAGATGAGGGTACAACCTTTTGTTTTTTCCGCAACTTGGTCTTGCGCTTTTTCTTTCTCCTTGGAGAGAGGATGCCCTTACCGCTGACTAAATTCTTGAATTCTTTATTCTGTGTTTCCATCAAACCATCAAGTCCATTGGTTCACATGTTTATTCTCTTCCATTAACACTAATAACTTTTCAAACAGTTCAACCCTATCCTCTTTCAGATTTCCGGCATTGAATTGCTTCTTAGTGTGCTTTAGCCAATTGCAATACTTATATCTCTCCTCTAGGTTATGCCGCGATGGATTACGGTGGTTGGATTCAATAAACCCAACCACCTCATTGTATTTAGCAATCCATCTTTCGTCTTGGGTCATTGCTTAATCCTCCCCCATTGAGGTACAAACAAAAACGAGAAGAACTGCCAGATTCCTTTCAAAAGATTCTTCATCACCTTAAATTCAAGAATCCAGCACTTCGTACTTCCCTAAGCCCATTCTCAATGGCATCCATCGAGTACTGGCCTCCGAACATGCGGTAGGCATATAGCGGGGTAACACATCCAAAGTCCATAGACCCTGAACGTGCCTCGTTCTCCAATAACTCCTTTAATCTGCTTATTATTTCCATATTCGTAAGTTTTCGACGTGTGGTAAAACTTTAACCAACTTTATTTTTTACGCCTTGGCGCAAGGTGTTTATCTAAATAATCTCGTTACTCGTATTTAGAAACGTTAAAGATGCGGCTCAAAGGTTAAACTTTTTAAGAACCCTGACGACTATAGGCATCAGGACCATGTCGGGAGATAGTGCTATCTTTGCACACAACAGGCGATCTAAGTATCGCCAATACCATTCAATTATTAATTTAAAAACATTAACGACAGTATGAGTTATTTAAAAACGCCTCCCATCCTCCCTATGGATGCAGGCCTAGAACGAGAGCTCATGGCGTGGTTCCTCGCAAGAGTGAAGCACATTAAGGGGCTAACTACAGCTCTCGACAAGAATGCCGGTGTCAACGGCAAGTGGCTTAAGCCCGACGAGCCCCGCAACATCCCTTCTAAGCGCCTGCTGCGCATCCTTCTTTACACGATGAACCACCTTGGTCGCGAGGAGTGCAAGCGAAGGGCTCCTATGGACATCGATTATGTGTTCGATTACATCCTTCCCTGCCTTGTCGATTATCTGGCAAGCCATCGGAAGCAGCGACCACCCAGTATTAGGCGTCTATATTGGCGCCGGTACCGTCGAAGCAATTTCTGTCATTTCCTTTATTTCTGCGGGACCTTAAAAAAATGCCGTGGTCTCTGTGATATCTGTGTGCCATGATATTCAATCTTGAAGCAGCTCAATTCGTTCAGGGCGAGATAGCCCTTGCAGGCATCTCCCCAGAACAGGAGCAGCTGTTGCAGAGGCTGGAGAGCCGACGTATCACCCCCGACAGTGAACTCCCTCAGTTGGAGTTTCTCTTCCGCATGAAGAAGCCCTGCTTCGCCCGTGGCGAACTGACGGCTGTGTCGGGAAAGGCCAAGAGCGGAAAAACCTTTGTATGCTCAGTACTCATGACCCTGTGCTTCCAGCGCCAGGTACTCAATTTGGAACGCAACGATGACGTAGCCCCTATAGCGGGCCCATCTGACATCGCACCCCTACGGGTACTCTGGTACGATACGGAACAGAGCGAGGAATCGACGCAAGATATCCTGAAGAACCGTATCCTTCCCATGGCAGGCATCAGTGAGAGTGAGTTTCCTGCCGACCGTTTCCAGATTTTCAACGTTCGTGGCGAGTCCTATAGTGACCGCCTGAAGATGCTGGAGGTGGCCGTGCCCCGCTATAAGCCCGATCTCGTGATACTCGATGGTATCCGCGACCTTGTGGCCGACATCAACGATGGTGTGGTGGCCCAGGATGTCGTGGAACGGCTCATGCATCTGGCTTCCGACAATCGCTGCGCTATTGTATGTGTTCTCCACCAGAACAAGTCCGTCGAGGACAAGAACCTGCGTGGATGGATTGGTACCGAACTCAAAAACAAGAGTTTTGAGGTCTATGAGTGTGTCAAGTCTGCCGAACGTATCTTCACGTGGTCGCAGACCGACACCCGTAAATATGATATCCCTGACAAGGTGCAGTTCTCTGTCGATGAGAACGGCATCCCCTATCTGTGTACGCCCGAACAGTTGCTCGAAGCCCAGTACGAGGCTCAGCGCAAAGCTGCCGAGCAGATGCAGCGTCAGGGGCGTGGCTCTAACAAGTATCCCGACTTCAATCCCAAGTATATGATTGGCAAGCAGGGCCGCAAGCACATCTTCGATGTCAAGCTGCTCTTCGGCGATGCCATGACGCCTGGTACCATCTACTCTGAAGACGCTCTGAAGAAGCAGATCAAGCTGCTGTCTAACATCATGAAGGATGACATCTACCGTGAGACGCTCCAGAAAGCCCTCGACGATAAGATCATCTATCAGAGCTACGACGGTGGCAATCACCGCATCTATGTCCGCAATGCTGACACATCATCCGTCGGCCCTCAGACATCCGACGCCGTACAGCAAGACCTCTTTGCCGAATCCAATGATGACGTACCCTTCTAGAATTTGCCTCGGTGAAGGCCTCACAGCCCCCACATACTACCTTCTCTCTCGTAGAGAGAAGTACGTATGGGGCTTGACTTCACCACGGCAACCAAAATTTCTGCGGTTTCTGCGATGTCTGCGGGACCCTCAAAAAAATTATCTGTGTTATCTGTGATATCTGTGTGACATGAAATTAAGCAAGCAAACGAAGGATAAAATCCGTGCCCTCCCGATTATTTCGGTAGCCGACAAGCTCGGCATGCACCTCTACGGCATGGGCAAGCTCAACCGCCGCTGTGTCTGTCCCTTTCACGACGACCATGCGCCCTCTCTACACCTCAATGCCACCAAGAACATCTTCAAGTGTTTCTCCTGTGGTAAGGGTGGCGATGTCATTGGCCTCGTCATGCAGGTCGAGAACCTCAAATACCTCGATGCCTGCCAATGGCTCATCGACCAATTCCATGTGACTGTTATTGAAGAGACGAACACTGATTCTAGCCCTTCGGCTTACGCCGCTTCCCGATTAACGGGAACGCTCAAATCTGCGGTTTCTGCGATTTCTTCGACTGAAGATCGAAGTGTGGCGTTGCAATCTGCGGGACAACCAAATTCGTCAGATTCGGGAATTCGCAACGCCACACTCTGCTCTGCAGAGAATTCGTGTTCAGTAAACTCTTCCGACCTCATTCCTCTCAAGGTCTTGAAGAAGTCCCGTTCTATCGGCAGTCTCTTCTGCCAGTCCCTCTTGTCGTGTTCCTATCTCGACTACGAGCAACTGCGCCATGCCGCCCAACAGTACCAACTCGGTGTTTCCCGCGATGGTGGTGTGGTCTTTTGGCAGATTGATGAACTGCAGCGCATCCGCACCGGTAAGATCATGTATTATCAGACCGACTGTCATCGCATCAAGTCGCGCAACCCTACTTGGGTTCACACCCTCTTGAAGCGCCAGCTCCCTGCGGACTATACCCTTCACCGCTGCCTCTTCGGTCAGCACCTGCTCAGTGGCAAAGCCCCCGGAGCAACAGTCTGTGTGGTAGAAAGCGAGAAGACTGCCGTCATCTGCTCTGAGCGCATCCCCGACTGTCTCTGGCTGGCCTGTGGTGGCCTCCAGATGTTCTCTCCCGAGATGCTTGCGCCCCTGGTCGATTACAAGGTCGTCATCTTTCCTGATACCGACCTCACTGGCGACACCTATCGTCGCTGGTCCGACATCGCCCTACAGGCCTCCAAGCTCTATCAGTTCCACTACCCTCTCCGCGTCTCCCGCCTCCTCGAAGACCACGCCACTCAGGAGCAAAAAACACGGAAAATAGATATCGTTGACTTTTTATTCGAACACGAATCTACCTAATCTAACGAATATGAAATTCTCAAATTCTTGACCCAGAAAAAAAGATTCGTTTGATTCGTGCAATTCGTGTTCCACTTATATTCTGCGTAAATTCTATCCGAATTCAGCGTAAATTCGCGTCGAATTCCGCCTGCAAACCCTGTTAATTCAGTAACCCTAATGAATCATGTTTAAAATCAAATCCTACGGCAAATCAGATTTCGCCTGGCTGATGTTCCCCGATATGAAGGATCCAAGCTCAGCCCAGGACAAGCTCCTTCGTTGGATCAAGAAAGACCCACACTTCCATAAGCGCATCCTCCGTCTTGCCAACTCCAAGGATGACAACGACTATACCAAAGAGCAGATTAAACTCCTAATTGATAAGTTCGGTGAACCTGGAGAATATGACGACTACTGACCACTGAGTTTGTTTTTGAACACGCAAGCTTTTTATTATTCTGAACACGAATCTATCGAATCTTACGAATCTTTTCTTTCAGATGACAGTCTTAGATTATTCGTTTGATTAGTGAAATTCGTGTTCGTAAATAAAGTTTTTTGTGTTTTTGCCGTCACCTGCCGTCATTCGCCGTGTTCTGCCGTCATCTGCCGTCAGTGGCCCTTCTCCAATGTTGTACCTTTGTAAGCGGAAAGGGAAAATCCCTTCTGAGTGTTTGAAAATGCAAGTCGCGCGGTAGCAAATTCTTCACTCTTCACTATTCACTCTTCACTTAAAATTATGCCCGTACTAGTAAAAGTAACTCAAAACAACAACGAGAAGACGGCAGCCTTCGGCAAGTGGTATGGTCGCGTGGTCTCTACCAAGACCATGACCTACCAGGAGCTCTGCAAGCACATGTCTGAGCACAACTCAGTCTATGGCGAAGATGTCTGCCTCGGCGTAGCCAACAAGCTGCAGAACTGTATGCTCGAGCAGCTTCTCGAGGGCAAGAAAGTGCAGTTCGGCGAACTCGGCACCTTCTACCTCTCTGTCAAGAGCACCGGCACCCTGAAGGAGTCCGACTTCAGCCTCGGCACCAACATCCAGGGCCTGTACCTCTGCTTTGCCCCCAGCCGCACCGATGTCAACAACCTCTCATCGAAGATGCTGAAAAAGAAAGCCGCCTTCATGAACATCAAGGACCTGATCGAGACTTCTAAGAAGTCATCGGGATCTAGCTCTTCAGAGAGCGGTTCTAACCATGAATCAGGAACCGTGAACCCTGAACCAGGCGGTAACACCGGAACCGTGACCCCTGAACCCTCTAACCCTTCGTCAGGCAGCGTGACGCCCAGCAATGGTGGCTCCAACTCCGGATCTACGGAATCTGGGGACCAGGGAGGAAACTCCGGCGGTGGGACAGGTGACAATAATTAAATGACATCTGAAGGATAAGCTCTGAGGACTTGACTTGTCCGGGGTGTTGCGAGGAGACTCCTGAAGAGGTTCAACCATCACGTCTTCCCTCTTACATCATCCATCTGACATCTCTCCTGTACGCAGCCTGCTGGTCAGGCCTCAGATTTCTATAGAAAATTCGCTAATTCTCCAATTCTTGATTTAAACTAAACTAGACTTAACTTTATGAAACTCTCAAATTCTACCTGGAAGCAGCTGCTTCAGATTCTCGCTACGATCATTACCACTATCGCCGGCACCCTCTGCGTGCAGTCTTGCTCACCTAATTGGTTCTAATGTTTTAGGTCCCGCAGAAAGCGCAGAAATAGCAGAAACTTTTCATTTGCTCTGCAAATATTTGGTATACGCAGCCACTCGAGGCATTTTTCCGAAGGAAAACATTTCTGCCATTTCTGCTATTTCTGCGGGACCCTTAAAAAAATCTGTGAGAAATGAGAAAGATTGACCTTATTATCTGCCACTGTTCAGCCACTCGCGTCACTCGCGACTTCTCTCCCGAAGACCTCGAAGCCTGTCACAAGGCTCGAGGTTACAAGACCACCGGCTACCATTACTACATTACCAAGGATGGCAAGCTCCACAAGTGCCGCCCCGAAGATATGATTGGAGCCCATGCCCGTCGCTACAACGCCCACTCTATTGGCGTTTGCTATGAGGGAGGCCTCGATGCCAACGGTAAACCCGACGACACCCGCACTCCTGCCCAGAAGCATACCCTCATCGCTTTGCTACGTGCTCTGAAGGCCGATTACCCCGATGCCCAGATTCTTGGCCATCGCGACCTTCCCTGGGTCAAGAAGGACTGTCCTTGCTTCGACGCCCGTGCTGAATATATAAATCTCAAGCCCCTTAAACTGGAGCAGTAAAAACAAAAACTAACTTGTTATGGAATATATTCGTAATCCACCGCCTACTTCTTAGGTCTTCGTTCTTACTAATCAGTTCTTTTTTCTACTTGTTCCAACTTGTGAGAAAATTAATGTACCAGTCAAATGCCAATTTGGCACTTCAAACCACTTATTCGCTTTTAGGAATAACCTTCAGATTGTTGTTGATGTCGTGCTCAACCAAAGTGTCTGCAAGCATTTCCGACTTAAATTCCGCAATAAGACGATCCAATTCAGATTTGTCGATATCCAGCTGCTGAGAGGGACCACGTTTGGGATAAACATCCAACTGGACCACCATTGGCACTCGCTTCATCACCATATAAATGAGCCTGTAGCCGTCAGCCTTCGACAGTCGTTGTTTCTTGTCCGGCATCCTCAGCTTTATAACGATGGAGTCATCATTGAGCAATACCATATCACGGTTCTGCCGTATCTCCTCAATACTCGCATCTTTAAATGAATCACATATTGCTCCGGGAGCACCGGCATATACGCCCCTCTTTACCTTCAGCAGACTGTCCAGACGGCGACGGAAAGATGAAATACTTACGAAATGAATCATCTCAATCCAAGTATTTCGAGAAGTCTAATTCAGAAATACTTGCTAACGTCCGCTGCAAGTGCTCGTCCTTCGGAGCCTTTATTCTGAACTCCACGATGTCGTGATCCAGCTCCTCCAGGTCTA
>Ga0310695_10012539_pt1 | contig 11836 bp, 9 predicted proteins | sample RumenRJG_04DNA_FD_203882 | JGI IMG/M metagenome (GOLD analysis project Ga0310695, IMG submission 203882) | Bovine rumen microbial communities from Lethbridge, Alberta, Canada - RJG_04 (v2) (version 2) | ecosystem: Host-associated > Mammals > Digestive system > Stomach > Rumen | place: Canada... | reverse complement strand
GAGCTTCCAGTATGGTTCGGATAAACTGGAAAACCTCAAATATCCGTCCTATTCGGTACTGCGTTCCAAATTCGATAAATGGTTGGCTGATAAAGCTGAAGAAGCCGGCGTTATGCTGACGGAAGGCTTCCTCGTCGATGAACTCGTCGTCGAAGACGGCAAAGTCGTCGGCGTCATGACAGGCGGCGAAGAATTTGACGCTGATGTCGTCATCCTGGCCGATGGCGTCAACTCCCTGCTGGCACAGCAAATCGGCATGAAACAGGAACTGGAACAGAAAGACGTTGCTGTCGGCGTCAAAGAAGTCATCGAACTCGGTGAAGACGTCATCAACGAACGTTTCGGCCTGACCGGCAATGACGGCGCAGCCTGGATGATGGCTGGCGACCCGACGGGCGGCAACCTCGGCGGCGGTTTCATTTACACCAATAAAGACAGCCTGTCCCTGGGCATCGTTACGACCATCAGCGATATCGGCCGCGTCGATGTCAGTGTACCGGATATGGTTGAACGCATGAAAGCTCATCCGGCAATCGCTCCCTTCCTCAAAGGCGGGAAATTGAAAGAATATTCGGCTCACCTCGTTACCGAAGGCGGCCTCAAGATGATGCCGGAACTCGTCCGTGACGGCGTCCTCGTCGCCGGCGATGCGGCTGCTATGGTCGTCAACCTCGGTTACACCGTCCGCGGCATGGACCTGGCTATCGAATCGGGCCGTCTGGCTGGCGAAGCGGTCATCAAAGCGAAGAACCGCAACGACTTCTCGGCTGAAAGCCTCTCGATTTACAAGACCTTGTTAGAAGAAAGCTTCATCATGAAGCTCATGAAACAGTATCAGAACCTGCCGGGCCTCCTGGAAGATCATATCATCTTCAACGATTTCCCGAAGATGGCCGACGAATTTGCCGGCATGGTCTACAAAGTAGACGGCGGCGCACCGGTCGCTCTGCCCATGATTGCTCTGACAGTCTTGGCAAACAACGGCGGCTTGGCTAATCTCTTCGATTTAGGTAAGAAAGCTTGGGAGGCGATGTAAGATGGCAAAGATGAGTGTAGACGATAAACTGGGTTTCGATAAGTTCGTGACCGATGAACACGAATCTCATATCCAAATCAACGAAGATTATCATGACGAAGCAGAAATCAAACGCTTAGTCATGGCATGTCCGGCTAACCTGTATCACTATGATGATGGCAAATTGGTCTTCAGCCATGAAGGCTGCCTCGAATGTGGTACGTGCCGCGTCATTTCCGGCGGCAAAGGCGTAAAGAGCTGGAAACATCCGAAAGGCGCTATGGGCGTAGAATTCCATCAGGGCTGATCGCAGAGGGAAAGTAAAAAGGCTTGTCGCATATGCGGCAAGCCTTTTTTTACTTTGTAGGGGTCGCCACGTGCGAGCCCCTACAACTAAAAATTGGGGAAATTCGCACGAACCACGAGCCACGAGCCACAACCCTCCCCGGCATGTACACGGATGACGCATATATGGTATAATAAAAAGTATGCAATAGCCATTAAACATCCGATAAGGGGGTTACTATATGAGTGTACAGATTACTTTTTTGAATCACAGCGGCTTTGCCGTCGAAACCGATTCCAAAGTGCTGGTCTTTGATTATTACAAGGATCCGTCGGGGACGGTCAAGGCCTACAGCCACGTCGGCAAGAAGCCGTTGTGGTTCTTTGTCAGCCATTGGCATGAAGACCACTTCAACAGCAGCATCGGCCAGTTTGGCGGCGCCCAGTACATCGTCAATGAAGATGTGCATCTGAAGGAGATTCCTGCCGACAAGTTCCATGCCATGAAGCTGTATGACACGCTGGAATTGGGCGATACGACAGTGACTCAGTACGGGTCGACCGATGAAGGCGGGTCTTTCCTGGTGGAAACGGACGGCTTGAAGATTTTCCATGCCGGCGACTTGAACTGGTGGCACTGGCTCGGCGATACGGATGAAAACAATGCCGAAGCCAAGGGAAACTTCGACCGCGAAATGAAGCACCTTGCCGGGCAGACTTTCGACATCGTCTTTTTCCCTGTCGACGCCCGCCTGGAAGGCGCCCGTGAATGGGGCGTCACGGGTTTCCTCAAAGACGTTTCCGTCACAAAATGCCTCATTCCCATGCATTATTTCGGGACGCCCTGGACACCGTCATCTGCCTTCAAACAGGCCTATCCCGACGTACCCTTGTGGATTCCCCAGCATGATGGCGATGATGTCATCATCGATGGGCAGTAAGGAGGAGTTATGGCGAGTAATATAAATGGGGGCAGACGCAGCCAGATTGCCAATTATATCCTGATTACGGCGGCAGTCATCCTGCTTCTGGCCTATCCCTTCCAAGACTTTTTTGTCGGCGGGCTGCTGACCCATCTGGCCGGGGCAGCCCTCATCGGCGGCCTGGCAGACTGGTATGCCGTAACGGCCCTGTTCCGGCGGCCTCTGGGCATCTCCTTTAAGACGGCCTTGATTCCGAACAGTAAGGAACGCATTGCCGAAATGGCCCGGCATATGATTGAATATGAAATCCTGACCGTTTCCAATATGTACAATGTCCTCAAGCATCATCCCATCCTGGGAGCGACGCTGGACTATCTCCATACGGAAAAAGGGTTCCAGTCAGCAGAACGTGTCTTCGGTCAGATTCTCAATACTTTCTTGTACACCATCGATATGAAGACCGTCGTCAAGGCTTTTGCCGGCATTGGCGGCCAGGCTATCGAAAAGGTCGATTTAGCTCCCATCATGAGCAAGGCCATCAAAATCGGCCTGCGCGGCGAATCGGGGAAGGATTTCCTCGATTTCATGATCCTCAACCTGGAAGAACTCGTGCGCAGCGAAACGATGAAGCGCTATGTCGGTGAAATCTACGAAGCATCCCTGCGCCAGTACGCCAAACACAATATCCTCCTCGGCTGGGCCATCAAAGCGGCCTTGAAGATGGAAGTCTTCCAGCCGGACCACGTCGCCGGCCTCTTGCAGGATAAATGCCTGGGCCTTTTGGCAGAAGCCAAGGAAGAAAATTCCCTCCAGCGCCAGCAGGCGTTGCGCTATTTATGGAAACAGACGGATAAAATCGAATTTAACGAAGAATGGCGCCAGCGCATCGACAGCTATAAGAACCGCATGTACAACAGCCTGGTCACGCGGCCTGACACCAAGGAAGCCTGGCAGCGCTACGTCCAGGACCCGGACCGTCAGAAGCGGGTCTGCAAGGTGGCTGCCAATTACATCATCAACAAGCTGGAATCGTGGCGTGAAAGCCCGGATCAGGTAGAACAGATGAACCGTCAGGCCCTGGCCTTTGCAGCCCGTGAATTGAAACGCCTCCAGGTCTGGTTCGGCAAGACGGCAGAACAGGAAATCCTGAAATACGATGGCAATTATTTAGCGGAACAGCTGGAAAACAGCGTCTGGTATGACCTGCAGATGATCCGCGTCAACGGTTCGCTCGTCGGGGCCATCCTGGGCGCCGTCATTTACCTGGTCATGTACGCCGTGAAGGGAGGGGCTATCTTATGACATACAGACAGCGTGCCAATACGATTTTAGGCCTGTCCTTCGTCTGCTTCATCGCCATTTTCCTCTGGTGGTATACGCATGATGTCTCGGTTTGGGAAGAATTGCTGTTCTTCGTCATCCAATCGGCCCTCATCGGCAGTATCGCCGACTGGTTCGCCGTTACGGCACTCTTTGAAAAACCACTGGGTTTCCCGTATCATACGGAACTGCTCTATCGTCACCGCGATGAAATCATCGACAGCATGACGAAAATCATTTCGGAAAAACTGCTCCAGCCCAATATGTGGCAGGATAAGCTCTATCAGATTTCTTTCATCGACAAGCTCGTCGGCTGGCTGCGCGGCCCGAACGGCCGGGAAAAGTTCCGCAGTGTCCTCTATGAAGTGGCGCAGCGGGCTTACCGCTATGCCCAGAAGGGCGGCACACAGGCGTCCATTGCCTCGCATATCCGCAAGTACTTGAAACAGCAGCCTCTGGTCAGCTTTTTCCAGGACCGCCTCATTTCCCTCCTGGAAGATCCGAACAGCCACATGTTCAACGATGCCATCGGCCTCGTGCGGGAACTGGTCAACAGTGACGACTTCGACAGCCTTTTGGAAAAGCTCATCATCCAGTGGCGTGAAGAATCACAACATTCGTCCATGTCCAGCCTCACCCTGACCAAGGTCCTGGGCATCGTCGACACCCACAAAATTGCCCGCGATATCAAGCTGGGCATCGTCGAATGGCTCGACCAGTGGGAACAGGCTGAAGGGGAACAGCGCGAATGGCTGTGCCGCAAGTTGGAACTCTTCCTCTACTCCATGAACGGTCAGCTGGTCTTTGGCGTCCAGAACTGGCAGGACCAGTTCGTCGACTCCCTGCCTATCGAGCAGTGGCTGACAGCGACGCAAAATTCGGCCAAGGATTATTTCACCAAAGGCGACCAGGGCGAGGAAGAGCTGAAGGACTTGCTGGAAGAACAGTTCATCCATTACCTGGAATACTGCCGGTCCTACCCGGAAATCAAGGATTGGCTCGATGAACAGATACGCCGTGCCTGCAACGTCATCCTGGAACATGAACATTCCCTCATCGCCGTCGCCGTCCGCGACGTCCTGTCCAGTTTCGACAAGAAACGGTTCAATCAGTTCCTGGAAAGCAAGGTCGGTGAAGACCTTGCCTGGATCCGTATCAACGGTGCCATCGTCGGGGCTTCCATCGGGATCTGCGTCTTCGGCTTTTTGAAATTATATCAGTTCACGATTGTGCCGCTCCTGCGGGGCATCGTGCTGTAGTGTGGGGAAGGGATTGTCGCACGAAGGCTTTTGCCGTCATGCACAATCCCTTTTTTCACGTGGTTTGCCGTGGTTCGTGATTTGTTTGCCGTGAAGGTTTAAATTTTTTAATAATCTGCTGTATGAAAATATCATTTTTCTTGCAGCTGTGAGAATTTTCGACAAACGAACCACGCCAAACGAACCACAAAAGGGGCTCGCACGTGGCGAGCCCGTTCACGCCAATCGGTGATAACGGGATTCATGCATATGCTGGCGGACGCCATTACGCGTCAAAAATGCGCTGTTTCGTGACATATCGGACGGCTTGAGGCAAATGTGATGATATAATAGACTTGTAGAACACTCGTTTATTGAAAGGAGGCGTCATGATGGTACGAATTGCGATTTGTGATGATTTACGGGAACAATTGGAACTTATCCGGAAGGCAGTTCAGCTGTATTTCCAAGATAAACGAGAACCGATAGAGGTTTTTACTTATGAGAACGCCATGGATTTCGTCGATGCTTTTGAAAAAAAGGGGAATTTCGACATTGTTCTGCTGGATATCTGTATGCCCGGCTTGTTGGGGACGGATATTGCTGCAGAGATGCGGAAGCAAAAGAGCCGCGCAGAAATCGTCTTTTTATCGACGAGCGAAGAATTTGCTGTCGAAGCCTTTGCCGTCCGGGCTGCCCACTACCTGGTCAAGCCCTTTACACAGGAGGCCTTTGCGCAAGCCATGGACCGGGTCATGGACAGCCTCCGCCAGCGCCACAGCGGCAAGATGGTGTTCCGCCTCGTCGGCGGCGGCATCCAGGTCGAAGAAATCAATGCCATCCTCTATATCGAAAGCGAAGGCCATATCCAGAAAGTCTATACGGCGGACCATTCCGTCCTGGAAACGCGGCAGCCCTTGGCCGCCATCCTGGATATGCTGGAATCCATGGCACCGGGCCAGTTCGTATCGCCCGGGAAAGGCTACGTCGTCAATCAGTCGGCTATCCGCCTCATCAAGAGCGATTACATCGAGATTCAGGGCCATAAGATTCCCCTGGCCAAGCGGAAATACCGCCAATTCCAAGAATCGTATCTTAAATTTATCTTCGGGCAGGATGCCTGAGAAAGAAGTGAGTCATGGAGTATAATCAGGTAACGCCGGAAGTCGTAGCGGCTTTGCAGCAGATTGCCGGTGAGAAATATGTCTGGACCGAAAGGGATAAACGGATTCCCTACGGTCAGGATGAAGGGACGGGCCAGCCTTGTCTGCCCGATGTCGTCGTCTTGCCGGCGACGACAGAAGAACTGGCGGCCGTAGTCCGCCTGGCCAATGACGTTGTCATCCCCCTCATTCCCAGGGGGACCGGGACGGGCCTGGAAGGCGGTGCCGTTGCCGATAGCCGCGGCGGCATCATGGTCAGTACGGAACGGATGGACCGCATCTTGGAAATCAATGAAGACGCCATGTATATGACTGTCGAAGCCGGTGTCATTACGGCTGTCATCCAGGAAGAAGCCCGCAAGCGGGGACTGCTCTATGCCGGCGACCCTTGCAGCGGCGACTGCTGCTGTATCGGCGGCAACGGGGCGACCAATGCCGGCGGCAACCGGGCCGTCAAATACGGGACGACGCGGGATCAAATCTATGCCATTGAAGTCGTCACGCCGACAGGGAAAATCGCCCATCTCGGCAAGCGCCTGCACAAGATGACTGCCGGTTATCCTTTGGAAAAAATCGTCATCGGTTCCGAAGGGACGCTGGGCATCATCACCAAGCTGACGCTGAGACTCGTGCCTTTGCCGCCGTGCACGGCCAATCTCCTGGCTGTCTTCCCGGCGCCTGCAAAGGCCCTTTCCCTGGTCACGGCCCTGCCGAAAGCCGGTATCACGCCGACGTGCCTGGAATTTATGGATTATGACGTCATCGCCGTCGTCCAGGACTGGCTCAAAGAAAAACAGCCTTGTCCGGCCGGCGGCGCTTATATGATCATCCAGCTCGACAGCCCGCGGGAAGAGATGCTCGACGACGACTGCGTCGCTGTCGATGAAATCTGCCGCAGCCTGGGCGCCGTCGACGTCTTCATGGCCGATGCCGACAAGGTCTGGAAGGCCCGCAAAGCCTTTACGGAAGCATCCGCTGCCGACTGCCCCGTCGCGGCCATGGAAGATTTCGTTGTGCCGCCGGATAAGCTGGAAGACCTTCTGCAGTCGCTTAAAGCTATCGGCGCGCAGACGGGCGTCGTCTTCCGTGGCGTCAGCCACGCCGGCGACGGCAATATCCACCTCGACGTCCTGCGCCGGGGCTTTGCCGACAAAGCTGATGAAAAGGCAAAAATCACAGCTTTCGAAGACCTGGCCTGCGCGGCTGTCTACGAAATGGGCGGCGCCATCTCCGGTGAACACGGCATCGGCCAGTCCCGCAAAGCCCTCTTCGCCAAATACACAGACCCCGTGGCCCTGGAATTGATGAAGGCCCTGAAAAAAGCTTGGGATCCTAAATGTATCTTGAATCCTGGGAAATTGTTCTAAAAATGAAAAAGCCCAACATAAATGCATGTTGGACTTTTTTGTAACGATAGTGTTATAATCAACGTAAGGCGTTGCTGAACGGCAGGCGGTCGTTAAAAAATAACCGCCCCAGCTCTCCAAACTTTGGCGGTTATTCCGTGAAATGAGGAAGCGACCGTTTGTCGGCACGCCTTTTTTATTTTTGACTTAATTATACTTGTAATTTTGTTTTTCGTCAAATAACTTCTTGCAGGAGGGAAATCAAATGGAATATATTTGTAATGACTGTCCGCGCCAGTGCGGCGTCGTGCGGGCAGAAGTGCGGCAGGAAGGACAGGTACTGCCCGGTTTTTGCCACAGTCCGCTCCAGCCTGTTGTGGCCCGGGCGGCCCTGCATGAGTGGGAAGAGCCGTGCATCAGCGGTTCCCGCGGTTCGGGAGCCGTCTTTTTTACGGGCTGCAATCTGCGCTGCTGTTTTTGCCAGAATACGACGATTTCCATGGGCGGTACGGGCGTGCCGATTACGGCGGCGCGCCTGCGGGATATCTACGGCGAGCTCATCGAAAAGGGCGCCCATAACATCAACCTGGTCACGCCGACGCCGTACAAGAAGGCCATCCTCGAAAGTCTGGCAGAGACCCTGCCCGTGCCTGTTGTCTACAACTGCGGCGGCTATGAAACGACGGCGACCATCGACGCTTTCAAGGGCAAGGCCCAGATTTATCTGCCCGATTTGAAATACCTCGATCCGGCTCTGGCTAAGCGCTACAGTGCGGCTGAAGATTATCCCCAGGTCGCAGCGGAAGCCATCCTTCATATGTACGACCAGGTTGGCCCTTACGAACTGGACGATGACGGCCTCCTGAAGAAGGGCGTCGTCATCCGTCACCTCATTTTGCCGGGCTGCCTGGACAATACAAAAGCCGTCATCGACTGGGTGCGGGACCATTTCGCTGACGGCCAGGTCTTGTTCAGTTTGATGCGCCAGTACGTGCCCTGTGGTCGGGCTGGGGAATACCCCGAAATCAACCGGCCCTTGTCGGACGAAGAGTATGATGAAGCTGAACAGTACCTCTTCGACAGCGGCATCGAAGACGGCTTCGTCCAGGAAAAAGACAGCGCCAGCGAAGCTTTCATCCCCGCCTTCGACGGGACGGGGGTGTAGGCGTTTCGTAGTTCGTTTGGCGTTCGTCGTTCGTCGAAATTTCGCGCAAATACAGGATGAGGCTATTCACGAGATTCGCGCGGGCGCCCCACACGGTCGCCCCTACAAAAATCAAACCTTCACGACAAACGATGAACGACCCACGACAAACGACATGATAAAATGGATTGCCCGATGGCAGAGAAATTTTTCATGCTGCGCCGCCCCAGGGCACGCGGATGTAGGTTGAGAACCAGCCGTCTTCGTAGGTGCAGAGGACGCTGGCGTCGTAGATCTGACGGAAGTGGTCGAGGGATTTCATGCCGATGCCGTGGCCTTTCGCTTTGGTTACGGGCAGGCCCTGGTCGTCGAGGATGACTTGGCCGTCGTAGCGGTTCTTGACGAGGACGCTGAGGATGTCGCCCTGGTAAAGGGTGAGCAGGGAAATGGCCTGCTGGCCTTTCGGCTGTTTTTCACTGGCGTGAATGGCATTTTCGATGAGGTTCGAAAGGACAATGGCCATGTCCAAGCTGAGGCCGGCTCTTTCCTGAGGCACGACGATGTGGGCCGTGACGGGAATCTTCAGCTCCTCGGCTCTGGTAAGATACGTTGCCAGGGCGGCATTGACCAGCGTGTTCTGGCAGTACTGGCGGCGTTTCGTCTTATTGAGCGCGGTACCGATGTCTTCAATCAGGTGCAACGCTTTTTGGCGTTCATGGGAAGCGATGAGGACCCGCAGCTCTTCCAGGAGACCATTGCGCTTTTTATAGATTTCTTTCATTTCTTCCTGCGACTGGAGGAGAGAACGCGTATAGGCACGGCTGGTCTGAATCTGGGCGGTCATCGTGTTGCTGCGTTCGTAGTTTTTGATGAGGATGTCTGCTTGGCGGAAGCCGGCGCGGATGCTGAAGGCGAGGAGAATCAGGGCCAGCATCAGGAAGGTACGGGGCAGGAGCATTTTGTCCATCATCAGGATGTCCGACGTCGCCATGGTGAGGTACATGTCGAGAATCAGGAAAAGGGGCAGGAGAGAAACGTATTTCCAATATTTATGCGTGCTGATCTCATAGTATTTGACGAAGATTTCATTAAAATAGCGGCGCAGCCAGGGGATAGCCGCCGTGAAGCAGAGGGTATAGAAAAAGAACTGTGCCGGATAGATGATACGTGAGAGGACAGGGCGGCTTTCATCCTGGAAAAAGGCCAGCAAGAGGAGGGCCAGTACGGTATGGATGAAAATCGTCAGCGTCGCGCGCACGGAAAAGACGTAGAGATGACGGAAGAGAAAGGGCCGGATGACGGCGACGGCCCAGATGAAGTGGGGAATCCAGATGACGGTGAAGAGCTTTTTATAAAAGCTGTAGCTGTGGCTCCACGGGCCGAAGGGAATCATATAGAGAAAAAAGAAAAGCTCTGCGAGTAAAATAACGGCATAGCCGCCCAGGACGAGGCGCTTTTTCCGTTCTGTCAGCAGCGGTTCGAAGGCATAGTACTGCAGCATGGCCGGCGGCATAATCGACAAGGTAATGATAATGACCGTCATAATATCATAAAGCATGGGCGTCGGGCACCTCCTCTCAGTCAGAATAAGGAATGGTCAAGTACAGGCTGACCATGTGTTCTTTCAGGTCGTAGCGGAAGGATGCGTCGTAAGCTATAGAAAAAGCATTGAGGGCCGGGACAATCTGGCCATACGGCTCGTACCGCAGGAAGTCGGTATCCTCGGCAGCATCGTCTTCGGCAATCCAGTGTTTGACGATGATAATCAGGCTGTCGTGCGTTCGGTGGCTGCCCATAAAGAAAATGCGGTAATCTTCGGGCTGCTTTTCCAGGGCCTGTTCTGAAATCTGGATGGCTTTGGCCATGAGGCTGCCCAAATCGATTTCAAAAGGCAGGCTTTGCGGTAAGGGCAGGCTGACCGTGACGTCAAAGCCTGCGCGGCGCATCCGTTCCAGTCCCGGCGAGACGGCAGTATTGATGAATTTATTCTTCGTCCACTTCTGCAGCTGTGTTTCCTGGAGCTCCGTATGCAGTGTATCGAGGAAGGTCAGGGCTGCCTCGTCGTCGCCCTGCTGGATCAGTTCCGAAAGGAGGCGCAGCTGATGGCGGCTGTCGTGGCGGAAGATGGACATGCGCTTCTGGGCGTCCTGCAAGAGACTCGTATAATTGCTCAAGGCATCCATCTGGGCGGCCAGTAAATGGTTCTTGCGCTGCAAGTCGACCTGATGGGCAATGAGTTTCATCCCCTTGTAGATGATGATGGCGATGAATAGGCCCGCTAAGATATGGAAGACGCGGGGAATGAGGTATTCATGGGCCAGCGGCCCGTCTTTGAGGGACAAGGCGCCAGTGTACATGCTCAGCAAGATGGGAAGCCAGGCGGCATATTTCCAAAAGGCGAGTAATGGGAGCGAACGGTATTTCAGGAATATGCGGTCGAAGAAAATCAGCAGCAAGGGGGAAAAAAGGACATATAAGGCTGTGTACAGTATCAGATAAATGGGCAGATGGGCAAAGAAAGCGCTGCGTGGAATGACGAGCAGCGTCAGATTCATCAATACGGCGTGAATAGTCGTCGTGTAGATGCCCTGCATGCCGGCGACAAACAGGTTCTGATAGGCATAGGGACGGGAAATCAAGGAAAAAGCCAGAAAATAAGGAATCCAGTAAGACAGGAGGAGCTTCTTGTACGATAAGAAGCGGAATTCCAGCCAGCCTGTTTGGAAAAAGGCCAGGAAAAGGACGATTTCAGCTACGAAGATAGCTGCGTAACTGCGCCACACACGGCTTTTTTGCGGCTCCTGCAAAATCGGCCGGAAAGCGAGGTATTGTATACACGTCGGCGGTAAAATGGATAATAAAAAAGAAGCCGTCGTCAATACGATAGCTGACATGCGCCTCACTTCCTTTCCATTTTCATCAAATATGCGATATCTTATTATAGCATATTTGATGAAAATGGCGCATGGGTGTTTCTGGTAAGGTGCATTATAATTTGTAGTTTGTAGGGGCTCGCACGTGGCGAGCCCGCCGGTCATATGTAAGAATCCCGTGGCCGATTTGTGTGGACGGGCGCCCCACGTGGGCGCCCCTACGGAAAAAAGAGGCGCCGCAGATGCGGCAGCCTCTTTTTTCACATCGCCTTGACGGGGACGAGTCCTCGTGAGAGGGAAATGGTCCCGGTCCGGGCGATTTCTAATATTTCATAAGGAGTCAAGACCTTGATGAGGGCATTGACGTGGTCTTCGCGCCCTGTGACGCGGAGGATGAGTGAATTTAGGTTTACGTCGACGACTTTGGCGTGGAACAGATTGGCCAGGCTCGCCAGTTCGTCGCGGACCTGCGGCGTATCATAACGGACCTTGATCATGGCTAGTTCGTAGCTGATGAAGGGTGCTTCAT
>Ga0310695_10012536_pt1 | contig 11839 bp, 9 predicted proteins | sample RumenRJG_04DNA_FD_203882 | JGI IMG/M metagenome (GOLD analysis project Ga0310695, IMG submission 203882) | Bovine rumen microbial communities from Lethbridge, Alberta, Canada - RJG_04 (v2) (version 2) | ecosystem: Host-associated > Mammals > Digestive system > Stomach > Rumen | place: Canada... | reverse complement strand
CCGGAGGCTTTTGCCTTCGGGCTTCCAATGGAGTACTTTCTGAAAATTTTTCGGGGCTGGGTTGATAGTCCGCTGCTCTAACCAATTGAGCTAAAGCTCCGTGCAAGCCAAATATAATAAAAATTTTTTCGTTTAAATGCTATTTGGGAATTTTTTCCAAGTGAATCTTTTTTTTATTTCCTAAATTTATGGCATCAACATACTCTACCGGGATCGCCATCCCGATGGATTAACTCTCAACAAATGAGGAAAAAACAAAAAATGGCAAGAGCATTGATTATCGGTTGTGGCGCCGTTGCCACAGTTGCTATCAAGAAGTGCTGCACCTGCAGCGAAGTTTTTAGCGAAATCTGTATCGCAAGCCGCCACCGCGAAAACTGCGAAAAGCTGGCCCAGGAACTCCGCCCGAACACAAAGACAGTCATTACGACTGCAGCCGTTGACGCCGACAAGGCCGAAAATGTCTCTGCTCTGATTAAGGAATATAAGCCAGACCTGGTGATGAACATCGCTCTCCCCTACCAGGATCTCGCCATCATGGACGCCTGCCTGGAATGCGGCGTGAACTACATGGACACGGCCAACTACGAACCCGAAAACATCGACGATCCGGAGTGGCGCAAGGTCTACGACAAGCGCTGCAAGGAACAGGGTTTCAGCGCCTACTTCGACTACAGCTGGCAGTGGGCATATAAAGAAAAGTTTGAAAAGGCCGGCCTCACGGCTCTGCTCGGTTCGGGCTTTGACCCAGGTGTTTCTCAGGCATACTGCGCCTACGCCCTGAAGCACCAGTTCGACACCATCGAAGAAATCGACATCCTCGACTGCAACGGCGGCGATCACGGTTACAAGTTCGCCACCAACTTCAACCCCGAAATCAACCTCCGCGAAGTCTCTGCTCCGGGTAGCTACTGGGACACCGACGCAAACGGCAAGGGTCACTGGGTTGAAATTCCGGCCATGAGCATCAAGCGCGTGTACAACTTCGACCAGGTCGGTCAGAAGGACATGTACCTCTTGCACCACGAAGAAATCGAATCCCTCGCCCAGAACATTCCGGGCGTGAAGCGCATCCGCTTCTTCATGACGTTCGGTCAGAGCTACCTCGACCACATGCGCTGCCTCGAAGACGTGGGCATGCTTAGCACGCAGCCGATCAAGTTCCAGGGTCAGGACATCGTTCCGATCCAGTTCCTCAAGGCTCTTCTCCCGGATCCGGCAAGTCTCGGTCCTCGCACCGTTGGTAAGACCAACATCGGTTGCATTTTCAAGGGCAAGAAGGACGGCAAGGACAAGACCTACTACCTGTACAACGTGTGCGACCACCAGGAATGCTACAAGGAACTCGGTAGCCAGGCTATCGCCTACACGACTGGCGTTCCGGCCATGTGCGGCGCCATGATGGTGCTCACCGGCAAGTGGAACAAGCCGGGCGTGCATACCGTCGAAGAATTCGATCCGGATCCGTTCATGGAAGCCCTCACCAAGTACGGCCTCCCCTGGCAGGAAAACTTCAATCCCGTCCTTGTTGACTAGAGAAACCTGAAATGAAAAAATGGCGCATTGACGATTCCCGCGACTTGTACAACGTCAAGGGTTGGGGCGTAAACTACTTCGACATCAACGAAAAGGGCCATGCCACGGTACATCCGCTCAAGGATGGCGGTCCGGACATTGACCTTTACGAACTGGTGCAGGAACTTTCGCTCCGCGATGTTTCTACTCCGATGCTGCTGCGTTTCCCGGACATCTTGGACAGCCGCATCGAAAAGATCAACGAATGCTTTAACAAGTCCCGCAAGGAATACGGTTTCAACGGAAGCTACTATAGTATCTTCCCAATCAAGGTAAACCAGCAGCGCGCGGTCTTGGAAGAAATCGTCAGCCACGGCAAGAAGTACAACATCGGTCTCGAAGCCGGTTCCAAGCCGGAACTGCATGCGGTACTCGCGAACATGGACAATCCGGATTCGCTGATTATCTGCAACGGCTACAAGGACGAAGACTTTATCGAACTGGCGCTCCTTGCGCAGAAGATGGGCAAGAAGATTTTCGTTGTCGTCGAAAAGATGAACGAACTCCACCTGGTGGTGGAACTGTCGCGTCGCATCGGTGTGCGCCCGAACATTGGCATTCGCATCAAGCTTGCCAGCTCCGGTAGCGGCAAGTGGGAAGAATCCGGCGGATACCACAGCAAGTTCGGCCTGAACAGTTCCGAACTGTTGGAAGCCCTAGACTACATCAAGCAAGAGAAGATGGAAGACTGCATGAAGCTCATCCACTTCCACCTGGGTAGCCAGATTACCAACATTCGCCATATCAAGAGCGGTCTTCGCGAAGTTTCGCAGTTCTACGTGCAAATTAAGAAGATGGGCATGGGCCTTGAATTCGTGGACGTAGGCGGCGGTCTCGGCGTTGATTACGACGGAACCCGCAGTTCCAACGCAAGTTCCGTGAACTACTCCATCCAGGAATACGCAAACGACGTGGTGTACGCCATGTTCGAAGCTTGCGAAAACGGTGGCGTGGCTCACCCGAACATCATCGCGGAATCCGGCCGTGCACTCGCTGCACACCATTCCATTCTGGTGTTCAATGTTTTGGAAACTGCCGGTCAGGCGTTCTTCGACGAGAACATTCACGAAATTGACGATGACGCACCCGATGCGCTGAAAGACCTTTACGGCATTTACAAGGGACTCACTCCCAAGAACTTGCTCGAAAGCTGGCACGATGCCATTCAGCTGAACGATGACGTGCTCAACGGTTTCAAGGTCGGCGATTATGACTTGCCCACCCGCGCCATGTGCGAACGCCTGTTCTGGAGCATCGTACGCAAAGTGGACTTGCTCGCCAAGGACTTGCGTCATCCGCCTTACGAACTCAGCGAACTTCCGCGCCTTCTGGCTCAGAAGTACTTCTGCAACTTTAGTTTGTTCCAGAGCCTGCCGGACAGCTGGGGCGTGGACCAAGTCTTCCCACTCATGCCGATTCAGCGCTTGAACGAAGAACCGACTGTCGAAACCACGCTGCAGGATGTCACTTGCGACTCCGACGGTAAAATCGACATGTTCGTGCGCGGTGGTGACGTGAGCCGCACACTTCCGTTGCATGAACTCAAGAACGGCGAACCGTACTACATCGCGGTCTACCTCGTGGGCGCTTACCAGGAAATCCTCGGTGACTTGCACAACCTCTTCGGCGATACCAACGCAGTCCACATCGTTTGCAACGACAAGGGCGGCTACGAAATCGACAAGGTGATTGACGGTGAATCCGTGGAAGACGTGCTGGACTACGTGAACTTCAGCGACAAGGCCCTCGTACGCACCATGGAAAACTGGGTGTCCCGCTCCGTGAAAGAAGGAAAGATCAGCCTACAAGAAGGCAAGGAATTCCTGAACATCTACCGCGGCGGCCTGTACGGTTACACATACCTAGAGTAGACCATAGAAAGTGTCATCCTGAGCTATACGAAACTTGGCAACTTGTTGCCTTAGTTGAGTTATCCTCTATGTGGAGGAGTGCACAGCACGAAGTCGAAGGATCTAATTCATGATTCACGAAATCGCACCACATATTTTTAATAATGAATTCAAAGTCGTTGACCCCAAGGTCACCGACTTTGTCATTCGTTACAATGGCTCCAAGACGCTTCTCAAAAAGAGTGGCGAAGGCTATGTCATCCCGCAAGTCGGCGAGCTCCTTACGCTTGAAGGCAAGACTCTCGCCGATTTCGAAGGGCATTACCTTTTCAGCATCGACGACACGGCCTTCTTCCTAGACGATAGCAAGGCGACAGTCGAAGCGGAAGCTCCTGCCGGTTACGAATACATGGGCAACCGCACCTTCCGCGGCATGAATCCCGTGGAACGCATGGGCGGCGCCACCGCTGCCCACATCGCCCACTGGGAATCGCTGAACAAGTTCTGCGGCAAATGCGGCAACGTAACCATCCGCGGCGACCACGAACGTTCCGTCATTTGTCCCAAATGCGGCAACGTCGTTTACCCGAGAATTTCTCCTGTGGTCATCGTTGCAGTACGCAACGGCGATAAGCTCCTGATGGCGCACAACATCGACAATCCGAACCCGAGGCTGTTCCTGATTTCTGGATTTGTCGAAGTCGGTGAAAGCTTGGAACAGGCCGTACACCGCGAAGTCATGGAAGAAGCGGGCCTCCGCGTGAAAAACATCCGCTACTTCAGTTCGCAGCCATGGGCCTTTAGCGACTCACTCATCGCAGGCTTTACCGCCGAACTCGATGGCGACGACACCATCCGCATGCAAAAGGAAGAACTTTCCGAAGCCATGTGGGTTAAACGCGAAGACATTCCCGAATACGAAACCGACGTCAGCATCAGCTGCTGCCTCATCGAGAACTTCCGCCGCGGCTTTACGGTTTCTTGCTAGAATCTGCCGGGGCAGTTTCCGGTTTCGGAGCGAGCATCACGTAAAGCGTGTCGTGCACCACGACTGTGTCGCGGACATAAACCGTATCCGGTTTACAGGTAGCCTCAACAACCGCAGCCTTTGCGCTTGAAGAAGATTGCGCCGCAGACGAAACAGCCTGCGAAGACGAACTTACAGCCTTTACAGAAGAACTTGACTTTGCAACAGCCGAAGACTTGCCCTTATTCTTTTCTTCAGCTTCAATTTTTTTCATCAATGCTTCACGTTCTTCACGCAACTGAACAAGTTCCTTTTTGTAGCGTTCCTTGTTCATCGGACGGCGTTCGCGGGCATACTTACCCTCGACACGGTTGATTTTACGATCCAACTCGCGAACCTGATCATACAGCGGGCCATCCCCTTCTACAGACGACGACGGACTGAAGAATTCTACAAACTTTTGCCATGTAGATTTTTCTTCGGCATATCCAGCCGAAACAAGCAAAACAGTGGTACAAACCAGCATCATTTTAGACTTAAGCATGCCACAATGATAGAAAAATCAGGCAAAAGAACACTCACAACGCCCCCCGCCCCTTTACAAACACCGCTTTTTTTCTAAATTAACGGCACTCGCGGGAGTAGCTCAGTTGGTAGAGCGCGACCTTCCCAAGGTCGATGTCGAGGGTTCGATCCCCTTTTCCCGCTCTAAGACACCGCCAAGGTGTCTTTTTTTATAAATACCAGTCCGGCCTTACGCCCAGAACCTTTTCATCCGTCTCAAGTTCATCGGCCGGCACATTCCTACCCACAACAAGCGCAGAATCAAAGCCGGCAATTTTTGCGCCAAGCACATCCGTGCCCAAGGTATCGCCCACCATCAGCACGCGCGAACCCTCAGGCAAGCTCCGCTTGACCTTCTCCCAAATCGCCGAGAACGGCTTTCCCAAATAAAACGTTTCGCAACCCGCGCCCCCATTCGCTGAACACATGGAATCGCGACGGAGCCTTTCACTGAGCGCACCCGACACCGGTTCGCGAACAGTCACGCCATCATCTCCCGGAATCTTCGGCGCCCATGCATCGGAATTCAGCACCAGGAGCATCGCGCCAGGGCGCTTCAAAATTTTGACAGCCTGTTCATAAGTTTCAGGCGTATCCTTCGCCGACGAAATCGCAACAATCGGTTCCACAGGTTCAGCCGCAGGCGCCACCGCCTTAATGCCGCAACTTTCAAGCACATGCTTGCCTGTTTCGCGACCGATGTAATAGACTTCTCGCAAATCCCGGTGTGTGCCAAGACCAGCTCCAATCTTGCGGCTGCGCAATTCAGCACACAAGTCCTTCAGCAAACTTCCCGAAGAAATCGTCTCGGCCTCGCTAAACGCGAAGCCTCGCTTCGCTGCATCTGCCGCAAGTACAGAATCCACATCAGAAGCGGCATTCGTAATCAGGCGCATCTGCTTTCCTGCGGCGCGCAGCATTGTATACCAATCCAGCGCCCCGTCGTAAACAAAGCTCCCGCGATTATAAAGCGTGCCGTAACCGTCAAAGCAGAACGCATCGTAACGGTCCTGCAAATCTTCCATGCGCACACGCTGCGGCACAGGCGACGCGCTCCCTGCGGGAACGCTCGCCCCCTGCGATTCAATAATCTGCTTATACCGCAGATAAATTTCAGTCTCTAAAACTTCCATTAGGGTTAGCAGCGGCTATTCAGAATCCCGTAGTCGCGGCCTTCCACCGGAATCACCAACTGCAACTTCGAAAGCACATCGATATGCTTGTCGAATTCGGCCTTAAAGTCTTCGCCGAGTTCTTCTTCGTCATCGTGATTCAAGTTGTAGGCAATGTAGCTGCCGTCTGGGAAAATCGAAATGCAACAATCCCAAGTAACGTCGCCTTCCTGCTCTTCCTCGTCATCTTCGCGATCCTTGCTTTCAAGCATCAGCATCGGGCGCGGAGCCGGAATCGCTTCGGCGTGGCCGTTCTCGAAAATGAAGTAATTGCGGCTCACCAACTCATGTTCAAGCGCCATCGTCGAAGGCGTGCGTTCGAACTCGTTGCGTAGCCTGCGAATGTTTCCCAAGTCGTCTTCGTACGGGTCCTGGAAATCCTGCGGCAGCACCACCTGGTAATAGTCAAATTCCTTACCGCTCTTGGCGTAAGTCTCTTGCCATTCACGCGGCGGCTCCGGACGAAGCGTCAAGAAATCCTCGAAAGCATCCAGAATGTCCGAAAGGCGGGAATCCCACGGTTCGTTTTTCTGGTTCTGCACCAAGTCCATGAAATTCTTCAGACGCTCTTCGCCCGAAATTTCCTTCAGTTCTTCATTTTCTTCGCTCATATTCTTTCGTCTCTCGTCTGTAGCCGCGCAGCGGCGTTCTCTCGTCTAAAACTACCATTCCTCGACGCTTTTCACCGTGAGGCTCATCGCGATATCCTTTTCGTAGTACGCAGGCTCGCTAATGAAAATCGGATACACCGGGCTTTCGCCATGGTACAAAATATCTTCGCCGTCGAATGTGCGGAACAGCTTGTCGCCATCCTTGAGTTCGCGATAGTCGCGCCCCATCAAATCCGGATGAATCATCGCCTGGATCGCTCCACCACCCTGCGGCTTGGGGTAACCCAAATCCTTGAACTGCGTATAGACTTCCACCTTAATCGGCGCTCTTTTCTGCAATTCACCGCGGTTCCATTCCTCGGCAAGTTCCAAATAGCGCTTCACTAGGCGTTCCGATTCCTCGAAAATCGCGGCATCAATCGTCCCGTGCTGTTGCGGACCAATTTCAATACACACATCCGCCTTCGCCACCGTTCCAAAATACGGTGAAGCACTGCGTTCTTCGGGCTGGTAATAAATCCAGGCGTTCTTGAATTCCTGAGTCAACACCGCCGAGGCTCGCATCGTAAACGGGTCACGCGTAGAAAGAATCAGGCAATAGCCCATATTCGAACCCGTGTTGTGCACATCCAGAAGCAGGTCCGTCTTGGTGGCGGCCCCCTTCGGGCCATACAAAGCATTCAGTTCCTTAGCGCGGCGGAATTCATACAGTTTCGAATCCACCGTCGTATCCAAACACACCTGCGAAAAAGCGCGATTCAAGTCATGATCGCGATAGCGGCGATTCAGGCGAACCGCCTCGGGGTTTGCAAGCACCAAATCCACCTTGGCGCTACAGAGCGAATTATAACACTCCGGGTGTTCCATCCATTTCTGGACAAGGCGAACGCCAGTCCGTTCGTTACCGTGGGTACCACCTGCAACGACTATGGTATTAATCAAACTCATATTCTAAATATACTAAAATCCAAAGCAAACTTTACACGACACTTCGTTATCATAACAATAAAAAAAAGATTAATTTTTACAAAAGAACCTATATTTGTAATAAAAAAAGTTTGGGCAGTTTTATGAATTTAACAAAATACTTCGTATTTTTTTGTTGCACCGCATTCTTGATAGACTGTTCACAAGTCGCATCGGGAAGTTCGGAAGATGAAGCTTCTATAGCAGAAAGCAGTTCTTCTGGAAGAGAGCCTATATCTAGTAGCGCCAAAAGCAACTACAACACAAGCAGTTCTACCGATGTACAAGATGAAAAATGCGCCGGCGATTCAGGCACGCCGTGGGATGGAACCACAGCCAAGGATTTTGCCTGTGGTGCAGGAACTAAGCTCAGTCCTTACATTATCTTGACTGCCGAACAGCTCGCAAAACTTTCTTTTATCGTCGGTTCCAACGATAACGAATATCAAGGCAAATACTATAAGCTCGGTGCAGATATAATCTTGAATGACGGTAAGATTATCGATGAAAAGGGCGCACTCGCTGCGGACTCCACTAAACTCCACAAATGGACTCCTATTGGAAATTCAAGCGTCGCCTTTACCGGAACCTTCGATGGCGATGGCCACACCGTCAGCGGAATGTTCATCAACACGACAAGTTCGCACAATGGATTGTTCGGGAACAGCAAAGGAACCATTCAAAATGTAACCATTAAAGATTCCTGGATATATGGAGGCAAATATACTGCAGGAATTACAGGAATCAACGGAGGAAGTGTTACAAAAGCAACCAATTATGGTTCAGTAAACGGCATAGGAGATTGTACCGGTGGTATCGCAGGACAATCAAATGGTCCATACCCCAAAAAATCAATGATTTCATCAAGCACAAACCATGGAATAATCAAAGGGAAAAATTATACCGGAGGCATAGCAGGACAAGCTTATCAGGCATCGATAGAAAATGCTGAAAACTACGGATTAGTAGAAGGAGGTTCTAATGTAGGTGGAATTGCCGGAAGAGGAGCATACACTTATGTAAGCAGCTACTTTATGGATTGTAAAAACGCCTTGAACCACGCAAACATAATCGGTGAAAATAATGTTGGTGGAATAATTGGCGGCGCAGGTTACGTCAGCCCCACTATTTCTAGCGGCGGCATTCTTGCTACAGTAACCAATGTCAAAAACGAGGGGCAAGTTTTAGGGAAAAAATACATCGGAGGGATTATCGGTTCTGCAAATAGGGTCTCTATAAATAATGCAGGGAATACTGCTTCTATAGAAGGATCAGATTATATTTCAGGTATTATTGGCAATCTATTAGGATCAAATTCTAGTTATCTCTATAACACCGGCAGTGTATCTGGCTCAACATATGTGGGTGGTCTTATCGGATACAACCAAGAAGGCGTCACCAGTTCCGCCTATTCCACCGGCAAAGTCGACGGCGATTCCCTTGTCGGTCTCATGATTGGCTACAACTACAACACCACCATGGCAGACTACTACTATCTGGAACAAGGTGACCAAGAACCCTTCGGCCTTAACAACGGCGGCGGAGTCGCCACCCCCAAATCTGATAAAGAAATGAAATCCTCAGATTTTGCAGAACTCCTCGGCGAAGATTTCGTTTACGACAGCGGCTTGAACAGCGGCTACCCCATACTCAAGTGGGAAAAAGAAGAATAAATAGCAGCGGAGAATATCATGGGCATTATTGACGCAATTTTTTTCAAGTATTTCGGTCCTGTTTTCATCAAGGAAGATAGCGACGTAAAGCCTTATATCGAAAAGATGAAATCCCTATCTTCTAGAGCAACAGGGAAACTCAAAGGTAAAATAGACGAACAAATTGCTATTGCCGAGGCAGGACTAATTGGAGAAAATAATATCACATACGAACTGAAAAATAGCGGCATGGACATGCTTGTCATGCATGACCTCTATTTGGAAAAGAACGGACTTTCAGCACAAATAGATTTTTTGGTGATAACCAGAAAGCATATATTTGTTATTGAATGCAAAAATCTTTATGGGAACATTGAAATTGATGAAAACGGAAATTTCATCCGACAAAAATGGTTTGGGAAAACATGTAGAAAAGAGGGGTTTCCATCTCCAGTTTCTCAAAACGAAAGACATTTAAACATTCTCAAAGAAATACGCCGAGAATACAAGAATAATTTCTTAACTCAAGGATTATTTGACAAGTTATTTCCAGAGACATACCGTTCCATTGTAGTTTTGGCAAATCCAAAAACAATTCTAGACGCAAAAAATGCCCCCGAAAACATTCGTAAAATCGTCATTCGGTCAGACCAACTTATTGCGCACATCAAAAAAATTGAAGATCAAGATGATTCTGTAAAATCTTCAGAAAAAGAAATGCATGACTTACTGGATTCATTTATCAAATGCAGTAAGTCAAACAAATCTGACTACGCAAAAAAATATGAAAAAATGCTGACAGAGTTGATCGCCAACAAGGTAGAGTCACAAAAGGACGCCACCACAGAAGAAAACAACCCGAACACAGCCAAAAATATTAGCGAGGAAGGGACTTCTACAAAGAAAACCTGTCCTAAATGCGGAAAAGTCCTAGTTCTTCGAACTGCAAAGAAAGGCGCGAACGTAGGCAACCAATTCTGGGGTTGTAGCGGTTATCCCAAATGCTGGTATAAAGAGAAAATAAATTCCTAGTTTTTTGATAATTCTATCTTTAGACAAGTTTATGATTACTTATATCTTGATTTTTTTTCTAGTTAACACAGCCTTTTTCGTCTACAGAAGGCGAGCTCGGCTTCTTAAGGAACTAGAAGAAAAATCCCAAGCTTTCCAAGAACAAATAAACATCTTTTTCAACGAATACAACGGATTTCAAAAACAATATATTTCTGATTCGGAAAGGAAAGTATTCACCTCAAAATGGGAGAATCTTTATTCCGAGATTCGTCAATACAAAATTCCACAAAAGAACCCATACTACGAATCTATAGAAAAATTCACGCATACCTATAAAAATATCAACAAGGTTTTTGACGATATAAACAACGAATTCCAACGAAAAGCATACATTAAACTAGTATCGCAGGATGTATCACAATGTCTCAAGGACTTTTCAGACAATACAAGTCGATTTGCAACCCAATCAACTAAAGAAGATTTCATATCAAAGTGGGCTGAACTTGCATCAAAAATAAAGAATTCGAACATTCGCAACAATGACGAAGAGTATTCGGATTTTAACAAAACGTTATACATTCTTGAAAACATCAATACAGTTTTTTCGCTGGCAAATAAAACTTTTACCCAAAACGAACTACAAAAATACGACAGTCTTTTCTCCAACATAGACGGAAAATCTCTTGATCAACAACAAAGAGAAGCTGTAATCAATGATGAAGACCGCATTCTTTTACTAGCTGGAGCAGGAAGCGGAAAAACACTTACTATTGCAGCGAAAGTAAAATACCTATGTGAGACAAAAGCAGTAAATCCAGCCGATATTCTTCTGATTTCTTTTACAAAGAAAGCCGCTGAAGAAATGAGCGAAAGAATTCATAAAATTCTCAATTACCCGGTCATCGCAACAACATTCCATAAGTTAGGTCTAGACATTATCAAACAAGCTCTTGGCAAACGTCCAGATGTTTTCGAAGAAAGCGCTCTATCACAATTCGTCCATGACTTTTTCGAAAACAAAATATCTTTACATCAAGATATCATTGAAAATTTGGTTGAATATTTCGCATATTATTTGGAAATTCCAAACAATATAGATGATTTTGACACACTCGGTGATTTATATGAAGCTGAAAAATCAGCAGACCTTGAGACATTGAAATCAAAATATGACCAAGAAAAATACATTCATGAAAAGGAACTTGAAAAGAAACAGAATCTAACCACACTGAACAATGAAAAAGTAAAGAGTCTTGAAGAAATAAAGATAGCAAACTTTCTTTTCGTAAACGGAATAAAATACGAATACGAAAAGCTCTATCCTTATGAAAACGAAGACAAAATGCGTAAAGCATACCGTCCGGACTTTTACTTGAGTGATTACGACATTTATCTTGAACATTTTGGAATCAATAAAGACGGAAGGACTCCGCAATACACTCCCATTGAGGAAAAGAAGTATTTGGAG
>Ga0310695_10012535_pt1 | contig 11839 bp, 7 predicted proteins | sample RumenRJG_04DNA_FD_203882 | JGI IMG/M metagenome (GOLD analysis project Ga0310695, IMG submission 203882) | Bovine rumen microbial communities from Lethbridge, Alberta, Canada - RJG_04 (v2) (version 2) | ecosystem: Host-associated > Mammals > Digestive system > Stomach > Rumen | place: Canada... | reverse complement strand
GCACCAAATGCCCATGAAACTATATGTAAGTACATGGATTTATATAACGGAAAAGTACGAAAATATGGGATTTATTGAGGTTTATGAAGGAATATAGAGATATGAAAAGGCTGTTTATCCAACGATGCCTAGCTTCATTTGTTTCACATCCTCTCGTTTCGATTCTTTATCATGATTCTTTATTATGATGATGTCGGGGTCAAAAGGTGGTTAAAGATAATCCGTCTCGTCAATATGCACAAACACCTTGGACACGCTCTCGCTCAATCCTCGCTGGCAGCGGTACTAAGGGCGCTAAAAACCAGCGCCCAAGTACCAGGCACGCAACATCTCCTTCGGAGCTGCGCAATGGTCCTGCGGTTGTATGTGCATATTGACGAGACTCAGAGCCTTTTCCTGGCTTTTGACCTTTACATCTTATGATTCTTTATTATGATTGTTTATCATGAATCTTTGTCATGTTTTTCATGATTCTTTGTCTTGATCCTTTGTCATATAGAAGTATCAATTTATCTAAAAAAATCCCGCTGCAACTCTAAAAGTATAGCATTTGACTTCTTATCTCTCAATAGTTTCATTCTTTATATCGCAATTTTCGCAGTTTTCTTTTCGCAGTTTTTCGTCCTTTTCAATCACGTCAGTACCGGGTAAAAAATGCCCGCGTCCGCCTCAAGTCGGATAATAAATCACCCCCACTATACAATCTGCAATTTTTTGGGGCAAGGTGAAAGAAATACACTCCTTTCGAGCGGGCTTCGGGGGGGGAATGTACTTCTGACATATCCGAAGAAGTGCCTGGAGAATTCAGCCACGCTCTGGTCCAAAGTGCTGTCCTTTTTCCTGTTTTATTTGTATAATTAGTTTGTCAGGAATCTGCCATCCTGCAGATCCGGGGCATCGCGGCACCGGCATCATTGACGATACTTGCACTGCTTTGTGTCCGGCAAAAAAACCACCGCTTAAATAATCAACCCGTAAATCCGGGATTCATTCAAGACTCATCCACGAGTCCTGGGGCATGAAGAATAATACAAAAGGATGTGATTAATAATGAAAAAACTGATTCTCCTCGGTTCAACAGGTTCCATAGGAACCCAGACCCTCGACGTAGTGCGGGCTTATCCCGACCTGTTTCAGATTTCCGCCCTGGCGGCGGGCAGGAACACTGCCGCAATGGAGGCCCAGATCAGGGAATTCCATCCCGGTATTGTCTGTATGTGGTCTGAGGAGGCTGCGTCGGACCTGCGTGTCCGGACCGCGGACCTGAATGTGGAGATCGTCTGCGGCATGGACGGGCTTCTCAGGCTCGCCTCGCTGGAGGAAGGGGATATTTTCCTTAACGCCGTAGTGGGCATGATCGGGATCCGTCCCACACTGGCGGCGATAGCTGCCGGAAAGACCATAGCCCTTGCCAACAAGGAGACTCTGGTGACTGCCGGCCACCTGATCATGCCCGCCGCGAAAAAGGCCGGTGTGCCCATTCTGCCGGTCGACAGTGAGCACAGTGCTATTTTCCAATGTCTAAACGGAGAGCCTTCCAGGCGTATCTCCCGGATCCTGCTGACCTGCTCCGGAGGCACTTTCCGTGGCAGGAAGACACCTGATCTCAAAGGAATGCACGCGGCAGACGCACTCAAAAATCCCAATTGGGATATGGGGGCGAAAGTGACCATCGACTCCGCCAGCCTGGTCAACAAGGGGCTGGAAGTGCTGGAAGCCAAATGGCTTTTCGACGTGGATGTGGACGACATCACCGTAGTGGTCCAGCCCAAAAGCATAGTTCATTCCGCGGTGGCATTCGTCGACGGCACCGTCATGGCACAGCTGGCCATGCCGGATATGAGGCTTCCGATCCAGTACGCTCTGACGTATCCGGACCGTCTGCCTCTGGATATACCGCCCGTCGATCTCTTCGAACTGGCAAAAATTGACTTTCTGCGTCCGGATACCGATACCTTCAGGGGACTTCCCCTTGCCTACCGCGCAGGCCATGCAGGCGGCAGCCTTCCCACAGTCTTCAACGCCGCCAACGAAGAAGCTGTGTCCTGGTTCATGAAAGACCGGATCGAGTTCCTCGACCTGTACAGGCTGATCGAAGCTGCCATGGATGCCCACACTGTGCGTCCGGATCCTTCCCTTGAAGAGATCCTGGAGATTGAAAAGCAGACACGTGCTTTCGTGAGGGAACAGATCGAAAAGATCTGACCCGCGTCTGCCGCAAAGCGAAAAACTTCATTATGCGGGCCGTGTAATAATAAAGTGCAATAAAAAGTGGAATAATAAAGTGCAATAAAAAAGTGGAATAAAAACAGCAGGATCCGCCCTGTCGGTGCGGTTCCTGCTGTTTTTTATTGTATTTTCCCCAAAAGGGCATATTATCATAAACCATCTTCACAGAGAAAACAGTCATATCTTATATCATATAAAAAGCAGTCATAGCCGGAGCAGAAACTGCTCCCTGCCATGTAACATTTTATTACTGCTCGATAACCAGAATATCAACGAAACCTGTCACATCAAAAATCTCCATGATATCGGAGTTGACATTACAGATCTTCATGCTGCCCTGCTTATTCATAGTCTTCTGGGCAGAAAGCAGTACACGAAGTCCTGCGGAAGAAATATAAGCGAGATCCTTAAAATCAAAGACCAGCTCCTTGACTCCATCCAGAGAATTATGAAGTTCTGTCTCAAGTTCGGGGGAAGTCGTCGTGTCAAGTCTTCCTTCCAGGCTTATTGTAAGTTTCTCACCTTCCAGATTCTTATTGATGTTAAGCATAGTAAAAATGTACCTCCTGATTCATTTTCATGTAATATCGATGTCTGCAAATAACGGGCGGGCCCTGCAATTGCAGCCGTTTTCATCACTGTTTTATTAATATACCAGATATTTTTAAAAAATCAAACATCCAGACGCTGTCTTTCCACTAATTGTGCAAAGTATCCGTTCTTGTCGATCAATTGCTCATAGGTTCCCTCTTCCAGAATCTTTCCCTCATTCAGGACCAGGATCCGGTCACAGTTTTTGATGGTGCTGAGACGGTGGGCAATAACGATCCTGGTACACTTCAGGCTGTCCAGGGCTTCCGCCACCTGTCTCTGGGTCTTGTTGTCCAGGGCGCTGGTCGCCTCGTCGAAGATCAGGATCTTTGGATTGGGAGCGATCGCACGTGCGATCATGATCCTCTGTTTCTGTCCTCCGGAAATGCCTCCCTGGCCCTCGCTGATCAGTGTCTGCATGCCCATGGGCATTGCTCTGATGTCATCGGCTATGCCGGCCATCTCGGCTGCCTTCCAGGCATCGTCCAAGGTCAGATGCGGGGCAGAGATCACAATATTGGAATAGATATCACCCTGGAACAGCCCGCCGTCCTGGGTAACTGTTCCGATCCTGCGCCGCAGAGAGCGAAGATCGACCTTGTTGATATCTTTTCCATCGTAGTAGATGGCACCTTTCTCGGGCTTTTCAAAGCCGAGAAGCAGACGCACCAGGGTGCTCTTTCCACAGCCGGTCTTTCCCACGATCGCGACATATTCGCCCTGACGGATCTTCAGGCTGAGCCCGTCGACCACATAGGGCATGTCTTCGTTATAACGGAAATAGACATTGTTGAGTTCGATAGCTCCCGACAGCCTGGTCAGAATCTCTCTTCCGTCAGATATCTCGGGTTCCGCCTTCAGGAAAGGTTCTGCCATTTCCAGGACCGGCTTTATCTGAGCAACCTGCAGGACCGTGCCCGCCATGGAAGTAAAGGCACCCATCAGCATGCCGTAGGCGGCGTTGAATGCCAGATACTCCGCGGGAGACACCCGGCTCATGACAGCGGTGTAATAAATCACAATCGTTCCCGCAAGAGTGATCGCTGTCTGGATCGTCGAGTTAATCTTGATAAACATGGGAGGATTGTAGGTCAGGGCCGCTCCCTTTGAATAAGTATCTGCCCATTTGGCAAAAGCTCTCTTCTCTGCTCCCGCCAGTTTGATCTTCTGTACTCCGCTTATGAGGGCATAAGTAAGTCCGCTCTCCTTGACATTGCACTCCATCATATCCCTGGACCTTTTGATCTGCACCAGGGAAGTCAGGATCATCATCACGACGGTCGCGGCTACGACAACAACAGCAGGTACCGTCAGTGCAGGTGTATATTGAAAGATCTTCGTAACATACAAAAGTGACGTAAACGCGGTAAGACCGGTAGAGAGTGCCGTTCCCATCAGCAAAGAGCAGAGCTGATTTACAGCCTGGCTTCGGCTCGACAGCTCACCGGCGCTGTATTTCTTGAAGAAAGAAGCCGGAAGGCTCATGATGCGCATCATCATGGCGGAATCCACCGGTATGGACGTCTTGATCTCAAGGCGCGTCCCTGCCATCGTGTCCACTATCTCTATGAGTCTGGTGGAGACAGCTACGCAGAGCATAAACACGGCCGTTCCCCACAAAAGTGACGGCTTCCCGCTCTCCAGGACAAATCCGGCCATTATTTTCGTGATGCCCGGCATCAGGAGTCCCACCAAAGTGCAGAGCAGGTTGAAGCCGAAGACTATGATCAGATCTCCTATGTTCACGCAGTTCTTCAGGAAAAGCAGAAGATCCGGAATCCCAATCGAACGGAGAGGAAGGGGTCTGTAGAAGCAGATTGCTTCCCTGCCGAATTCCTTCATGTTTTTTTTGTTTACAGTAATCTTTTTGCCGCTGCTGTCCCGGTAATAATATCCCACCAGTTCTTTCGGGAAAAGAGCTATAGGAACTCCGTCCTCTTCCCTGAAGGCTATGACCGGTCCGAAGCCGTCCTTAAACCAGTTTTCCTTGAGTTCGACGACTCTGTACATCAGCCCGTAAGGACGGAGTGCGTATTCCAGCTGTTCCTCCGGCTCTTTGAGTGACTCGGGAATGTCCACGGGCTTGCAGTGATAATATTTCAGGATATCGTCAATCGCGTGTTTAGTGATGATCCTGTCATCTGCCAGCGAGTCTCCATATCTGTTTCCAACGACCACTGAGGCCATCCGCAGGATTGAATCCTCGAACCGGTCCTGGTCGCTCTGTTTTCTCTGCCTGATCTGGTTGTCAAACCATCCCAATCCGATGCCTCCTTTCCTCAGTCGTTAGAGATGAGTTCGGTATAGTAACCGCCTTTGGCATACAATTCTTCATGTGTGCCTCTCTCGATTACTTCACCGTGGTCCATCACGATGATCTCATCACAATCCCTGATCGTAGACAGACGGTGCGCAATGACAATACATGTGATTCCCCTGTCTTTTACGGCTTTCACGAGCTCATATTCCGTTTTGGCGTCCAGGGCGCTCGTCGCTTCGTCCATGATAATGATGGAAGGATCCTGTGCCAGAACACGCGCGATCTCCAGCCTCTGTCTCTGTCCACCGGAAAGGTCTTTTCCGCCTTCGGTCAGTTTTCCATGATATCCGTCTTTTCTCTGTATGATATCATCATGAATCTGCGCATCTCTGGCAGCCATGATCACCTCGAAGTCTTCAATGGTCTCGTCCCACATCTTGATATTATCGGAAATAGAGTCTTCAAACAGAATAATATCCTGGTCCACGACCGCAAGCGAACCCCTGAAAACACTCCGGTCGATTTCATCAATGGGTTTGCCGTCAAAGAGGATCTCACCGCTCCAGGGTTTGTACATGCCGGAAATCAGTTTGGACAGAGTGCTCTTGCCGCAGCCCGAGGCTCCGACGAAAGCGACCCGGCTTCCGGTTTTCATTGACATCGAGAAATCCTCAATCAGGGGATCTCCCAGCCTGGAATAGCCGAATGTGACATTTCTGAGTTCCACATTTCCCTTGAGCTTTTCATAGTCCTTCTCCGGGTCTAGAGGGTCATCCTTATATAAATCATCGTCGGGATACTGCATGACATCCTCGACACGCTCCATCTCTGTCCGCATCTCCTGAATCGTCTGGCCGGCGCTTATGATGGTTGAAGCAGGCTCCATAAAGCCGCTCATAAATCCCTGGAAGAGAAGTATGGAACCCAGGGAAAACTTTCCCTGCATTGTCAGGAAGATGCCGACAACCAGAACGACATTATCCGCGATGACAGCAAAGAATGCGGGAATCACCCCGTAATAGGCGTCTATCTTCGCGGCCTGGACTTCCTGGGCGCTGACAGAAGCCTGATATCCTGCCCATTTGGCAAAGTACCCGTATTCCGCGCCGCTGGCCTTGATCGTCTCTGCCATCTGTATGCCGGATATAGTTGCGGAAGCCAGTTTTCCTTCATCGCGCATCTGAACCCGGGTGACGTTGATCCGCTGATCACTGATGATCTTGGCCGCAAATGCGTTGATCACGACTGTGGAGATGCCCACCAGTGTCAGAAGGACACTGAAGCGCAGCATGAACACAAGATAGACGATCATCATGACTGCATTCAAGGCAAGCGGAGTCAGTGTGTCCACCAGCACCGTAGCTATTTCGGCGTTGGTACCCTGCCGCAGCTGGATGTCTCCGGCCATACGCTGCGAGTAGAACTCCATGGGAAGCTTGAGGACCTTCCACATAAATGTGCTGTTTCCGATCACAGACATCTTGCCATTGATCTTCAGTGAATAGATATACTGGGCAGCGCTGACGATGATCTGAACGACTCCCACGGCCGTCATCAGCACAACAAAAGGCATCAGCAGATTCCGGTTTTCACCGGTCAGCAGGCGATCCATGAAGAAACGGGTAAAGCCCGGGTTTATGATCCCGAAGAGGTAAGTGATCAGAGTCGTCAGAACGACGAAGGCGACAGCCGCTCCGGCTCCCCTGAGTCTTCTTGCCGCAAAGTCCAGTGTGCTCTTTTTCTTTCCTCCCGGCACGAAATTCTCGGATGGCGTGATCATCAGACAGATTCCGGTAAATGCCTCGTCAAATTCTTTCATCGTGACCTTGACGCTTCCTCTTGCCGGATCGTTCAGATAAGCGTATTTTCCCTTGAATCCGCAGCAGACCACGAAGTGGTTGAAATTCCAGTGAATGATGCAGGGAAAAGTCCCCTTCTCGCGCAGAGCCTCCGGCTCCATTTTGTAGCCGCCCGCATTCATTCCATGGTTTCTGGCTGCCATAAGGATATTTTTCGCGTTGGACCCGTCCCTGGAAACGCCGCAGTCTATTCGGACCTGCTCCAGAGGAACCCATTTGCGATAATAGGCCAGGATCATTGCCAGGCAGGCCGCTCCGCATTCAAGTGCCTCCAGCTGCATGACAACCGGCACTTTTGCCCTGCCCTTGTGTACAGGCTGTATATTTTTACTGCTCAAAACAGCTCCTTTGTAAAAATACTCTGTAAAATCCTCTGTCAAAAATGCTCTGTCAAAAACGCTCTGTCAAAAACGCTCTGTCAAAAATGCTCTGTCAACAATGTTCTGTTAAAAATGCTCTGTGAAAATACTCTGTAAAAAATTGATCTGTAAAAATACTCTGCAAAAAAGCTCTGTAGAATATGTCCGGTAAAATATGCACGTGTGCCTGTCAGTTGATCAGAAGCTGAATGATCTTTGTCTGGCGATAACCCACTTTGACATCATAGATTCCGTCGGGAACACCGGCGTTGGCAGCCGCAATGATCTGACCATGTTCATCCCGTCCGACCGAAGTGACCACCGTCCGCACTTCACCGACGGATACAGTCATACCTTCCTCGACAATGCCGGCAGCTTTCTGATCTTCGAATGTTATCGACAAAACACCGTTTTCCGCTTTCCCGGTGCCGGACACATAGCTTTCTATGACAGCGAAACTGCTCCACAGGATCAGTGAGACCAGAAGAATGATCACAGAAGTCATCACGATCCATGTAGAGGGATTTGTCACACGGAGATAATCATTGAGCTGCTCAGGTGAAGCCAGTCTCTCCATGCTTTTTTCTCTGAATAAATTGTTATTTTCGTTCATCTTCCGCCCTCCTCTTGGTCAGGCTCTTTTTTGTTTCGCGCGCCCGCTTCTTCGTCAGGCTCCTGTTTGTCACACGGATCCGGGTTCACAGGTTCTTTTCAATAGTAATGATATTCTGCCCGTACTTATATTCATAATGAATATCGTCCACACTCTTTTTGACCATATAGATACCGAGTCCGCCGATCTTCCTTTCTTCTGCGGAGAGGGTTACATCCGGATCCTCTTTTTCGAGAGGATTGTAGGGCATGCCACGGTCTGAGAGCGTGATGGAGATACGGCGGGGTTCTTCCTTTGTCTCGACCCTGATCGTCACATCTCCGGTTCCCGGAGCATAAGCATAGCTGGCAACATTGATAAAGAGTTCCTCCACAGAAAGATCCATCTGCATCTGGTCTTTCATGGAGCAGCCGCTCTCTTCCATCTGTTCATCCACAAAGGCAAGAACTTTTCCCAGATTCTCTTTTCTGGCCTCAATAACCAACTCTTTCATATGATACTCCTCGCTGCCGGGCCGGCCATTATATTTCATACACAGCATTGTAATATCATCAAACTGTGTGGCATCCTTTACAAATGCACTGATTCCTTCCATTACATTACCGAGGACATTCTTTGGCGATGCTGCCGGGTCTTTGTTCAAAGCCTGCAGCATCCTGTCAGTACCGAACAGTTCCTGGGAGGCGTTTTCAGCTTCCGGAACGCCGTCTGTATAGACAAACAGGCTGTCTCCCGGCTGTATCTCGAATTCATGCTCCCTGAACCTTACCTTTTCGATCACACCGACGGCAGGAGAATGGCGGTATTTTACCAGCTCATATTGTCCGCCCTTGCGGCAGACTACAGGATGTTCGTGGCCGGCGTTGGCAGCAATGCCTTTTCCGGTGGCAAGATCGATGATCCCCAGCCAGACCGTAACAAACATTTTCGCGTCATTGCCCTCCAGCAGCTGGTCATTGACTTTGGACAGGACGACAGCCGGGCTGTCTCCGTTCAGAACGCGGTTTTTGATCAGTATTTTTGCGATCATCATAAAGAGAGCCGCAGGCACACCCTTACCGGAGACATCCGCCATGACCATGGCCATGTGCTGATCATCCACCAGGAAGAAATCATAGAAATCTCCTCCGACTTCCTTGGCCGGATTCATAGAAGCATAGATTTCAAATTCCTGACGGTCCGGAAAAGGGGGAAAAATGCTTGGAAGCTGGCTGGCCTGAATGTCAGTCGCCATACCCAGTTCGGTTCCGATCCTCTCCTTTTCGGCAGTGATCTTAGTGATCTGCTCCACATAGTTGACTGTCCGCCTGGAAAGCTTGGCGAAGGACTCCGCCAGTACCTGCACCTCGTCACCGGTACGGAAGGTGTCTTCCATGGTGAACAAAGGATTGGTCCCGCTCAGGGAGGATATCTTGTGTGTCATAATGGCCAGCGGCCTGACGATTCTCTTGCCCAGAATGGAAGCGCTTACAGCCCCGAGAGCGAACAGGATCAGAAGAAGGATGACCAGGGTCCTCGTGGCGTTAGAAAGGCTCTTTCTGTAGGTTATCGTCGCCTCGGCGGAAATGTCCTCCAGTTCTTTTTCCATCATTTTCTGGGGGATCTCGGTCATTTCCTTGTCAACAACGGATACAAGAGCCCATCCTACCGTATCGAGACTGGCCCCCGCCATATAGTACTCTTTCCCATCGATCGTGACTGTCTCCAGGTCTGTCGATCTGCTGAGAGCATCCCTGATAAAGGAAGAGAGTTCTTTGTTATCCGTATTTCTCAGATCTTGTGCGGAATCAGCCGTCCTGACACGGAAAATCCCTTCTTTCTGAGGAGAAAAGATAACATGCCCTTCCTGGTTGATGACAGCGATAAATCTTCCGTTCTGACTGGAGCTCTCAACAGCTTCCGCCAGTTCTTCCAGGAAAAGGTCGGCTCCGGCGACCGCCGCAAGCTTCCCGTCCACATAGACCGGAATCGAACAGACAATGCCGATATTGTCCGTAAACGTGTCCTTCTCGACGTCTGAAAAGTATATACCGTCCGATTCAGCCGCGCCTTTGTACCAGGGACGCTGCCGGACAGGAAAATACTTCATATCCTGGTTTTCACCGGTCTTTGCGGCTGACCGCTCATCCGCAAAAATGCAAAATCCATTGGCAGATGCGATAAAACATGAGTTGATTCTGCTGTTGGAATAAAAATTCTTCAGCATATCCGACATATTGCCCAGCAGACCGATTTCAGAGAGGATTTCGGGATCCGTCAGATCCACCCCCTCCTCGCACAGCAGCTGGACAGATGTTTTTCCGTCATTTGCAGCATCCGGAGCCTTCACTTCAATCCGTTCATATTTCTCGGGACTGCTGTATAAAACTTCGGCATACTGGGCAGTCATTTCCACCTGTCTCTTCACTTCCCTGAAGACGTCCTCTGCCGCGACAGCCTTGAGCTGAACATCATTTTCCAGGGTGTCATTAATGACACTCTGCATAGTCATGGAAGCTGTTTCCGTGATTGCCTGTTTCTGTTTTTCATTGGCCTCTGCCGCAACTCTTCTCAGCTTCGAGGACTGAACTCCGATGACCGCGAGAAAAGAAGCGGCAACAAGAATCATCGTGACTAGAAAGACATTGAAAATCTTATTTTCAATTCCGCCAATCACGATATTCATTACTTTTTTCATACCTGTCGTTCCTGCTTATTTTAACTGGTAAAAACCGATCTTTTTATACACCTTGCGAAGAGTCTTGTTGGCAATGTAGGAAGCTTTCTGAGCGCCCTCTCTGTAAACGGAATCAAGATAAGCCTTGTCCGCGATCAGCCGCTTTGCCTCCTCCCTGATCGGTGTGAGGGTATCCAGGACCGCCTCACCGACGGCGGGTTTAAACACTCCATATCCGACTCCCTCAAACTCACGCTCAATCTCTTCGAAGGACTTGCCGGTAATGGTGGCATAGATATTCATGAGATTGGCAACACCCGGCTTGTTCTCCCTGTCGTAGCGCACGCAGTTCTCTGTGTCGGAATCCGTGATAGCCCTCTTGAATTTCTTCATGATCACATTGGGTTCGTCCATGAGGAAAACACAGCCCTGGGGGACCGACTTGGACATCTTCTGTCCCGGGGTCGTCAGGCCGTAGATGCGGGCGCCCACTTTGCTGATAAAAGGTTCCGGAACACGGAAGACCTCACCGTAAATATTGTTGAAGCGGTTGGCAATATTCCTGCACAGTTCGACATGCTGTTTCTGGTCTTCGCCGACAGGGACATAGTGGGGCTGATACAGTAGGATGTCAGCCGCCATCAGCGAGGGATAGGTAAAGAGGCCCGCATTGATATTATCCTTGTGCTTATCTGATTTGTCCTTGAACTGAGTCATCCTGGTGAGCTCACCGAACATTGTGTAGCAGTCAAGGACCCAGCCCAGCTGTGCGTGGGCAGGAACATGGGACTGAAGAAAAAGAGTGTTCTTTTCGGGATCCAGTCCGCAGGCGATATAGATCGCCAGCATCTCCAGCGAGCGGCGGCGCAGTTCTTTCGGGTCCTGCCTGACCGTGATCGTATGCATATCAGCCATAAAATAATAACAGTCGTACTCGTTCACGCGGTCCGCCCAGTTTTTGATCGCTCCGAGATAATTTCCCAGATGCAGATCTCCGCTCGGCTGAATACCGGAAAGCATGATCTTTTTCTCATCACCCATATCGTAAAAAACCTCCTGAAAAAATTTGTCTGTCAAATTCAAGTACCGCGCCTCTTTCATGCGCGGCTGTAATTAAATATGTCCGTGAGCTGTTCTCATAATATAATGATGTCGGGGTCAAAAGGTGGTTAAAGATAATCCGTCTCGTCAATATGCACAAACACCTTGGACACGCTCTCGCTCAATCCTCGCTGGCAGCGGTACTAAGGGCGCTAAAAACCAGCGCCCAAG
>Ga0310695_10012533_pt1 | contig 11839 bp, 13 predicted proteins | sample RumenRJG_04DNA_FD_203882 | JGI IMG/M metagenome (GOLD analysis project Ga0310695, IMG submission 203882) | Bovine rumen microbial communities from Lethbridge, Alberta, Canada - RJG_04 (v2) (version 2) | ecosystem: Host-associated > Mammals > Digestive system > Stomach > Rumen | place: Canada... | reverse complement strand
TGACGTCTTTCGGGTTAATCGCCATGACCTCAGAATTGCTTGCTTCGATGCCGTTGATACGCAACTGCACGTCTTGGTTGGCGAGGGTCTTGACGGTGTTGTCCGCAGGGTTCACCACGATACGCGGGATCTGCAAGTTCTGCAGCAGCGACATACCGTCCGAAGAAGCACCCAACTGCTCTTTGTTCGGCAGAAGAATCTGACGATCCACTTTCTGAATCACCGCGTCGCCTTCTACGACCACTTCGCCCAGTTCCGTTGAAGCCTCGTTCATCTCAATCGTACCGAGGTGGATGTTTCCGCTTACTGCCAAACTCATGCCGATTGGCTCGTAACCGATGTATGAACACTCCAACACAAACTCGCCCGTTTCGGTTTCCAAACTGAACTTTCCGTGCGCGTCTGTGACCGTGCCGGACACTTGCTGGTCGCCCTGTTTCAAACTGACATTGACACCGATGAGCGCAGTCTTGTCTGCTGCGTCCTTGATTACTCCGCTAACTTTGTTGTTAGCTGCCATTGACACGGCGCAAATCATCGCCGCTGCCAATACGAAATACTTTGTTTGCATATTATTATATATTATAAGGTGATACATTACCGTTCGCCGCCGAAGACACCATGCGGAAAGATGTCCCGCAGCATGAGCAGATCATCGGATTTGACCCATTCCGCCTTGCCATCGTAACTGCAATCGACGATGCTGTCGCAATGCTCGGTCATTAGCAGATGCAGGATTCGTTGGTCCCAATTGCCGTTCGCCTTGCGGAAAGTGTACTTGACCGCCACATACTTACACATTTGCCCTTGCCATTCACGCAAACACTTGCGCTGAATACCATTGACAAAAACCAGTTTCTCACCCTCTTGCAGTCCACCGCCTTTGATGTAGCAATGTGCCGCAATGTGGATGTTCCACTTCTCACTTCCGGGCATACACCCGCTCATCGAAAGTACTGCTGCGAGTACCAATCCGATAATGATAAATTTTGGTTTCATAATGCTAATTTTTGAGTTGTTAAACCTTTCGAAATCCGATGCAAAGTTACGACAAAAACCCATTTATATCCAAATTTTACGATTTATATTTGCTTCGCGTAAATGGTTGATATATAGGCGAATAGGAAAAGAAAAGTTTATATGTGAGTGTGGAGGGTTTATATAAATCACCGCCATCATCACTTTTTGTCCATTTTGGGTCGTTTTATGCGTCTCTTGCCCAGGTTTATACCCTCCCATTCTTTGCCTCATTCCTAGGCGACCGACGACCGAGCGATGACCGAGAGAAGACCGAGTAACCATTTCAACATTTTTTGCCCAAAATTGCCTTCTCTCTTGCATATGTCAAAAAAAAGTCGTACCTTTGCAGCCGAAAGTTGCAAAGACGATGGAAATACAGCATTTACATAGTATTCAGAATATATCCAAACAATACATGACCGGCGACTTGCCTGTTTTGGTATTGTGCTCGGATACGCAGCAGTATATCTGCAAGTACATGCGCCCGAGTGCTACGATAGCATATAAACTGGCTTGCGAGTATATTGGAGCCGTGTTTGCAGAGGCTTGGAGAATTGATACCCCACCATTCGCTTTAGTGCAGATTATACCGGCGCATTGGACTTCAGTGACTGCTTCGCATAGTTCGTCTGCTCCATCTATCGGTTTCAATAAAATAGAAGGTGTGATAGATATTACGCCGACAACTTTCCGACAAGTGGAGGCAAATGCGAATACCTTGTACCAATTACTGAAAATCGCCCTTTTTGATTTCTGGATTGCCAATGAGGATCGAACGTATAACAATGCCAATTTGCTGTATGATATAGAAAACGAGCGCCTGATATCCATTGACTATGGCGGAATACTAAATAACGTGACTTTTGATTTTCCTTTGTCGCAACTGACAGAAACGGATAGTATTCTTGGGGCGGATATATTTGCTCACATCGTCAAATCTGTATCATTAAGACAGTTAGAAAAGGCGGTAGAAGAATTAGAAAAAGATTATTTGTTATGCATAAATCGTAGCAAGAAACAAGCGGGTTTATTAGCAGGAATGCCAAAAGAATGGGCTGTTCCTGTTAATAAAATTGAGAGCAAACAAGAAGAATTATTCTCCCCTGAATGGTTGAGAACCACATGGGAGAATTTTGTGGAATGTCTAAAATCGAACAGCAATTATGGAAAATAATCTTCAATACAGTATTATTTACGCAGATATCCGTCCGGAGATTAAAGAGCGGTTAAGTCTGGGCGTTTTGACAATAGAGCAGAACAAGGTGAAAGTGTACTATTCCCAAAAGAAACTTGGGATTGTCAAATTACTTTATACGCCTAAGGAGTATAAGGCTATATCCTCTATTGTCCGCAAAGAGTTGCGTGAGTTAGCGTCGGTTGAAACACTGAAGTATCTTACGCGCTACTCCAATAATCTTATCTCTTTCTCGCCGATACAGAGTATAGACAAATCGCAAGCCAATATCAACGGCGAATGGTTATACAGAAATTATGTCTATGACGCTGCAACAGCGTAATATGCCCTCAGCGAACAACGGTAACTAATGGCAAAATAAAGAAGAAATATCGTCGCTTGCTCGATGTAAAATAGCAAGGACAATAAAATAGTGCCTCTCGGGGCACTTTTTTTGTAAAAAATGCATTTGATGGTGTAACCTTTTGGTAATTTCTGTATCATATAGGTAGATATGGCTTTACGTCCGACAGACATAGAACTGATACGCGAGGTGTTGCAAGGCAGCAACGCACGTGCTTTCGAGACGCTGATGAAGCGTTACACTTCGCAGGTCTATGGAGCGGCTTTGCGCCTCGTGAAAGACGAAGAAAATGCCCAAGAAGTGACACAAATGGCTTTTATTCAGGCGTACCGGCAGTTGGATAGTTGGCGGGGCGAAAATTTCGGAGTATGGATGACCATCATTGCTAACCATATTGCATTACGGATGTTGGAGAAAGAGAAACGACGGCAGACAGATCTGCTGGATGAGAACATAGACCCTCCGAATGAAGAATATGACGAGCAGAGAGAGTTGCATTTACAAGCATTGGAAAAAGCAATCACCCAACTATCCGAAGCCGAACGGCAAATCATTCAGTGGCATTATTACGAAGGAGTGCCTTTACAAACTATCGCACAACGCGTCGGGCAGACGGAAAACAATATCAAGGTGCGCATGTGCCGCATACGCGAACGATTAAAAAAAGTGCTTACGAGCACACCGACAAATTTATGACCGATAAAGAATTAGACACATTATTTGCCGAAAGTGCCAAACGGCAACAATCGGTAGAGCAAATTAACGCAACAGTAATGCGTTCCGTTCGCCGTGACTTGCGCCTTAAAATCGTGTGCAAGTGGGCAAAATTGCTTGGCTTGTGTTTCGGTGTCCCGTTGGCACTCGTGGCATATATATTCGTACTCATCGAAGTGATAAGCTTTTCATCAATGCAAATGCAGTTGCGTATTGCCTGTATTGCGTTGCCTCTTATCACAATAGCCGTACTTTATGCAATAAATCTAAAGAAATTCCGCTTAGACATGTAACCTTTTCGGAAATTGCGTATCTTATAAGTGAAGGGCGACCGGTAGCCTGCATAAACAACATTGTCAAACCATTAAAATCGTACAATTATGGACTCTGTTTTTTTAGAAAAGAGCTTTGTAGAAAACTTGATTCCGTTAACAGCTGTTATTTTGTCGCTTGGTTTACCTATAGTAGTCGTTGTTATGGTATTCCTCCAAAAGATGAAAAAGGGTCAGCAGCAGAAAGAAATCCGTCAACTCATTATTGAGAACAAGACGGACGCTGAAACGGCCAAGTTGCTTATTGACGAACCGAAGAAAGCGCCAAAGCCCGGCACAATCGATCTCGGCAACCTTCGCTTCGCTTGCGTGCTGCTCGGTGTCGGTCTCGGAGCAGGTATTGACTGGCTGGCTGATGTTAGTACAAAAAGCATCTATTTTTGGCTGATAGTTGCCTTTGGTGTCGGTATAGGAATGTTATGTTCTTTCCTTGTTGAGATGCATTTGGCAAAGAAACAACATCCTACCGAGGACAATTGGAAAGATGAATAAAGTCCGTTTCGCATAAACATAGTAGGAATCTCTTCATTCCGTTTGTTATACCACCCTATACATATGTGAAGCGGTTTATGCAAGCCTGTAAAACGGGCTTGCATTTGTGATATAATAAATTTATATCTGCTATTCCTAAACCTTTGAAATATAGCATCTTCGAAAAAGAAAAGTTTATATATGGGCGTTTTGCTTTGCATAATTCGTGAAAATGTAGTATCTTTGCAGAAAATTTCAAGAATGACGATGAAAAGCAAGTTCTTAATAGGATTGATAGGAGCGATGGCTCTTTGCCTCATGGTGAGCTGCAGTGTGCGGAGGGATAGGGAACGGATTGATACTGCGGAAGAGTTATTATATAGCAGCAGGGATACCGCAGAGTTGCTGATACGACAAGTCGAGCGTCTTGAACGGTTGGAAGATGAGCATTTGGCTAAGTATTGGTTCGTTATTTGCGACCTACATGCCAATTCCATGCAATCGCTGTCCGAGGATTCCATGATTTGTTGGGCGTCTGAGTATTATCGCACGCAATGGGAAGAAGAGCACGGAGATGCACGCCATATGATATTGTCCGGATTGGATGAGGCGATGTATTTCTGGTGGAACGGTGACAAAGCGCGGACACAGGAAGTGCTGCAACGGCAAAAGAAATATGCCGACGAGGTAGCGGAACAATCAGGAGAACATCTATGGCAAGTGATCGTACTGCGCGTGTCGGCGGAGATAGCCATGCGCGATTATGATTACGAACATGTGCGCGAATACACGGAGACGCTCATCGGTCTGGATAACGGTAAGGCGATTCATTTGGACGAAGTGGAGCGCGTGTATAATGCGTTGGCGATTGTCTATTTCTCGCTCGGCGAATATGACAAGATGGAGAAGTGCTTTGAGAAAGCGATTGCACAAGCTGCGGACTCAGCGTTTATTGTCAATGTGGTTCGCCGTAATTATGCTGACCTGTTAGGCGAAATAGGACAAACTGACCGTGCTATCCGAATGCAGGAAGTACTGACGGAAGAATACCGCCAAGCGGACAGTTGGTTGCAGGTGGAGAGCCTCTATTCGCTCTCGCGTCTGTGGTTGAACAAAGGCGACAAACAGCGTGCCGAGCGGTATATGCGCGAGGCGGAAGAACTGTTCGCCGGTTACAAGGAGTCGGAGGAGTTCGACCCGGCAGCCGAAGCGGCTTTTCTTGCGCACAGACAAGTGCTGGAATATGCCCAGAAGGGTTCGTACCATTGTTTCCCGTTGGTACAATACAATAACCATTGGTCGGAGACGGACTATGTGCGTTACCGCGTAGCGGAAGCCAAAGAGCGTTCTATCCGTGACTTGCGTGAACGTAATCTGTACCTGACCATCAGCCGCCAACGGCAGATGATTGTGATAATTATGCTGTTCTTTGTAACTTTGGGCGGAATCCTACTGTTCGTCTATCTATATCGCCGCCGTCAACGGCTGCTTTTGGAGAAAGAGGAAGAGATTGAGACCCTGCGTAACATGTTGGCGTCAGCAGATAAACCGGACGACCGGTTTAGAACCGGAGCAAGCCAGCCTGCGGAGGCGGATGTGCGCAAACTGATGTTGCAGCAATTGGGTGTCATCAAAACGATTGCCGGAACACCCACCGAAGCTAACCAACAGCTGCTTGCGCGTCTCATGGCATTGAACGAGGAAACCGCCAATGCCCTCATCGACTGGCCAAGCATTTACCAAACCATCGATCTTGTTTACGACGGCTTCTACACACGTCTTAGGGACAAATACAAAGATGTGTTGAACGAAAAGGAGCTGCAACTTTGTTGTTTACTCAAAGCGGATTTCTCCACTAAGGAGATCAACATGCTCACTCGTCAAAGTCTCCAGACCATCTACCAGCGCAAGACCCAAGTCCGTCAGAAACTCAATCTCCCCGAAGCCGAAGACATCACAACTGCGATAATCTAATTAGAACAACGCTCACACCGGGCGATTTTGGTTATTCTATCATCTTGATCACTTTCGCCGGAACGCCGCCGACGATGGCATTGGCAGGCACATCTTTGGTGACAACCGCTCCGGCGGCAACAATGGCATTGTCACCGATGGTGACGCCTTGCAGGACGGTCACGTTTGCGCCAAGCCACACGCGTTTGCCGATGTGTATCGGTTTGGCTGTCATGCCGGCACGCTGCGCCGGGTCGGGGATATGATTGAGCGTGCAGAGTGTGGCGTTATGACCGATGAGGGCATCATCGTCTATGAAGATACCGCCCTGGTCCTGGAACTTACAGCCCATATTGATGAACACCCGTTCGCCGACATGCGTGTTCTTGCCGCAGTCGGTATAGAACGGCGGAAACATACCGAACGACTCCGGCACATCTATCGCCCATAACTCACTCAACAACCGTCGCAGTTCCTCGGGCGTGTGGTACGAGCCGTTTATCTCGGCGGTGATACGCAGGGCTTCCTGCGAGAATTTATGGAACTCCATATGCAACTCCGAGCCGCCGATAATCGGCTCATCGGTTGCCATCCGTTCACGAAATTGGTCTATTGTCATGGTTGGGTATCAGTTGTTTTTTATAACCTGTACGGACGGGACATTCAGGCGGATGGCAAGCCACTGCTCCATACGGGCGAGATCTTCGTGGGTTAGTGTCTCCTTTTTATGGCTTGCAGCCGGTTTCTCGGAGATAACCAGCAGCACGGTAGAGTCAGCGCGGGCAAGGGTGATCCGGTCTATGGACGACCATTGTGCGCGCAGTTCGTTACTGATCTGTTCCGTAGGCAGAACCAGCGCTTCATAGGCATCCAGTTGTTGCCGGAGCACGCGAATCGAATCGTCGCGCTGCCGCAGTTGCTGCTCAGTGGATGCCAACCAGTCGCGCATGACCTCTGTCTCGTTCAAACGGTGAACTTCGATGGTGGCATCTTCCTGAAAGAGAATCTGCGCATGTGAGATCCCGTGTTTCTCTGCGTTCGTATAGAGCTGTGCGCGAGACTCAGGGCTCAGCGCTTCGCCTGCCAGCCGCAGCGTGAGCGTATAGGGTTTGACGGACATGTCCGTGCTGTAATCATAGATATAAGTGCCTCCCACGGCTCGGTTCTCCTTCACAAAATGCCGTGCTTCGGTGGTGAAGCGGTTCTCGCGGACGATACTATACGCCGTGAAAAAACTGGGCACCAGCACAACGAGAATCAACAAACCATAGGAGATGATTCTCCGGCGCGAGGTTCCGTCTTTCTCTTCCACCACAGGGAAACGCAAGTACTTGACAGCCAAAAAAGTAGCCAAGGCGATGAAGATACAGTTGATAAAGAACAGATAGAGCGCTCCTGCGGCGTATTGCCAGTTGAGGCTGGCGATACCGTAACCGACCGTACAGAGCGGCGGCATGAGTGCGGTAGCGATAGCCACGCCGGAAAGAACCGTTCCCTTTTCTTTGCGCGAGAGTTCCAAGATGCCGGCAATACCTCCGAAGAAAGCGATGAGCACATCATAGACGGAAGGGTTGGTGCGCGCTAACAGTTCCGTGGGATTGTCCGTCTCCAGAGGCGTTACCATGAAATAGAGCGTCGATGCCAAAAGGCTGATGGCGAACATGATTCCGAGGTTCTTGAGCGACTGCAAGAGCAGATCCGTGTCGTTGGTTCCCAAGCCCATGCCGAAACCGATAATAGGACTCATCAGCGGCGAGATAAGCATGGCGCCGATGATCACAGGAATGGAGTTGACATTCAAACCGACCGAAGCAATGACGATCGCCACAAAGAGGATGTAGATGTTCGGTCCGCGGAAAGGGATATTACTGCGGATATTGGCACTTGCCGCCTGCACATCCGTATAGTCAGTCAGGCTGAGCCGTTCTCGAATGAAACGTTTTGCCCGTTTGGTAAATTCCGAATAGGTCATATTGTATTGGGTTATTTCTTTTTGCTATATTTGGTTTTGACAGTCTCATAGGAGTTGCGGGTGAGGTCACGGAGCAAGGAGTCCGGCGCAGTACGGGGATCAATGCCCAGCCAGTACTTGGCGGATTCGTTGTAGGGGGCGCCGATGCAGTCGTACTCGGCTTTCAACTCGTCTATCCGTTCGGGCTGGCATTTAAGCGTCACAACGGAGTAATCGGCGCAGTCGAAGAACGCAAACATGTGTCCGCAGACATAGAACACTAACACATCCGCCGCATACCTAAATGCCGTGAACGGCAGTTTCTCCTCTACATCGCTGCCCAGCGACAGGCAGTAGTCTCTATAATCTTCGATATTCATTTTGTTAACGTGTTCAGGGTAGTTATGGATAGTTCGCTCATGCCTTCGATGGCATCGCTCACGTTGAGCAGCAGTTTGGGGTTGCTTACATCCCAATGGAACGTGCCGGAGTCGCTATAACGCGCCGTCTCCGATTGCAGCACATAGACATATCCGAAAGTCCTGCCGTTTTGGACGAGGCGGTCGATACAGAGGACACGCTTCGCTTTGCGGTTAATGACGATGTTCCGCCAGATGACGTTGGACGGCTGTTTATCGTGGGACGGTGCAAACGTAGTCTGGTAGATCATGCTTGCTCCTTCGCTGTCCACCTCGTAGTCCGGCAGCAGGCTGATATAGGCATCGCTGCGGAAAGAATAGGTGTTGTCGTGACCGCTCACCGCCTTCAGTTCGTTTACCTTGAAGGGGATGTCTTTCTGCACGTCTTTTGCAAACTCCTCACTTGTAGTTGGCCTTTGTATCGCACAGGAGCAGAGGGTAAGGGCCATAGATATAAAAAACAATACTCTATTCATCATTTATTCCATTTAGCGTTCATCCGTTTTGCATATTCTTCCAACGGGGTTAGCCCTACAGCAGCTCGCCATATATCCACACTATCGGTATTGAGCAAAGTGTAGATAACCCGCTCTCCAGCTGAATCTTCTACAATCTGCGATCCATACCGCTGCGGTCTGCCTTCAAAGAGGGCGATACGATCTTCCAGCAAAGCCATATCCTCCATGCTCAGTTCGCCCTGGTCTGCCGCTTCGCGCAAGAAAGGATAGAATTCTTTTTGCGTATCAAGGTCGCTATGCTGGACAATAAGCCATATAACAGAGTTCGCCGAGCCTACTATTGTTTTAGACGGAAAACCGTACGTGTCAAATATGTCCCGGATTTCTTGCAGATTGACCTCGTCTGCTTGTTGCATAGCGTGGATGAGTGAATCACGCAGGACTTGATTAACCGGCTCTGTTTGACAAGCAAACAAGAACGCGTGCCGTGGTTCTTGATCACGTTGGTAGATTGCTTCCAGGCGCACAATCAATTCATGGTTGTAATCTTTCTCTATGCGCTCTTGTCGGGATTGAACCGTGTCTTTCAGCACTTGCCATTCGGGGTATTGATGTAATGGCAGAAAGTCCGGATTCTCCGCAAAGTTAGAAGTGTACCACTCTTTGTCGTTGCTAATCAATTGGTTGAGTCGCATGAATGCCGTTTGTTCATCTCCTGCCATGGCTGCGATTGCGGCTGCATTGGAATAATGGTAACTCTGCGGCTCGGCGTCGGAGGCATGAAAAGCCTGTTTGTAATAGTTGTTGGCCTGCTTGTAGTCTTGTGCCATATAGCACGAATCAGCCTTATTAACGGCTGTTTGGAAAGGAATGGAAGGCTTGCAGGAGCAGAGGGCAAGGGCTAATATGTAATAGATGGTTCTTTTCATGTTCTTTACATATATCATTTATTCATCTATCAAGCAGCCACTCTGCCAGATCGATGATTTGGATACCTTGGTAATCATATTTCGGTACGCGAGTGCGGGCAATGATAAATTTGGGGTACACATCCTTGATTTGCAAAAGGGGCGAGTACTCGCGCTCAAAAGTTTCTTTGGAACTGATATTGTCGCTCACCTGAATATATATCTTTTCATTCCCGCGCATAGCTACAAAATCGATCTCTTTCTGGTACAGTTTGCCAACATAGATATCATATCCGCGCCGCAGCAATTCCAACGCCACCAGATTCTCATAGATACGCCCGTAGTCCATGTTTCGTGTGCCGAGCAGCGCATAGCGGAATCCGCTATCCACCAGATAATATTTGTCAATCATGCGCAAATACCCTTTGCCCCGGACATCATAACGCTTGACTTGGTTGAACAAGAATGTGCGGCATAGAAAATCCATGTAATTTCCGACCGTAACATGGTTCGTCTTTATCTGCTCCGACTGCAAGAAACCGCTTACACTTCTATACGAAGTAGTATTGCCTATATTATCCATCAGATACTCCGCTATCTTATTAAGCAGATACACATCCGATAGTTTATAGCGCTGAATGATATCACGCTCAATGATGGTATGATATACCTCCTGCACATATCTCACTTTTTCCGCTTGTGTCGCATAGACATACGAGCCGGCGAGTCCTCCGTCCTGTATATATTGATCCAGTTGGGATTGTATCTCTTGGGAGCCAAAATAAGTGCGGTATTCTGCAAAACTGAATGGATAAACCATTGTTCTCATAACACGCCCGGTAAACAACGTAGCCAAGTCAGAGCCTAACAGAAAAGCATTGGAGCCTGTGATATAAATATCATATTTCTGCATTGCGTGAAGACTATTGATTGCCAACTCAAATTTGGCGCACATCTGTACCTCATCAATGAACACATAATTATTCTTCTTTGCCTTGTATTGTTCTTCGATGTAGTTGTGCAAAGCATGATACTCCTGTAATGGTTCAGAGGCGAGCGATGTAAAGTCAATGAAAATGATATTAGCTTTCTTGTCGTTCTTTCTCAGCCACTCCATGTATGTACGGATAAGTTCTGACTTACCTGCACGGCGAATACCCGTAATCACTTTAATGTCCGGCGTGAGGCGCACATTTTGCAGGCTATCCAAGTAATCTGTACGTTCAATAATCTTCATATGCGATGTTTCCTTTTTGAGGTGTGCTCACTTCCCAAAATCATATTTTTTTACAATTTGGAAAGTGAAATCCGCTGCAAAGGTACTCTTTTTTTGTTAATTATGCAAGAGTTTCTACGCTTTTTCTATAATTTTATGCTCAAAATAGCACGCTTTTTCCTATCATTTCATTATTCAATCATCTTGATCACTTTCGCCGGAACACCAGCAACGATGGCATTGGCAGGGACATCTTTCGTCACCACGGCTCCTGCGGCAACGATGGCATTGTCACCGATGGTGACGCCTTGCAGCACAGTTACATTCGCTCCGAGCCACACTTTTTTGCCGATGTGTATCGGTTTAGCAATCATACCTGCCCGTTGCGCCGGGTCTGGAAGATGATTGAGCGTGCATAGTGTGGCATTATGACCGATAAGAGCATCGTCGTCGATGAAGATACCGCCTTGGTCTTGGAACTTACAGCCCATGTTGATGAACACCCGTTCGCCGACATGCGTGTTCTTGCCGCAATCGGTATAGAACGGCGGAAACATACCGAACGACTCCGGCACGTCTATCGCCCATAACTCGCTCAACAGTCGTCTCAGTTCTTCGGGCGTGTGGTACGAGCCGTTGATCTCGGCGGTGATACGCAGGGCTTCCTGAGAATACTTATGGAACTCCATATGCAACTCCGAGCCGCCGATAATCGGCTCGTCCGTTGCCATTCGTTCACGAAATTGGTCTATTGTCATTCTCATTTCTTTTACCCTAAGTCAGCAAAAATAATCCAGTTTGGAGAATGGTAGGTCAACACACCTATGGTCAATATGCTGCACAATATGAGCACAATCCA
>Ga0310695_10012529_pt1 | contig 11842 bp, 11 predicted proteins | sample RumenRJG_04DNA_FD_203882 | JGI IMG/M metagenome (GOLD analysis project Ga0310695, IMG submission 203882) | Bovine rumen microbial communities from Lethbridge, Alberta, Canada - RJG_04 (v2) (version 2) | ecosystem: Host-associated > Mammals > Digestive system > Stomach > Rumen | place: Canada... | reverse complement strand
CGGCACAGTACGAGTCGTACATCCTGCCGCTGTCGGTCGTACTCTCCGTACCTTTCGGACTGGCAGGCTGTTTCCTCTTCACGATGATGTTCGGTCATGCCAACGATATCTACATGCAGATTTCGCTCATCATGCTGATTGGTCTGTTGGCTAAGAACGCCATTCTGATTGTGCAGTTCGCACTGGAACGCCGTCAGACTGGTATGGCCATCTCGTGGTCGGCGGTACTGGGTGCCGCTGCCCGTCTGCGTCCTATTCTGATGACGTCGCTGGCTATGGTGATTGGTCTGTTGCCCATGATGTTCGCATCGGGTGTAGGCAAGAACGGTAACCAGACACTGGGTGCCGCTGCCGTGGGTGGTATGTTGGTTGGTACCGCCTTGCAGCTCTTCGTCGTTCCTACGTTGTTTGTGATTTTCCAGACATTGCAGGAGAAGATCAGTCCGCTGAAGTTCGAAGACGAGGAGAATGCGGAGGTTGCAGCCGAACTGGAACAGTATGCACATACCGAACCCGTAACTTATGAATTGGAGAAATAAACGACTATGAAGAAGATAATGATTTTTGCAGCCTCTACACTGCTGATGGGCAGTTGCGGGCTATATAACAAGTACGATCGTCCTGACGTGAATACCGCAGGGCTGATTCGCGATGCCTTCAACGATGCCGATACGCTGGCAGTACAGGATACTGCCTCGTTCGGCAATCTGCCCTGGCGTGAAGTCTTCACCGACCCGCAGCTTCAGGCACTCATCCAACAAGGTCTTGAAAAGAATACCAATCTGCTGAATGCAGCCCTGAACGTACAAATGTACGAGGCCATGCTGAAGGCAGCCAAACTGGCATTCCTGCCAGCTGTCAACATCGGCTCCACAACACCCATGGGACAGATTTCAACGACGCATACCGACCCGTCGGTAACCACGAAGAGCTATTCGTTGCCTATCTCGGCATCATGGACTGTTGACCTCTTTGGCAATGTATTGTCACAGAAGCGCTCTACGCAGATGAAACTCCTTGGCATGAAAGACAACCAGATGGCCATACGTGCTTCACTTATCAGCGGCATTGCCAACAGCTACTACACGCTGCTGATGCTCGACGAGCAGTTGCGCATCGTGACAGAGATGGCAGGCATGTCGAAGGAGACATGGGAGATGATGCAGAAGCAGTTTGAACTGGGACGCACCAAATCTACCAATGTGCAGAGTGCACAGGCAGCCTATCTGAATACGCAGACTCAGATAAACGACTTCAAGCGTCAGATTCGTGCTACGGAGAATGCGCTGTCATTGCTCATCGGCGATGCTGGTCACCAGATTTCGCGTTCTACACTGGACAGTCAGGTGCTTCCGTCACAATTTGCTACGGGGGTAGGCGTTGCTTTGCTTCAGAACCGTCCCGACGTGCATCAGGCCGAGATGAATCTGGCTGCTTGTTTCCACGACATACAGACGGCACGCTCTAAGTTCTACCCCAGCATCACCATTGGTGCCTCGGCAACGTTCTCGAATGCCAATGGTGCCATGAATCCTGGCAAGTGGATTACCTCACTCTTTGGCTCGCTGACGCAACCCATCTTCAATCGTGGCGCCCTGACAGCCAATTTGAAGGTGAGCAAGCTGCAGTATGAGCAGGCTTTCAACAACTGGCAGAATGCCATCCTGAAGGCAGGTAACGAGGTCTCGAACGCCCTCGTCAACTATAATGGTTATGACGACAACAGCAAGATTGAGGCTGAGCGTATTGAGGTGCTGACAAAGAACGTGGAAGACACCAAGGCCTTGTATCAGAGCAGTGGCAGCAGCTATCTGGAGGTGCTTACCGCCCAGCAGCAGTTGCTCTCGGCCCAGCTCAACAAGGCTACCGACGACTTCAATAAGATGCAGTCAGTAGTAAGTCTATATACCGCATTAGGTGGAGGCGGTAAATAATTGATAATTGACAATTGATAATTGATAATTGATAATTATGGCAAGCGAAATATCCCCAAAAGCTGAAATCAGCCCCAAGGCGAAAATCGGCAACAATTGTAAGATATTCCCCTTCGTATATATCGAAGACGACGTGGAGATTGGCGATGACTGTATCATCATGCCTTTCGTCAGCATCCTCGACGGTTCACGCATTGGTAAGGGCAACAAGATTCACCAGGGAGCCGTCATCGGTGCCCTGCCTCAGGACTTCCACTTCCGTGGTGCGAAGTCGTATGTAAAGGTTGGCAACAACAATATTATTCGCGAGAATGTTGTCATCAATCGTGGTACCTACAAGGACGGCTGCACCGTCATCGGCAACCACAACTACCTGCTTGAGGGCGTGCATATCAGTCACGATGTCGTGGTTGGTACCAACTGCGTATTTGGCAACGGTGTAGAGATTGCAGGCGACTGCGTTATAGGCAATGGCGTCATCTTCTCTACCGGTGCCATTCAGAATGCCAACACCCGTGCTGGCGATATGTCACTGATACAGGCCGGCTGTGCTTTCTCGCACGACGTGCCTCCTTACGTCATCGCTGGTGGCACCCCCATGGAATACGGTGGCCCCAACACGAAGATTATGGATTTTGCCGGTATCGACAAGAAGGTACAGAAGCACATTGCCAATGCCTACCGTCTGCTGTTTCACGGAAAGACCAGCGTGTTCGATGTCATCAACCAGATTAAGGATCAGGTGCCTGATGGCCCAGAAATCCAGAACATCATTACGTTCCTACAAGAAACTAAGCGTGGTATCATGTGTAAGTAAGAACTAACAAGCGATAACAGTAATCCCCACCAATGCTATGTTGGTGGGGATTACTATTATTGATTAGTCGTCAGGATTATCTTTGTAATGATAGGGCTTCAGCATGGGATTATCGCCCAAATCCTCCATCTCCGGTATGGCTGTATCCTTCATGATGCGGTCGTTGTTCTTGCCTCGCACGTTACCTTCTGTCATTACGAAGTCATCATAGTTGAGGAAAGGTATGATAATGCTAAAGATACCGATGCCTTCAAGCAGTCCGTCAGTGTGCACATTGTTGTACAGACGACATATTGAGAACAGCATGTGACGATTCACTTCTATACGATTATTGCGATTGAAGATTTCCAATATCTCCTTGTCGTTAAAGGTAGTGTCTGCTTCCGTGAAGGGACGGCGTATATTATTGAATACTTCATCCACTGGGTCGCAGCGCTTTTCATAGTTGTCTTGTATGCATTCGCGGATGTTGTCCTCCATCTGTACACGCATTTCTTCGTCAGAGGGAACAGTTGCTATTGCGACAATCAACAGTATGACGGCAATGACTGCGAGGATGATGATTTTACCCAGACAACTGTTAGTAAATTCAGTTGACATGTTTTGTCTTTTGTAGGTACTTCTGTTGGTTGGTTCCATCTTACTTTATAATTATTGTTTGTTATTTGCTGTGTATGAGGTTCATAAACTCCTGACGGGTCTTAGCCTGATTGAAGGCTCCGCTGAAGTCGCTGGTTGTGGTAATACTGTTCTGTTTCTCCACACCACGCATCTGCATGCACATGTGGCGTGCTTCTACTACGACCATGACTCCTAATGGGTGGAGGGTCTGCTCGATAGCCTCCTTGATTTGCAGCGTCATTCGCTCCTGCACTTGCAGGCGATGGCTGTAGATGTCTACCACACGGGCTATCTTTGAGAGTCCTGTGATATAGCCGTTGGGAATATAGGCCACATGTGCCTTGCCATAGAAAGGCAGCATGTGGTGTTCGCAAAGCGAGAAGAAGTCAATGTCCTTGACAATGACCATCTGTGAATAATCTTCCTTAAACAGTGCCTGGCGCAACACCTCGTGGGCATCTTCCCCATAGCCTCTGGTCAGTGTCTGCATGGCTTTGGCCACACGCATAGGGGTCTTCTGAAGTCCTTCACGCTCAGGGTCTTCCCCCAGCAGTGTCAGAATTTCCTCATAGTGCTTGGCCAGTGGCTCAAGTCCCTCTCTAAATGTTTCGTTTCCCAGACTCACTTCTTTAACTCCTTTATCTTCTTAATATTGTACCGTAATCTTTCCCTTGACAATAGAAGCCTGGTTATAACCCAGATTGCGTAGTTGCACCAGCATCTGATGGGCTTCCTCGTAGGTACGGTAGTTACCAACTCTGCATATCCAGCGTGGCGAATAGAAATGTACGTACACGGGTACGCTGGCAAAGTGCGACTTGATGTCGTTACCTATCCGCTCTGCCTGAATGCGGTCGTTGCGCGAGTTACCTCCGGCAAAGGCTTGCACGCGGTAGCCATTTACCTTCGTGCCACCACGCATGACCTTTTTGGTCAGATCAGGCGTCATTTCGTCTTCGCCTTCATTTCCTGTAGTCACACTGTTTGAGGTCGTAGGTTTGGTAGTCGAAGTCTTTGCCCCTGGCGTCGTAGCAGTATGTGATGTGGCAGGTTGGTTAGTTGTTGTTGTCTGTTTGGTGCTGTTATTCAGCACCTCACTATTCACCAACTTATCGATATCAGCGTCCTGATGGATGGTCACTGAACCCTGCCCGTTACCGTTTTGCTGTTGTATGCGCTGGGTATAAGTCTGTGCACTGGCATTGATAGCAATGCCAGCACACAGCATTAATATGGTTATAATGTGTTTCATTATTTCCAAGCGTCGATGATGCCCTTGAAGTCAGCACACTTCAGTGAAGCGCCACCAATCAGACCTCCATCAATGTCGGGCTTTGCAAACAGCTCAGGAGCGTTCGAGGCCTTACAGCTGCCACCATACAGGATGCTGGTGTCGTCAGCAACAGCCTGACCGTACTTCTCAGCAATGATAGAGCGGATGTAAGCGTGGATTTCCTCAGCCTGCTCAGCGGTAGCGGTCTTACCAGTACCAATGGCCCAGATGGGCTCATAGGCGATAACGATCTTGCGGAAGTCCTCTTCAGCCAGATTGAATACGCTGCCCTCGAGCTCAGCCTTTACAACCTCGTTCTGCTTGTTGGCCTCGCGCTCTGCCAATGACTCACCGATGCAGAAGATAACCTTCAGACCGTTCTTCTGAGCCAACAGCACCTTTTCCTTCAGAATCTCAGGAGTCTCCTTGTAATATTCGCGACGCTCACTGTGACCCAGAATCACGTACTGGGCACCAGTTGACTTAATCATCTCTGCGCTAACTTCACCAGTGAAGGCCCCCTTCTCCTTGTCGGCACAGTTCTCAGCACCGAGACCAATAACGCTACCTTCCAGCACCTGAGCAACAGATGCGAGGTGGATAAACGGTGTGCAGATAACCACATCACAGTTGGGTTTGTCTGCTGCCAGTGCTTCGTTCAGTTCCTTTGCCAGGGCTACGCCCTCCTGCAGGTTCAGGTTCATCTTCCAGTTGCCTGCTACAATCTTTTTTCTCATGTTCTTTTTACGTTTTAAAAGTTTAAATATCTTGTCTCTATTGTCCTTGTCTTTTTTCTTCAGCCAGTTCGACCACATCCAGAGCCTGTCAGCCAGTGTCAGTAGCAGTAGTGGCAACACATACCAAAGCAATATCGTCAGAATCTTTTGTGGTACGGAGTCCTTTGGCATCTGTCCTATCTCCAGGAATTGCAACTGCTTGTTCAGCGTTTCTTCGCGTGGCATACGGTTATGGCTCCACTTACGTATCACCTTGCCGTCTTTCAACAGCATCAGTCCTGGATTGCTGCGTATCATCGTTTTCAGCACGATATCATCCGTCTGGCAGAAAGGGTACTCAGCGCCTGTACGGTCTCTCCACTGCTGTATACCTCGCTTACCGCTGGCTGTCAGACAGTAGAACGGATAGTCGTAGTCCTGCGCATATTCGTGTACCTCATTGATGCGGTCCAACTGCGAGTCGTCTGCCTGTTCCAGATGTGGGGCTATCAGCAGGAACGTGTATCCCTGATTCAGCAGCAGGGGTTCCGTTATTTCCTCGCTATCTTCCGTCTGTTCCGAGTCCTCATTCTCTGAGACATTCGGCAGGCGTTCCACGAAGAAATCCGCATAGGGCGACTCTTCTCCCTCCATCATCTTCAGCCATCCTGACCTCAGGTCGGTACCCACATGGTAGGGACGGAAATCGAAGTAGGGCAAGTCGTAGAGCGACCATCCTGACACGGCAACAATGAACAGTGCCGAGTAGTTAATGACAATCCACTGGTTCGACCGCGAAATGAATCGCATCATCTCCAACGGCCAGCGTCTCACGATGCAGGCCAGTACCAGTAGCACCACATTCTTGGCCAACGTCTGCCAGTTGGTCAGCACCACGGCATCGCCAAAGCATCCGCAGTCGCTGATAGGATTGGCTAGTGCCAGCCACAGCGTGATGGGTGTCATCACAAGCATCAGTACCAGTGTCAGCATCGTTACCAGTCGACGGCGGATGGCAAACAGCAGACAGATGCCCAGTCCGAATTCTATGGCCGATAGCAACACCGCTGCGCCCAGCGTGGCAACGTCTGGCACGTATTGTGCCAACTCCACGGCCTGTAGATAATCGTGTATTTTATATTGTGTACCCAGCGGGTCAACAGCTTTGACGAATCCTGACAGAATCAGGACGATAGCCAGTATCAGCCGTGCAATGTTTACTCCCGCCTTCTTCACTTTATTCTTTCAACTTGATGGCTCCAAACACAGCATAGTTGACGATATCCATATAGTTGGCATCAATGCCTTCGCTCACCAACGTGCCGCCCTGCAAGTCCTCAATCTCCTTGATACGCTCTATCTTAGTCAGAATGAAGTCAGTATACGAACTCACGCGCATCGAACGCCACGCCTCGTCGTAATCATGATTCTTACGTTTCATCAACTCCAGCGCTTCCTGGGCGTGCTGGTCGTACAGCACCATCGCCTCGTCGTTGGCAATGTCAACAGTATCACTGAAGCCACGCTCCAGCTGGATAAGTCCCACAATACCATAGTTAATCAGGGCGATGAATTCAGGACGGATGCCTTCACCCACCAGCGACTCTTTCTTGATTTCCAGCGAACGGATACGCTTGGCCTTGATAAACAGTTGGTCGGTCAGCGACTCTGGTCGCAGAATGCGCCATGAGGCTCCATAGTCGTGGAGTTTTTTCTCAAACAGCGCACGGCATTCACCGATGGTCTGTTCGAACTGTGCGTTCGTTTTTGCTTCGTTATTAGCCATATCGGGTGCAAAATTACGAAATTATTGTGAAATAACCCACTGTTTTTGCGAAAAAATGCGTAACTTTGCAGGCCAAAATAGAAATATATCAAGATGAAGCTGTATTCAGATGCCGCATTGGCTCAGATATTGGATCAGGAAATCTTCCACCAAATCAGCCACGTAGCCGACACGATGGGGGTCGAGTGCTATGTGGTGGGCGGCTATGTGCGTGATATATTCCTTGAACGCCCGTCCAATGACATCGATGTAGTCGTGGTGGGCAGTGGCATCGCTGTAGCGGAGGAATTGAAACGACAGTTAGGCAAGAAGGCCCATCTCTCCGTTTTCCGCAATTTTGGTACGGCACAGGTAAAATTCTATCAGAAGGGAAGAGAATACGAGGTCGAGTTCGTTGGTGCGCGTCGTGAGAGCTATAGCCACGATTCGCGCAAACCTATTGTCGAGGATGGTACGTTAGAGGACGACCAAAACCGTCGAGACTTCACCATCAACGCCATGGCTATCTGTTTGAATAGCAGTCGTTTTGGTGAGTTGGTCGACCCATTTAACGGCATTGCCGACCTTGAGGACGGCATCATCGCCACCCCACTCGACCCTGAGATTACCTTCAGCGACGACCCTTTGCGCATGATGCGTTGCATCCGCTTTGCCACGCAGCTCAATTTCCAGATAGAGGATGCCACCTTCGATGCCCTGCAGCGTATGGCAGACCGTATTAAGATTGTCAGTGGCGAACGTATCGAGGTTGAGCTCAACAAAATCATGATGGCACCTCATCCCAGCATTGGCTTCGAATTGTTGCAACGCTCAGGACTCTTGCAGATCATCCTGCCTGAATTAGCCGCCCTCGATATCGTTGAAAAGCGTGATGGACGTGCCCACAAGAACAACTTCTATCATACCCTCGAAGTGCTTGAAAACGTTGTGAAAGCCAACAGCCAAGAGCCAATGGCTAATAGCCAAAACATTCTCTGGCTCCGTTGGGCTGCTCTGCTCCACGATATCGGGAAGACCAAAACGAAACGCTGGGAACCTGCCGTGGGCTGGACATTCCACAACCACAACCTTATTGGTGCCAAGATGGTGCCTCAGATTTTCCGCCGTCTCAAATTGCCAATGGGTGCCGAGATGAAGTATGTGCAGAAACTCGTCGACCTCCACATGCGTCCACAAGTCATTGCCGACAACGAGGTTACTGACTCTGCCGTACGTCGACTGATTAACGATGCTGGTGATGATATCGACGACCTCATGCTGCTTTGCGAGGCCGATATTACGTCAAAGAACGAGGTCAAGAAGAAGATGTTCCTTGAGAATTTCCGTATTGTCCGCGAAAAACTCGTCGACCTCAAGGAGAAAGACTATAAGCGCCTGCTCCAACCCGTCATCGACGGTAATGAGATTATGGAGCTCTTCCACCTGCAACCTTCTCGCGAGGTTGGAACTCTGAAGCAGTACCTGAAGGACGCCGTATTAGATAATAAGGTGGAGAATGAGCGTGAACCACTTATGCAATTGCTGTTGCAGAAAGCCAGTGAAATGGGACTGAAGATGTAAGATGTAAGATGTAAGAAGTAAGAAGTAAGAGGTGAGAGGTGAGAGGCGAGATATAATAAAGAGAAAAGCCCCGCATTCATTGCGAGGCTTTTACTTTTCCACTCTTTCTTTCGATTATTTACGCAGACCGAGGGCCTTAATCAATTCACGATAGCGAGTGATGTCCTTGTTGTAGAGGTATTTCAGCAACTTACGACGACGCCCTACGAGCTTGGTCAGTGCACGAGCGGTACCGAAGTCCTTGTGGTTCTTCTTCAGGTGCTCGGTAAGGTGCTGAATACGATAGGTGAACAGGGCTACCTGACTCTCAACAGAACCGGTGTCCTTAGTGTCCTTGCCATACTGGCCGAAAATCTCAGCCTTCTTAGCTTGATCTAAATACATTGTTTTGTTTGTGATTATAAATGTTTTGCAATAACATCTTTCGGACGCTTCTCCCTACCTAATCACGGGTGGTTCGCGTCGTCAAATGCTTCGGATTTTCCGAAATGCGGCTGCAAAGGTACGAATAATTCTTGAAACTGCAAAGTATTTCGATTTTTTTTTGTACCTTTGCACCCGAAATTACGTAGTTTTATTATGCAGGATATCAGAAATATTGCGATTATCGCACATGTAGACCACGGCAAGACGACGCTCGTGGACAAGATGATGCTGGCAGGCAATCTATTCCGTGAGGGACAGAACCTGTCCTCTCAAGTGTTGGATGCTAACGACCTTGAGCGCGAACGAGGCATCACCATTCTTTCAAAGAATGTCAGTATCAATTGGAAAGGTACGAAGATTAACATTATCGACACCCCGGGCCACTCTGACTTTGGTGGCGAGGTGGAACGTGTGCTCAACATGGCCGACGGCTGTCTGCTGCTTGTCGACGCTTTCGAGGGTCCTATGCCCCAGACGCGCTTTGTGTTGCAGAAAGCTCTCCAAATCGGTTTGAAACCCATCGTGGTGGTCAATAAGGTCGACAAGCCCAACTGTCGCCCTGAGGAGGTTTACGAAATGGTGTTCGACCTCATGTTCTCACTCAACGCTACTGAGGACCAGTTAGACTTCCCCGTCGTCTATGGCTCTGCCAAGAACGGCTGGATGGGTGAGGACTACAACAAGCCCACCACAGATATCACGTACTTATTAGATAAGATTATCGAGGTCATCCCTGCTCCCAAGCAGATTGAGGGTACGCCCCAGATGCTGATTACCTCGCTGGACTATAGCTCCTATACGGGCCGTATTGCTGTGGGCCGCGTACACCGTGGCTGCCTGAAGGATGGTATGCAGGTGACGATTGCCCATCGCGACGGTTCGATGGAGAAGACAAAGATTAAGGAATTGCACACCTTCGACGGTATGGGCCACTCGCGTATTGAACAGGTAGACTGTGGCGACATCTGTGCTGTCATCGGTTTGGAGAAATTCGAGATTGGCGACACCATCTGCGACATCGAGAATCCTGAACCCCTGCCACCTATCGCCATCGACGAGCCTACCATGTCCATGCTTTTCTGCATCAATGACTCACCGTTCTTTGGCAAAGAAGGTAAGTTCGTCACCTCACGTCACATCAACGACCGTTTGGAGAAGGAACTCGAGAAAAACCTCGCCCTTCACGTTGAGCAGTTCGAGGACTCAACGGATAAGTGGGTTGTCTCTGGTCGTGGTGTGCTCCACCTCTCTGTGCTCATCGAGACCATGCGTCGCGAGGGTTACGAATTGCAGGTTGGCCAGCCTCAGGTAATATATAAAGAGGTGGACGGTGTCAAGTGTGAGCCCGTCGAGGAACTCACCATCAACGTCCCTGAGGAGTTTGCTTCGAAGATGATTGATATGGTCACCCGTCGTAAGGGCGAGATGACCTCGATGGAGTCACAGGGCGAACGTACCAATATCGAGTTCGATATCCCCTCACGCGGCATCATCGGACTGCGTACCAACGTGTTGACAGCCTCACAGGGCGAAGCCATCATGGCCCACCGTTTCAAGGAGTATCAGCCTTATAAGGGCGAGATTGAGCGCCGCGTCAATGGTTCCATGATTTCTATGGATACGGGCAATGCTTTCGCCTATGCTATCGACAAGTTGCAGGATCGCGGCAAGTTCTTCATCGATCCAGGCGAGGATGTCTATATGGGTCAGGTCGTCGGCGAACACGTTCACGACAACGACCTCGTCATCAACGTCTGCAAGGCCAAGCAGCTCACCAACGTCCGCGCCTCTGGTACCGACGACAAAGCCCGCATCATCCCCAAGGTCGTGATGTCCTTGGAGGAGTGCCTCGAATATATCAAGGAAGACGAACTTGTTGAGGTCACACCCAAGTCCATGCGTATGCGCAAGATTATTCTTGACCACGATCAGCGTAAAAAGGCTGCGCGTCAGTGAGTGCAATGATGCTTGCATCAATTGCCGAACGCAAGCAGGCTCGAACGAAGTTCAAGGCAAACAAACAATAATAAAAAGAGGATGCGAGTGCATCCTCTTTTTATGCTTACCTTCTCTGACCGATGGTCAGAGTGTGGCGTTGCAATCTCACCTCACGCACGAGGCTGTGCCCATTGCGGTCAGTGCCGCTGTCAAGATGGATATCACCACCTGAATCACTGTCTTCCAAGTCTCTCGTTTCATAGTTCTCAATTCCTCATTTTCTCATTCTCTCAATTTCTCAATTCAAAGAGTCGCCCCGAAGGGCGCTCTTTGATCAGTTTTCGTCCAGCTCGCCGTCGTCGTTTCCGCCTCCGGAATTACCGCCTCCTGAGTTTCCACTCCCCTCGCCCGTTGGAGAGGGGCTGGGGGTGAGGCCGCTTTCATTGTCCTCGATGTCCCCGCTGTCATCGCTGGTCACGCGCTTCACCTCCTTGCCGTCGCGGTCGAAGCAGGTAATCTGCACGGCGGTGTTCTTCAGCTCGTCCTTCAGGTCCACAGCGGGCGTGAAGATGATGCGGCGGGTGGTAATCAGGTTCGACTTCACGTCCTCCACCTTCTCTACCGACTTCGAGCGCAGTCCGAAGCGCATGGTGCCCAGTCCAGGCAGTGCCACCGAGTGGCCTTCCGTTGCCCACGCCTTGATCACCTCGCCGGCTGCATCCCAGCAGGCCTGCATCACGCCTTGGCTCACACCTGAGCGCAGGGCAGCTT
>Ga0310695_10012528_pt1 | contig 11842 bp, 8 predicted proteins | sample RumenRJG_04DNA_FD_203882 | JGI IMG/M metagenome (GOLD analysis project Ga0310695, IMG submission 203882) | Bovine rumen microbial communities from Lethbridge, Alberta, Canada - RJG_04 (v2) (version 2) | ecosystem: Host-associated > Mammals > Digestive system > Stomach > Rumen | place: Canada... | reverse complement strand
TGAGCGGCTTCTGTCAATATCGGGATTGGAGTTGCTGTGTTCCCGTTCTCTCCTGTTGTGGAGCTGTAAGCCGACAACTCCAGCAGCTCCTTTGATTTTCTGAACTCTGCAAATTCCGAAACTCATACACTGTCATCTCCTCGTTGTGTAGTGAATGCAGCGTAGCTGCATGAAAAAGACTTTGCCCCATTATATCACATAAGAGGGAGAAAATCAATAGCAAAGTCTAACACACTATACTTATTACGCAGGCTCCATAAGTAAGTGTGCCAGAGCGTTCCCCTCTGGACTTCCCTACCAGCAGGGAAAAAATATACGCACACAAGTTGTAAGGATACAATTTGTGTGCGTTCCGCTTAAAGTGTGAAATTATGTGGACAGCATTGTTATGAACTGAATTAGCCGATGCCGTCATATTTTTTCTCTTTTTGCATGGTAATTATTATGCAAAGTATAGCTGCCAATTTGCTTGCTGCACCGCATACAAGCATGATATCGGGCGAATATGTACCGAAAAACGCCGAAACAAGAACCGCTGCAAGCAGTCCCAGAATACAGCCGGCATTTTCTGAAAATGTCGTTGGAGCTTTATCATATTTTTCAGATGGCTTTACATTTTTGGTTATAGTACAGACCATACCGCCGCATAAACCTGTAAACAGCCAAAGGATAATAAAAAGCGTCGTATCCGTTATAAAACTCATAGACAGCAGCATAACAACTACAGCAGCTTGTCCGATATAGAAAATGGTCATGCTCTTTTTTGTCAGATGTGAAAAAATATGTTCTGACAGGATGTATATTATCCGTGTGCCGGAGAAGATCAGAATACCTGCAATACTCCCAAAGGCGGCAGGGCTGCGGGTGAAGGCATAGCCAAGAGCATCAATTACCGGAGGCTGTTTGCTTAACGCAAGGCTTACGGCGGCAATGGTTATATGTGTATAGCAAAAATAATGAAGCTGATGAAACAGCATAGCAAGAGAATGTCCGACCTTAAAGTCAGGTGCAGTAAAATTATATTCCTTGCCGGTGTATTTTGTCAGTCCGCAGAAAGCTATAACTACAGCCACAAAAAGAATTATCTGAGGTCTGAAAGCTGCAAGCGGAGAGAGTGCAAAGCCTGCCACACGGAAAAAACGCTTTAAAAGGCTATGTTCGCCGCTTTTTATGCTGTCTTTGACAGTCTGTATTACCGCCGACAGCAGAAATAAACAAAGACAGGTCAGCACAAATCTGACAATATCAGGCATAGGAACGAAAGTCAATATTACTGCTGCTATCAGAGTGACAGAGCAAAAGACAAAAAGCAATTTTTTAGGGAGTGAAAATGGCTTCGGGAACAGTTTTCCCAGATAGTATGCAAGCGGATAGCAGAGTATCTGCCATAAGGGCATAGCATGAGCAAGACCGAAAGATATCCAGCCGCATTCCAGTATGCCGGTTATTATATTAAACAAATAAAACGTGACAATCCTTCCTTTCAGAATGAAGCAAAATTTTTTAAGCCATTATCAATTATTAACTGGTGTATTGTCATCGTTTTTGTCGCATACAGCCTTTATTGTTTGTGCTCCTGCAACCGATTCCTGCAGGATATTTTCGGCATCCTTTGATACGATGGGCAATTCTCTGCACAACTCCTGTGCAGAATCGATCAGCCTTTCATCCTGTGTAAACTGGGATAATGCTGTAGACATACCCTGAATAAAGATATCCGGTCTTTTGGCTAAAATACTAATCAATCCTTCTCCCAAACCAATGGAGGCGGTTTTTACCTTTCTTCGATGGACTGCATAAGGATCAAATTTGGCAGCCTGCGCATTTCTGCTGATAATCTGCCGGACATCAATATCAGGCATTTTGACAGCCAGTTCCTTGGTGATTCGTCTGGATAAATCCAGATAGATGGCCTGATTCATGGCGATCTCATCATAAACTATACCGGTTTCTTCCATCATGCTTTTTCCGTATGTACCGTTCAGATCGAGCAGACTGTAATAATTTGCAAGAGTATCATATCTCGGCTTTTCATCTTTGTAAAGCTGCTTATTCAATGCTGTAAGAAAATAGGCGGTTGCATCTCGTAGCTGTGTGTTATTTCCGGAAAGGATACGGGAAGGATTCAGCTTTCCTATCTGATCGGCTTCGGAATATTTTTTCCGCAACTTTCTCTTTTTTCTGACAGAAATCGGGAAAGAATTGCGTATCTTGCTAAGTTCTGCAGCAGCAAGTTCTATATCTGAACCTTTTTCTGCATCTTGAAGGAATAGACATAACACGGCATACATCTGCTCAAAGGTTTTATATTCTTCCCGGTTATGTGCCAATATCTGCAGTCCACGGAAACTCAGCTGAATACCAAGTTCAGTCAGCAGTCCAGCTCCTATGCCTGCCGCTTGACTTTTGAACTCCATTTTCCGCCGTTCTGATGGTGAGATGTATATATGTCGACGGCGTGCGCTCCGGAATTTATGTTCGTTATCATGATAGTATTTATCCTGTACCGCATGGATGGCCTTATCACTTACCCAGCCGGATATTTCATGAGAACACTGATCAATCTGATCCATGCTGACACATAGGAAATCGGAAACTTTTCCGTAAACCGATATATTTACCTGTGCCAATTCAGCCTCCTGCATAATGCGGGAAGAACTTGTAATGACGGCGGGGCTTACCGAAGTGATTATTTCATTCATGTTAATTACCTCCCATATAGAATATCTCTCTGTCAATTTCCATGATCTTATCTCTGTTTCGCCATTTGCCGAAAGGCTCATTCAGCAGTTCCTGGCGTTCCGTGCCAAGCTTTTCAAGCTCGAGTGCGGTTCTTTGGGCTTCCCGTCTGCTTTCAATCGAATTTGAAACGGCACCGGCAATGGCATCAATGACCGCTTTTGTCAGGATGGGAACGCCTACCCGGACAACAATGTTTTTGATTTCTCTTTTTCTTTTAGCATTCATACTTTGTTCCTCCTTTGATGGATATATGATATGTCAGAAGCGGTTTGGTTTCTGTAATAATACTATCATTTCTAAAATATAATTTCACGGAAAAACAGTTACAAAAAAGCGCACAGGCTTTTATGCCTTGTGCGCTGTAAAATCTTTTTTGCTTATTCAGATATTGTATCAGGGTATAACAAATCTGCTATCATATTGCGTCTGTTGTCAAAGTCCTTCCGGATAATGTCTGCCCTTTCAGCATAGAAATTAGCTTTTTGCTCATCTCCGGCCTGACGGTATTGTTCGGCTTCCTGCTCATAAGCTGTGATAATGCCTTCTTTGCTGAAAGCACTGGGGTCTAAACCATCAAATGTGTCAATATTTTGGACAGCATGTATATAATCTTTTCTTTCAAAACAATAATCCTCTATAATCTCCGATATAAGATCAGACGGTTCATTGTCGCCAACTTTGACGGAATTTTGACGTAAAAGTAGCAATAAATCCGAAGCAGAACAAACAGCATATGTACGAAGTTCCATTGCAGAAAAAATATCTATTGGTGTCAGTTGTTCGTCTGTTGATACCTCATCGATATCTTCCGCTTCTTCTGTCATGCCTTTCCGATAATATCGCCCAAATACACAATCTGACAAAAGAAAATCTGAAACAATGCTGTAAGGGATAGCCTGGTCAAATTCGTCCTTGAAAAAAAACATACTGCCTTTCAAGGCACAATAACAGATCAAAGGAATATGGTTCATGTCCATCATAAAATCAGAGGCATTCTCACCTCTCAGCTGCTCATATTCTTTGTCCTTTGAGCGCATACTGTCAAGCAGTTCCAAGCAGATGTTTGCCTCATCTTCGCATTTCAAATTTAAGCACAAAATGCCTGTTCTCAGAATATTGACGGCTGTCTTCCAGGTAGCATTACAGTATTGTGGTATGAACAGTAAAGCTAGTTTGGCATAAGACAAAGAGGTTTCTTTATCTTCATAATATAAACAATCTGCCAGTGTGATCCATAATTCCACCACGTCAGAAGCATTGCAAAAATCCCATGAAACGGTTTTTTGTATCCATGAAAGGATGGTTTCTCTTAATTGTTGAAAACGCTGTTCCAACTGCTGGAACTTTTGAGAATAGTCAAAAATATACGGTGCTGCTAAGGTGTACATATTGGCAGCATGGGTGTATATGGAATATGATTCGTCTGCTGTCAAACTGTCTGTTTTCAGCAAAGTTTCACACGCCTGCCAACATTCATCATATTGGTTGGTGTATGAATAATAGCTGAGGATATCTATCAGTTCAGACCGCATAGTTTCAGATAGGGTTACTGTCATTTTTGAATTTTCTGATCTGGACAGCAACTCAAACAAATTATTGACCACATCAATATCATCTTCCGTATCCTTCATATTTTTTGAATAGTCTTTTGAGTTCGTCCACCTATCAGAAAGACAGTTATTCAGACTGCTCACAAACTTGCAGAAAACATCAAGATCAAAACCTTCCTTTTGCCGGAGCCATAATTCGTTGAAACATACCTCTTTGATGATCGGATGCATCACAATATAGTTGTCCCCGTTTCGCCGTTCACGTTTTAGCCAGCTTCCTTTGACAAGCTTATCACAGTCGTCGTTGCTGCAAAAATACTTTTTCTGTTCTACACCAATAAGCCGCAGAAAATTGCCTTCCTGCATACCGTCATCCGACAACAGTAGGGCATTCAGCATAATATATTTTCTTACTGAACTAAATCCCATCCGGCTAAAGATTTTTCTCAGTTTATCAAACGGCATATCCGGGGAAAAAATTCCTTTCTTCCTAGGGGAAAAAATTCCTTTCTTCAGATCATTGAAAAAATCCTTATACTTTGTGGACGGAATTACCCTTAAAGCATCAGAAAAAACAGCAGCTGTCAGAAAATGATAGTTGACGCTTTCAAGAAATTCAATGATTTTATCATGGTACGGCTGTCCTTTTTGATCGGCAGCTTCAAGCACTATTTTTGTGATTTCTTTCCTGAGTTTAACGGAAGGTTTGTTGTCTGTACTTATTTTGAAAAGCGATCTGTCGATACCCTCCAGACAATCAGCGCTGTTCCGTGATGTAATGATGAAATGAACCTTTTTATCTGAATGTTCAAGAAGCGTTTTGAGAACGGCACTGTCGCCGTTTGCAGTTCCAAGATTATCAATGATAATCAGGGTATTATCGTCGATAATATCGCAAAAACTTTTAATATTTGCCTTTCCGGTACTGATTTCAATAGCAGAGATGGTTGCTGCCAGATTTTTACGGTAGTTTACTTTCTGTATGGTGTGGTAGTATGTTCTGTATTTTTCCGCATACTGCAGAGCAAGTTCGGTTTTTCCTGTTCCGCCTGTTCCGCATATATATGCCACCTTTTTTCCTTGTTCTGTCAGTGCATTATGTATATCCGAAAGTTCTGCGTCACGTTTAATGGCATTACTTAATTCTGAACGGAGATCCATATCCAGAATAAACAGATCCTTTTCTGCTATTTTAACAGCCTCGCCTAATGCAAGACACAATTTACCAGCATTCTTAAATCGTGAAAGAATGGAATTCGTCAGGGTATGCTTGAAAATCTCTGTAAGCTTTGGCCATAATGCCGGCGAAAGTTTTTTCAGACCATCAACAGAGGAATAATCCGGCACATAACGTGCCTGTCTTACTTCTCGTCCGGGGATTTTCCCGAAAATCCCTTCATACAATATCGCCCCGACAGAATAAATATCTGTACGATCCGGGTCGATATCGCACCAGCGTTCTGGATACTGTACCTCAGGTGCAGTATAACCCGGACTAAATGAAACTCCTCTGTCCTTTATATCCTGTATTTTATAAACGGAATCAAAGTCAAAAAACAAGACAGAATCGTCTTTTTTGATAAGAATATTGCCTGGCTTTATATCAAGATGGATATTGTTTTTCTCATGATATTTCTGAAGAATTTCAGCTATTTTTTGGCATATCGTCAGCAGAGAAAGGATATATCCGGGTTTATCTTTATACTCTTCAAACCATTTTTCGAGTGTCATTCCGGCATCATAGGCTGAAACGTAATAATACACACCCTCATATTCACCGCCCAAAAAGGTAAATACTGTTGCGTTATTGGTAGAGTCTTCGTTTCTCAGTTCAATATCTGCATCATTTTGGAAATTCTTCATTGCTTGAAGGTGTTCCTCCGGGACATCCAGACGGATTTCTCCCTTTCGTTTAATACCCATTCCTACGGGATAAAGTTCCTTGATAAGAACCTTCCGGCCTTTGTCATCCTTTGCATAGTACACAATACGGCTGTTGCCGCGCCCACATTCCCCCGTTATTCTGAAACACATTCCCTGAACGATGATTTTGTCACCGGGGTTGAGCGGTTTTCTGTCGTCTTCTATCCACATCTTGCACATAAAATCCCTCCGAAAGCTTTTTTTGTATGGTGCTAATTCCTCTCAACAGGACATTGCTCCATCTGATATCTTGATGATATTACTTTTCAGGCAGTATGTCATGGAAAAAGTGTTACAGCTCAGACTTGAGGGGAGGAACCATTGACAATGGCAGTTATAATATCAGATAACGGAAAATCATGCTTATTCGTATCGGAAAATTCACCCAATCCTCCGCATACAGTGATATAAGCAGCCGCCAGAATAATTCCCCTGTCAAAATCATCCGAGTAATAAAGCATCGGAAGATTCATGGACAGAAGATAATCATCAATATCCCTGATAAATTCTACAAAGGAAATTTTATCTGCGGGTGCGCTTTTCAAGAATTGCGATAATCGCAAAATAATACAGATCTTTCTCAGCTGCAGGATATACTTTCTCCCAGTAGAAGCCTCTTTCATTTTATCGTCGGATGTTTTCCTTCTCCGAGAACTCCTCGATGCAGATTCTATACTAACATAAAATTCAGAAGCAGTCTCACTTTTTCCCCAAAGATCATGGAAGCCATATCCTACATCTTTCAGTTTGTTTTGTATTTTTTCAATGTCCTTGTCAGTTTCAAGTCCGATTGCACGGAGTATAGTTTTGCTTTTCACAAAGTAACTATTTCCGTTTTTAACGATCATAGCAAGAAACTCATCTTTTTTAAGTGAGAAAATATCTTTGCCTATCGTTTTTGTCGCCTGATAATCACCGCTCCCATTAGTGCCGGAGTCTTTTCTTTGGCTGCAGTACTGCACATATAAATCAAAGGCTTCCGCATAGCTCAACTTCTCTTTTTTGCAGTAAGTGAGGCAAAATTCGGCAGGTGTCCGCAGATACGTTTTCATCCTGAAAACTTTAGAGAACAGCGTACAATGTTCCTCCCAGTCAAGGCCCAGTGCAAATGACAGCTTATACAGTGCAAACCGCCCTTTTTCATTATTTGGTCTTTTTCCATGAAACCATGAATCTATCAGACGAGGATTAATTTGTGTCCACCATTCTGCCATTTCTGATTTATCTTCCGTAAGGGATGTGTTTCTTTTAGCCTTTTCGGCTTCACCGTTAAGATATTCGTTCACTATTTTCATAATATTAGCATCTGTTAATTTATTCGTTTTGCTTTTCAGAAAAGCCTTGAATGGGGATATGTCACGCTCTCGATGATATCTGCTGCGCAATTTCTCCAAAAGCTGATTCTTTGGCGTTTTATTTATATCACTCCATAACCTTGCATAAGCTTTGTCCGATAAGGCACCCTCTTCATTTTCGCCAAACATCTGTTTTATTGTAGGTCGCCCGATCATTTTTATTTCTGACTTGGTTTTATCATCATTTTCAATAATTTCAGACATCACAAAGCTCCTCTCAAAATGCCGTTGATCATTTTTTTCTGTCTTATGAAATCAACAAGCATATCTTTATTTCCCGAATTGATTTACTAAAGATATATTATCTCAACTTTCGCATGAAATCAACATGATATTGAAAGAGTCATGTAATTATTCTACAAAACCAAACAATTCCAAACACCAATAAACATATTTATAAAATACCCAAAAGGACAATTACAAACATTTGTAATTGTTATTTAATTTTACAAATATATACAAGCCTAATAAATAAGACAACAAAAAAATAACCGTACCTTTCATTTCTGATTGGTACGGTTTTTGGTTATGTGGATAAACCTGCTTTTTTTGTAAATTCCTCAACGGGCATTTTAGCTTGTTCTGCGGCTTGCATGACGGTGATAATGCCATTCTTCACTAAATCAGCAAGAGTAGTGATGATTCCTTCTTCTTTGCCTTCGGTCAATAATTCTTCTGCCCAATCTTCAACCGCTTTACACATATTTACCGTCTCCTTTCTGGTTTCATAATTAACCCTGAAATCGCCGAATGTAGTTATCATTTCGGCAGCATCTATCGGTAAGTTTCCGAATTTCGCCTTATCCATCGCAATTTGCTTTATTCTCTTCTTGTCTTTGGAGTATTTGATAAATTCAAGAACAGTTCCCAATTCTGTACGAAAAGCACCTAATTCATCATCATTGATATCAGCAGGGGTAATCAGATTCAGCTTATAATCAGGAATGTATTTCAACAGGCTTTCATCTTTGACTGTCAACATTTCATGCAATGATTTTGGTGCATCCCATTTTCCTGCTCCGAGATAGAGCGTCAATGTTATTACCGGCAACAATTTGTCAGCCTTGTAAAACCCCGAAAGAAACTCTCCGATATTTTCCGCCTTATCTTTGTGACTTCTGTGTGTTTTTGCAATAGTTTCAATTTGTTCCGTATATTGAATCGCATCATACAACATATTTCTGACAGGCATAGCATAGTGCAACTCAGATTGAAGTTCTGCCGCTAATAACAGATAGGCACAATCCTCATCTGATTTTGCACTGACTATTTTTATCAGATCTCTCTGTTTCTGAACAGGAGAAGTTTTTCCATCCTGTCCATAAGGCAGAGTAATTGCTGTTGTATCAAGTGGTTTCAGCTGATCCGGCTGAATGACCTGTCTGCCGCCATACAAGTAAAAATTGAACAAATCGGCAAAGCGAGCATTATCCTGTAAATACTTTTTAGAAACTGCATCCTTATCGGACATTCTCATCACTTCCTTGTATATATCATATATCGACTGCATTTCATCTGTCAAGATGTAATACGGGACTTCATCAAGTACTACATAACTATTTATTTTTGAAAAAATGGCTGCCATCAACAAAGCGAAAAAATATGCTCATATATGCCCTTAAAACGCACGAGAAAGCCCTTCCAACGTGTTCTGAGTAGTTATACCCACTATTCTCTCTTTTCTATTCGTCCATGAGCCTTTGTCAATGTTTTTGTTTTTGATAAAGGGTAGAAATTTGGTTCTTTTTGTGCTGTTTCAAAGTAGAGTTTTACGTCGTTATGTAAGGTTTCCTGATTACCTTTCAGGCAAATTACATAATCACACTCATGTTCCGTAATTTTTCGTACTGTCTTCTTCTGACAACTCATAGCATCGCTTGTAATAACACAATTTTTCACATCTATACAATCCAATAATTCCGGAACTGCCGGTATTTCGTTGCTTTTTTCATCTACTCTAAGCTGACCTAAAACTACTCCTGCATGGTTTGCCCATGCACTCACCATATGAATAACATTACAATTATCTCTCTTATCCTGCGTACCTCTTAAAGTTTTTCCGTCAACACTGACAATTTCCTGTTCTTCTACATTGATAACTGACTTTACCCAATTGGTAAAGCATTTTTCAAACTCTTTGGGTTTTATTATCGCAAATATCCTTTGAAATGTATCGTCTGTTGGTGTCCCATTTTCAAGCTCAAGATTATATGTTTTTTTCAATATATCTTGTTTGGATTTACAATACATAGCTATTTGTGCGACACGAAGTCGCGTAATCTAACTGTTTAGCAATGACTAAACCTGCTATTCCATTAGCAGTAGCCCAACGTCACCAAAGCATCTGGTAACGGATGTGAGGAAGCTGACGTGCAAAGTAGCCCCGCCCGAAAGGGTTTAAGTTGAAGCCGTGAGGTGAAAACGATAAGCTGCAAGCAATATGCGGCTGGGGAGCAAGGCTTGTGTAGTATGGTTAATGTAAAATGAATCGCTGATAAATGTCGTTAAAATGCGAACAGGCTAAAATTGCTGATAAGCCTGAACCAAAATGGTAACGCAGTCGGTTATTCCCTTGAATAGTGGGAATACATGGACATAAGACTGTCGGCAGAGAGGCGGAACCTAACCTACACTGTTAATTATGCGGAACGTGGTAAACCCATACTCTCTCCGGTTATCCGGAAGGCTGACCGCAAGGAAAGCTGATAGAAATATGGGTAAGGAATGATGGAAAAAGCGAATGCCGACCCTGTAATGGGGACGGATAGAGATTGAAATATCATCTCACTGCGAAAGCGGGCAGACTTCCATCCGGTCTTTCTTTACGAGATAATTTACAGAACTTTTGAAAGGAGAAATTGCAAATGAACGGGAAAACGTGTGCATCTACTGATAAGACACAAAGCTGGGAAACCATAGATTGGAAACAAGCAAGTGCCTATGTTAAAAAGCTGCAAATGCGTATCGTAAAGGCTCAAAAAGAAGGTCACTTCAGCAAGGTAAAATCCTTGCAGTGGCTGTTGACCCATTCATTTTATGCCAAAGCACTGGCAGTAAAAAGGGTCACAAGTAATCAAGGCAAAAACACATCCGGCGTTGACCATGAACTATGGCAAACGCCGCAGGCAAAATTCAAGGCAATCAGCAAGCTGAATCGCTGGGGTTATCATCCTCAGCCGCTTCGCAGGATTTATATTCCCAAGAAAAACGGTAAAATGCGACCGCTCGGCATACCGACCATGACGGACAGAGCTATGCAAACGCTATACAAATTTGCTCTCGAACCCATTGCGGAGACTTATGCCGACCCGAACTCATATGGATTCAGAACCGGAAGAAGCACACACGACGCTATTGAGCAGTGCTTTACTGACCTTGCAAAAGGAAAATCACCGGAGTGGATTTTATAGGGCGACATAAAAGGATGTTTCGATAATATCAGCCATGAATGGTTAATGGAAAATATCCCTATGGATACAGAGATACTTCGCAAATGGCTTAAATGCGGATTTATCGAAACGGGCAAACTGTTTCCGACAACCGATGGAACGCCCCAGGGAGGGTCTATTTCTCCAATGCTTATGAACATGACATTAGACGGTCTGGAAGCAGTACTAAAAGAGAAATTTCCACAGCGTCATAAAGAGCATGGCAAAGTAGTCTTTGATATGGTCAACTTCGTCAGATACGCAGATGACTTTATTGTTACCGGAAAATCCGAAGAGTTACTTCGTGAAAAGGTACTTCCTGTGATTGAAGCATTTATGAGAGAACGTGGTTTGCGGCTTTCAGAAGAAAAAACGGTCATCACGCATATCGACAGTGGATTTGATTTTCTTGGACAGAATATCCGCAAATATTGAGGCAAGCTTATTATCAAACCGTCAAAGACTTCTATTAAAGGCTTTCTGAAAAAGATACGGGATATCGTAAAAGCGAATAAAAGTGCCAAACAGGAAACGTTGATAAGACAACTCAACCCCGTCATTCGTGGGTGGGTAAACTATCATCGTTATGTGGTATCTTCGGAAGTGTTCGGTTATGTTGATTACCAAATATACAAATGTCTGTGGCAGTGGGCTAAACGCCGGCACAAAAACAAAGGCAGAAAGTGGATTGCTGACAAATACTGGCACCATATCGGAAATCGTGTATGGACTTTCTCTGCTGAGCTAAAAACCGATTCAGAGGAAAAACGCTATTACTCCTTAGAATATGCAACAAACACCAAAATCATCAGATTCAAGAAAATAGTTGCAGAAGCCAACCCGT
>Ga0310695_10012527_pt1 | contig 11844 bp, 11 predicted proteins | sample RumenRJG_04DNA_FD_203882 | JGI IMG/M metagenome (GOLD analysis project Ga0310695, IMG submission 203882) | Bovine rumen microbial communities from Lethbridge, Alberta, Canada - RJG_04 (v2) (version 2) | ecosystem: Host-associated > Mammals > Digestive system > Stomach > Rumen | place: Canada... | reverse complement strand
GGTACCACAGGGAACTTACACCTACAAAGTTGGAGAAAAACAAATTTCTATAAACTGGAAAGGCGGAACCTTAAAAGAATTTTCGAATTCAATAAACAAGCGCGGAAACGGTGTAATAAAATCATCTGTAATCGGAGCCAGCTCCGGTAAAAAATCGCTTTTGATAGAAGCCGTTCCGACAGGAAAAGAAAACCGTCTTATTTTTGATGACGATTCAAAGAAATTTGCGTTTGATACCGGAATGATTGCAAAAATCAAATCAAAAGCAATTGGTTTTGCTGAACAGCCATCCGAAATCATGCAGGTAAATAAAGTTGAAACAGAAGAATCACCTTACTTACCGGAAATTTCCGTAAAAAAGGCGGCATTTTCAAGCGGAACAGTAACTGTAGAACCAAGAGGCGGATATCAGGTAAATATTCCAGAGAAAATTCTTTCAAATAAAAAAAATCAGGTTTCTTTTACAATAAAGCCGTCAGACACACAGGATATAACACCCGCAATAAACGAAGCTTTAAAACAGCCTGAAATTCCTGACGCGGGTTTTGCAGAATACGAAGGAATTGTTGTAAGCAATACGAAATCAGACACAGAGCTGAACCTGCCCCCTGTTCCGCCGGAGCCAATAGACCCTGTAGAAACAAAGAACGTAGTTTTTGCGGTTCTGGAAGACGGAACAGAAAGAGAAATAAAAATTCCAAAGCTTTTTGATGAAGAAGAAACGGAAGTTACGGTACCACTTTCTGAATTTGAAGGAATAAAGGCAATTGCAATCAGAAATTCAAACACCGGCAAAATTCTGGAGATTTCGTCATTTTCAGCGTCTGATCCAACAACCGATTTAGGCTACGGACCAGTAAATCCAATTTCAGAAGCAGATGACGCAATCATCAAATACGAAGGAATTACAATTACACGCAGTTCAAATAAAATCGACGATGTTGTGCCTGAAATCACACTGAACATTCACGACAAGACAGAAAAAACTGCAACTATTTCCGTAAAGCCAGACGTAGAAGCTTCAAAAGATGCCCTGATTCAATTTGTAGGCGAATACAATCAGACAGTTGCAAAAATTAACATTCTTTCACAAAACAAACCGGAAATTGTAGACGAGTTATCCTACCTTTCAAACGAAGAAAAAAAGGCAGAAAAAGAAAAGCTTGGTATGTTCCAGACAGATTTTTCGCTTACAAGCATAAAATCAAACATGCAGTCAATTATTTCGGCAGGTTACGCATTTTCAGATTCAGCAGAAATCACAATGCTTTCTCAGCTTGGAATTGCGACAAATGCTTCCGGTTATTCCGGCGGATATTCTCAAAGCAAACTCCGCGGATACCTTGAAATTGATGAAAAAAAACTTGATTCTGCACTTGAAAATCATCTGGATGATATAAAACAGCTTTTTGGCTATGATTCTGACGGAGATTTAATAGTTGATTCAGGAATTGCCTACAAACTTGATAAACAGATTTCTGCTTACACACAAACCGGAGGAATTCTTGCTTTAAAGACATCTTCACTTGATTCTAAGATAAAAAGTTCCGAAAATAAAATAACTAAGCTTGAAGCTCAGATGAATGAAAAAGAAGCGAACCTTAAAAACAAATACAGTCAGATGGAGGGTTCGCTGAACAGTCTTGAAAGTCAGCAGAATACAATCTCTAACTTTACAAGACAAAACAGCCAGAACAGATAACGGGAGTAGAAAATGGTAGAAATATACATAAACGGCCAGAAAATTGATGCACAGCTTGAAGATGAAAAAACAATTGGCGAAGTACTTAATTCTTTCGAGAAAACCTGCGAAGAAAACGCAGCGGCAGTAATAGGTATAACTGTTAATGGAAAACAGATTACTGCAGAAATTTTTGACGAAGAAGCGGCAAAACCACTTTCAAAAGATACAAAATTTGAATTTTCAGTTGTTACAAAAGATTCGATAAAAGAAGCATTTGAAAATCTTGCCGTACTTTTTGATGAACTTTCTAAAAAAATGGAACAGGTTCCTGTAGAACTTCAAAGTGGAAAAAATAAAGAAGCAAGCAAATCCATTCAAAAACTTGCAGACAGCATTGACCAGTTCTGCCATATTGCAGCCCTAGCCTCTCTGTTCCCTGATTCATTTAATATTACAAAGCTTAACGGAATGGATTTTAAGGCTTTCTTTGATGATTTTTCACCAATTCTTAAAGATTTTGAAGGCGCACTCGAATCTAACGACACAGTTTTAATCGGAGACCTTTCAGAATACGAAATCTGCCCAAGATTGATGGAAATTTCAAAGGCATTAAAACAGATATAACGAAAGGCGGAAGTTTTTCGCACATCCTGTGCGCCCGCTAACGCGGAGTTTTTAAGGAGGCTGCATTATGAACTTAAATTATCAGGCAGGAAGTTCGCCGCTTGCGGCAAGACAAAATTTTCCGCTGGCATCATTTATTATTGCCGGTGCCGTAATTCTTGCAATTATTCTTGCAGTCGCTTTTATTTACAAAACTATTACAAATTACAAAAATTCAGAAAAATATAAACAGGCTCAGCAGTCAAGGCCTACAAAATTTTCTGATGTTGTAAAGTTTGGAAAAGCAATTAATTTTTCGCAGGAAGAAATTTCTACACTCTGGAATGTCTGCAAGCTCACAAAAATCAATAACATAAATTACAATCTTAAAGACAACAACGAAGTATACAATTTCTTTAGATCCGGCTTTGAAGAAATGAAAAAAGGCAAAAAGCCTTCTGAAGTTGAACTTTTTAAGTTTTTCCAGGTATTTTTTCAGGTCGAAAAAGCAATTGCTCAGACAAAATTTGTAACTTCAACAAGATTTATTCCACTCGAGACAGTAGTTTTTTATATTACAGATGAAGGTGAACAATTTCCGCTTAGAGTAAATTCAAATACAAAAGATTCTTTTTCTCTTGAAATTCCTGAATTTCTTGACACAGAAAGACGCCGTCCAAAACTGCTTGTAAGACAGCGCTTTACATTTAAAACGACAAACGGTCTTTCTTACAATCTTATTTCCAGAATCATAAGGTACGAAAAAGACAAAGAAGGCAAGCCAAGCATGATTATTGCGCATTCTGAAGATCTTCAGGCGCAGGCTCAACGAAATTTTAAGCGTGAATTCTTAAAGGAAACATGCGATTTTTCTTCATTAAAAATCAAAGAAAATAAAATTGATGATGAAAAATATTACGTTTATTCCGATAATATATATAAGGGAACGCTTTCTAATATTTCTGCAGGCGGATGCTGTATTCAGACAAAACTTCCTATAAAGGAAAAGCAATATCTTACAATCAGCATTCCAAATCTCGGAATAGAAGAAAAAATAGTTGGCATAATAAGAAGAACATGCCGGCTGCCTAGTGGAGTTTTTGCACTTCACATTCAGTTCCTGAGGATTTCGGTGGAATCCAAAAACAAAATATATGCGCTTGTATATAAATTTGTGTTGTAATTTACAAAAAATTGGAGTATTTTGATATATTATGAATGTTGTGGAGTTTAAAAATTTAACTCGCGAAGAGGGACAAATCTTTTACAGGCGAAAATACACCTGTGATGCAGTTATAGACTTACCTACTGCACGGGAAACAATTCCAATCTTTTTTATTATAGAAACAAGTCCTCTGGGTGAAAAAACAATTGAACTTTCTCTTAATTCTCAAATTAACTACCCTATTTTACCAGTAAGAAAAGCAATCATAAGTTTTATACTTACCGAAGAACTTGAAGGTCGGTTACCTTGCTGACATTCAAAACACACTCTGCAGACGAAACTATTGAACTGGGCAGAAAAATCGGCGAAAAACTTAAAAAAGGTGATGTAATTGCCATGCAGGGCACACTTGCCGCAGGAAAAACAACAATTACAAAAGGAATTGCCCAAGCTCTTGATATTCCGGACACAATTACAAGTCCAACATTCTGCCTGATTAGTGAATACGCGGGCAAAATGCCTTTATACCATATGGATGTCTACAGGCTTGAGGGCGGAGAAGACTTTGTAAATCTTGGAACAGACGACATGATTTACGGAGACGGAGTGAGCATAATCGAATGGAGTGAAAAAATCATGGATGAACTTCCATCCAGAACAATCATTCTAAAAATAACGCCACAGGAAGATAATTCCAGATTAATAGAAATTGATAACTGGAATAACGAAGCTATTGAATTTTAATTTTCCACTCTTATAATAATTAATAATCAAAACAGGAATAAAAATGAACGCATTAGCTATAGACTGCGCGGTTTCAAGACTCGTAATTGCCGCAAAAAAGGATGATAAATCATGTACAGGAATTTTTGACATTGGAATGAGACAGTCAGAAATTCTTGTTCCACAGATTGATAAAATTCTGGAAACAGCAGGCTTAAAGCCTTCTGAACTTGACTACACTGTTCTTACAATTGGACCGGGAAGTTTTACCGGACTAAGGCTTGGAATTTCTGCCGTTAAGGCAATTGAACTTGCGTTTGGAGTGCCGGTTTACGGAATTTCTTCACTAAAAACATACGAATATCCTTATAAAAACCTAAAACTTCCAGTGCTTACCTGCATAGACGCAAATAAAGACAAATTTTATGCTTCTGTTACAGATTTTTCTGATAATGGAAAAGTGATTCTGGAAGAAGGCGACTGGTCAACCGATGAAATTTTTGAAAAAGTTTCTGAATTAGAAAAGCTTTTTATTGCTGGACCAGACTGTGAAAAATTAAAATCAATTTTAATTTCAAAAAATCTAAAAACAGAATTAATTACACTCTGCCCTTCTATTGATACAACACAGGCTTTATTTGAACTTGCTGAAAATGAAAAAACCGCCGGAAATCCTGCATTAAAAGATTTCGACGGTCCTGTTTACATGCGCGCTTCTGAAGCAGAAATTAAACTTAAAGAAGCTACTTCTTAAGCAGTTTTGAAAGGGCGCTTACTGCATCTATTGCAACTTTGTTTCTTGATTCTTCCATAACTGCAGCTTCGTTTTCCTTTTGAATGGCATCAAATACTTCCTGGCGGAAAACCTTTACATTTTTTGGTGCTTCAACGCCAATTTTTACCTGATCGCCGTGAATATCGATCAAGGTGATTGTAATTTCTTCGCCAATTTTGATTTTTTCGTCTATTTTTCTTGAAAGTATAAGCATTATTTAGCTCCTTTCGAATTCAGAGCTTCGATAATGTTTACTTTTGTAGACCACCTGCTGTCGTTAAGAATTACCTGCATGCATTTTTTATTCTGTCGGTTAATTACAAGCGGTCCCTGGAAATTTGCAGTGATTGCAGAACCATCGTGAGGAACTGTAACAATTGTCATTACAATAATATCCTCAGGCTTTGAAATTCCAATTTTTTTAAGGGATTCATCGTCAATGTCTGTTTCAAATTCAGAGCAAATCAAAAACGGGTCGACAATCAAAAAAGCAAGATTAGGATTTTCGCACGACTGAAGCCAAAGAAAAGGTTCATATTCTGAATCTACAAGGGCATATTTTGTATATTGTTCAAACCCAAAAAGACCTTCTGGAATAGTAACCAGACGGTCTTCTTCAATTTCAATTTTTCCACGGGCTTTTGTAATAAGTTCCATATTAAAAGATCTCCAAATAAGTTGGCAAGTAGAACTTGCCTCTGAGCCATTTTTTCGATAATCCTAAAAATCACCTTTCGGCACGTTTTTTTACAGATTTCCGATTTCAGGCATTAGCGCATATAGTTCAACAATGTTGAAGAATACATTTTACCGGCCTGACTTAAAGTTGCCTGATTTGTATAGTCAAGCATTTTTAAATCTGTGATGGCCTTTGTAAAATCAAGATCACCTTCACGGCTTACAGCCTGAGTTACATCAATTGCAAGTTTTGAATTTCTTACAGCATTTAACTGGGCTCGTTCAAATTCTGAACCAGATTTAGCAATTCTTGTTACAAGGCTGTTAATTCCCTGATCAAGAGCACCTAAAACGCGGCTGCCAATGCTTTCCTGGTCACCAGACAAAAGTGCATTTCTAAATGCAATTACAGTATCAAACATTGAACCACCAGAAACCCGCACTCCTTCGCCATAATTATAAGGAGGAAGCTGAGATGAATCTTTTATAATTCCAAGTTCATTCAAGGCATTTCCTTCAACATCTTTAAGCCATAACTGACGAGCATCTGTCGTTTCAAAATTAAGGGCATTTCTTACAGGATCAACGCTTGCTTTTACAGCGGCACCACTGTTATTAATTTTTGCAGCAAGTGCGTAAACATTATCACCCTGCGAAATATTTATATTAACGCCATCAACATTTATAACAGAATCACGACTTGCCTGCCATGCAGAAGCATCGCGCGCACCAAAAACCTGCTGATTTTCTGCCCAGAAAGTTTTTACGCCGGCATTATCATTTTCAAGATACTTGCCTTCATCAACTTCAACACGATTAACCTCAATATTTCCGTTGTATCGAACATTCTGAATAAGAGGAACGCCGGAACCTTCAACATTTCCAAGTTCAACATCAAAGGCAGTGGCTTTGGTATTTGTGCCGGCAAAAACAGAATTTCCATCGGCATTTACAGCATTTGCATTCTGAACAAGAGCCTTCAAAAGCTCGTCAACTTCTGTTGCCATATTTTTAAGATCGTCTTTGTTATAAATACCGTTTGCCCCTTCCACTGCAAGCTCGCGGACTCTCTGCATAATTTCAAGAGAGTCAGTCATATAACCTTCACGATATGAAAAATCATCAGAAAGTGTAAGCGCATTTTTTTCAAACTGATTTACACGGCCAAGATAAGACTGGTAGCGCACAAGATGACCTGCAGCAATAGGATCGTCGCGCAGCTGCTGAATTTTATGCTGTGAACCAATCTGATTATTGGAACGATTCAAACGGCTTTCCTGCAGGCGGAGACTGCTCTGTGTATTATTGTTGTTCATTTGACTTGAAATTCTATGCATTATTTCGACCTCTTATTTGAAATATCGGCAAGCACAGCTTGTCTCTTACGGTTATTTATTACACACCAAGTCTATTGATTACTGTATCAATCAAACTGTCCCAGACTGTAATAAACTTTGCAGCCGCATTGTATCCATGCTGAAATTTCATAATTTCTGCAAGTTCTTCATCAATATTTACACCGCTTATTGAATCGCGCAAGTTATGTAAATCGTCCATAATTGCATTCTGACTAAGAAGATTTGTTTCAGCCTGCTCGCCTTTAAGACCTACATTTGTAACTGAGTCGGCAAAATAATCATCAAAGGTTTTCATACTTCCAACCATAACCGAAGAATTACGGATTGAAGCAATTTCAACAGCTGCACGACCGTCCCCTGTAGGTGCATTGCCGGCAGCATCCATATATCCTGCAGCAACGCTCATAACATCATTCTGAAGAGCCGCATTTACTTCTATATATGCAGAAGGATTATATACAGGACTAACCGCAAACTGACTGCCCTGTGCAAGAGCATTAACAGCATCAGCCTGAGCAAAATCATAAGCGCCAGTCTCGCCTGTTCCTGCAAGCACTCCCGAATAGCCGGCAAGGAAATATCCTGAATCTTCAACATGTCGTATTACAAAATCAGGATTATTAGAATTCATAGCTGTTGTTGCCTTTAAAACAAGGTGATTATTTTTATCGAGATAAGCTTTTACTTCGCTTGTACTGTCATTAATGCGAGCAATAACCGTTTCTACTGTATCTGTGTGATAATATGGAATAGAAACATTTCCGTTTGAACCGCTCAAAGTCATTACACCTTCAATTCCAACCTGCTGCTGAAGATCAAGAGCATTTGTTCCCGTAAAACGGAAAACATAAGAAGTATCAAGTTCACCGTCACCATTGCGGTCAAAATTTCCGTTAGCATTTTCTACAAAACTGTGCTGAACAAAGAAATCAAGACCTGTAACTTTGTTTGCACCAACCGCATTACGATGAACGTCGTTTACAAGGTCAGCAAAGTTCATTGTCATTGTATTTAACGACTGAATTTCATTTCGTAAATCAACATCGCGAAGTTCTACAAGAGCACCAAGCTTACCACCCTTAAAGAATGCATCATCTCCGGTATCTGCCCAGATAAGTTTTGAATAGCCTGTATCATCAAATTTTGGAGTTTTACCAATTTCACGGCTTACAGAACCCTGAACCAGAACTTTTCCATCAACATGAACCATAAATTCATCGTTATCGCGCTGATCTGTAGTTATATTAATAAGCTGTGAAAGTTTATCTACAAGAAGATCGCGGCGGTCAAGCAAATCATTAGGATTATCTCCCATTGCTCTGGAACGTACAATTTCGCCGTTACAGTCTGCAATCTGTTTTGAAAGTGAATTTACCTGTTTTACAGTAGCATCAATATCACCATTTACAAGATTTGCAATTCCATCAAGACTTTCCCACCTCTGCTTAATGGAATCTGTTAAAGTTACGGCTCGTGTGACAACAGCCTGGCGGCTTGCTTCGCTTTCAGGATGAATGGAAAGTTCCTGCCATGACTGCCAGAATTTATCCATATTAGAACGAACTGAAATATCATCCGGTTCGTTATAAACCTGTTCAATCATTGTATAATAGTCGCTTCTGGTCTGCCAGTAGCTTTCCTGATTTGCCTGTGCAACAATTCTATGATCAAGAAGTTCATCACGAATTCGGTTTATAGACTGAACATCAACTCCCTGTCCAATCATTCCAGGGCGTTCAAGACGTTCAAGATCAGGTTTATAAAGCGGGTCAAATTCCTTTATCTGAACACGCTGACGTGAATAACCTTCTGTATTCGCATTTGAAATATTATGACCTGCAGTTGTAATGGCATCTGTATTAGCCATGATACTGCGTTTACCAAGTTCTATTCCTGAAAATGTTGAACCCATATCAGTTTACCCCCTGACATCAACCAGAACGCTTGAAGGTTCAGGCTGTTTTACCATTCCGTATCTTGTATAATTCTTATTTCTTGTCTGCGGCAAAGCTTCTTCAACTACACGCTGAATAAACTGTCGTGTAAGAACCACATATTCCGACAAGGCCTGATTCTGAACCTTGCATTTTAAAAGTTTTGAACGGATTCTTCCTATTTGATCCATAAAAGGTTTAAGCTGCTCAGATTTCAAGTTTTCCTGAATTGAATCGCGCTTTACATCACATTTCTGAAATGAATCTGAAATTGTATTGATTTCTGAAATAATATCCAGAAGATTCATCCAGTTTTTGTCCGTTACTGCTGCACGTAAAAACACCTGACGGTCATTCAACGTATTAAGAAGATTTTCTTCTTCATTCAAAATCGACGCAAACTCTTTTATCAATTCTTCCATATTTAAACCTTCCTTTTTATTGCTTTACAATGCAAAACTCTGCAAAATAAAAACAATAAGGGTCTATCACTTTTTTATCGGAAATAAAAAAAAAGAGTTTAGAATTTTTTTACAATATTTTTATTGAAAGGGTTAAATAAAAAAACGGATTTTTCAACTGAAAAATCCGTTTTTTAAACTGCGTCTGACACGATTCGAACGTGCTACCCTCAGATTCGAAGTCTGATGCTCTATCCAGATGAGCTACAGGCGCATTATATAAAAAAAAGGTGCAAAGTACTTACCTTGCACCCAGGGTGCCTAGTCGGGATCGAACCGACGACAACCAGATCCACAATCTGGCGCTCTACCGCTGAACTATAGGCACCGTACCAAAAAAAAACTCCTTGGAAAACCAAGAAGTTTTGAGCCATGCAAGGATCGAACTTGCGACCCACAGATTAAGAGTCTGTTGCTCTACCAGCTGAGCTAATGGCCCATAAGTCGTTTGACTTAGTGTTAGTACTTTATCAGAATCGAAAAAAACTTTCAATACCTAAAAGACATTTTTTTGCAAAAATAATAGAATTTCTTATTTCTGCATTTACCGGCCAAGTTCAGTGTAGTTCTTAGAAATCCAGTCTTTATATGAACCATTCAAGATATTATTAACCCATTCAGAATTTTTAAGATACCACTTAACTGTTTCCTGAAGACCTTCTTCAAAGGTCATCTTTCTTTCCCAGCCAAGCTTTGTCTTGATTTTTGTACAGTCAATTGCATAGCGCTTGTCGTGACCAGGACGGTCTTTTACATAAGTAATTGTCTTTTCTACATCATCTACAGACTTTCCTGTTTCCTTAGCAGTCAGCTCAATTACCTTGTGAAGCAGTTTGATATTCTGCCATTCGTTCTCGCCGCCGATGTTGTATTTTTCACCGGTTACACCCTTGTTTACAATCAGCCATACAGCGCGGTTGTGGTCTTCTACATAAATCCAGTCGCGGATATTGTCGCCCTTTCCGTAAACAGGCAGGTTCTTTCCGTCGCGGATATTGCTGATCATAAGAGGAAGCAGTTTTTCCGGGAACTGATATGGACCATAATTATTTGTACAGTTAGACAAAGTGATTGGAAGACCGTATGTATGGAAATAAGCCATTACAACATGATCTGAAGAAGCCTTTGAAGAAGAATAAGGGCTGCGCGGATCATAAGGAGTATCTTCGCGGAAGTAGCCGGTTTCTCCAAGAGAGCCATATACTTCGTCAGTTGAAATATGATGGAAGAGTACGTCATCGCGGATAGAGCCGTCTTCTTTCTTCCAGTAATTGCGGGCAACATCGAGTAATGTGAAGGTTCCCATTACATTTGTTTTCATGAAAGCTTCCGGACCCAGAATTGAACGGTCTACGTGGCTTTCTGCCGCAAAGTGAATTACAGTATCAATATCATACTGCTTGAAAATACGTTCGATATTTTCGCGGTCGCAGATATCAACTTTCTCAAAGAAATAACGTTTACCACCGAACTTTTCCTCAATGTCCTTCAAAGACTCAAGGTTTCCAGCGTATGTAAGACAGTCTACGTTTACAACTTTACCGTCAAAATTTGCATCATTAAAAAGATTTCCTTCCGCAGAAGACATTCCAAAAAGATAATGAATGAAATTTGAACCGATAAATCCTGCGCCACCGGTAATAAGAATATTTTTTAATTTACGCATTTTATTTTCCTTCAGCCTTAATTTTTTTATATTCTTCAGCTGCAATCTTTACATTCTGAACCTTGTCTTTTGCAGCTACAAGCACAGCATCATCAGAATCAACAATCACAACATCATCAAGTCCAATTGCTGCAACAACACGTTTACTGCTGTTTATATAGGAATTTCTTGTATCAAGAACAACAGCATTTCCACTTACAACATTCCCGTCAGAATTTTTATCTTTAATCTGCCAGAGCGCAGACCAGGAACCTACATCACTCCAGCCAGCGTCCAGTTTTACAACTTTACCTTTCGAAGTTTTTTCCATAACGGCATAGTCAATGGAATTTCCCTTAATTTTTTCAAAAGAATTCAAATCCAGACGTATAAAATCTGAATCAACTTCGGCATTTTCATAAGAAGCTGTACTTAATTCATACATTTCAGGTTCAAAAGCTTTAAGTTCGTCAAGAAAAACAGAAGGCTTAAATACAAACATTCCGCTGTTCCAGCTGAAATTGCCATCTGCAAGATATGATTTAGCGGTTTCAAGGTCCGGTTTTTCTACAAATCTTTCAAGATTAAAAACTCCGTTATTTTCTGTTCCGGTTTTTACATACCCATAACCGGTTTCCGGCGCTGTTGGAACAATACCAAATGTTACAAGAGAACCGTTCAACGCTTCCTGAGCAGCAAGTTTTACAGCCTTTTGAAGAGCAGGAACATCAGCAATACTTGCATCAGAAGGAAGTACAATAACAACGGCGTCTTTATCAATTTTCAAAGCCGCACAGCAGGCAGCCGCAATTGCAGGA
>Ga0310695_10012526_pt1 | contig 11845 bp, 6 predicted proteins | sample RumenRJG_04DNA_FD_203882 | JGI IMG/M metagenome (GOLD analysis project Ga0310695, IMG submission 203882) | Bovine rumen microbial communities from Lethbridge, Alberta, Canada - RJG_04 (v2) (version 2) | ecosystem: Host-associated > Mammals > Digestive system > Stomach > Rumen | place: Canada... | reverse complement strand
CTTCCGCCAAGGAAGCCGCCGAAATCCAGCGCGCCGCTAACGAGGATGTCGGCTCCAATGCCAAGCCGCGCACGGCCGACAAGATGATCTTCGACGAACTCAACGTCATCTTCGCCGACCCCGAGACAGCGGATCTCGAAAAGTGGAAGGACATCGGACCTCTCCTCAAGAAAAACCTTGTCGGCAAGACGAGCGAAATCGTCAGGGCCGTCGAGAAGGGCAAGGGAAACTGGGCTTTCGAGCCGGTGAAGGAGAACGGCAAGAGCGTCGTCCGTCCGCTCACCGCCGCAGACATCGACGCCCTCGGCCCCATCTGCAACACGATTGTGACGGGAAATGTCGAGGACGACCCAGACGAAAAGTGATCCCGGCGCGATGCGCGTGCAGCTTGGCACGCGCATCGCGTATGCGTGGGGCGAATGACGATCGTAAAAAAAAATATTTAGGACCGAAGGAGATAGACCATGCCACTCGACATCAATGCATTCCGTTCCATCGCCGGACAGAGCCCGGACAAGTTCATCTACGCCCAGGGCGAGACGCTCAAGGCCTCGCGCAGCGACACACGCCACGGCGCGCACACCTACCGGGCCGCGACGAACGCCTTCCTCAAGGCGTGCGTCGACCACTACGGTTCGCGTCTGGGCGAGGCGATCGTGAAATTCCTCCAGCCCGACATCGAGGGCGGCAAGCCTCTCACGGCGCGCAAGATCAAGGCGCTCGTCGAGTTCGCGGACGAGACGATGGGCAGCGCGAAGAATATCAACGTCGGCGGCAAGGCGGTCGAGCTGGAGAAGATCGGCACGGACTCGATGTCGCGCGTCGGCTTCCGGACGAGCACCAAGCTCGCCAAGGCGCAGGCCGGCCAGCAGCAGAGCGCGGCCGCGACGCTCGCCGCGTTCAAGTTCGGCGCGGACGGCAAGGTGGATCTCGACGCGGTGCTCCGCCACCTCAACACCTTCCGCGCCTACATCGATCGCGAGATCGCGGCGAGCGGTGCCCCGGCCGAGCCGACCGCGACGAAGCTCTTCGAGAAGGGGCTCTTCACGGCAGTGGACGCGATGGACAACAACGCGCTTTCCGCCGTCTACCAGGGGCTGATCTCGAAGCAGACCGACGGCTTCAAGAAGGAGCTCGCCCGCATCATCAACCATCCCGGCGCCGCCCCGAAGACGGTCGCGCTCGCCGAGAGGGCGTTCGCCGACCTCTCGCGAGTCGAGGCGATGGTCGTCTCCGAAATCTCCCGCCGCATGATCCTCGACAAGACGCCGGATGCCGAGAAGGCGAACGTCCCGAGCCTGATGGAGCGCTACGTGGGCAAGGACGCCAACCCCGCGAACCACTACGACGGCGCGCGCGACATGTCCACCGTGAACCTCGCGATCATGGCCGGCAAGGCCGCGAAGGGCTCAAACGACGCGAAGACCGCGAGCGCGAAGACAGACGAGATGCTCAAGACCCACGGAATGGGCGAGGTCGATTCGAAGAAGATCGGCGACATGCTCCGTTCGCAGGAGCTCACGATCAACATGAAGTTCGCCGCGCTCATGGGCTACCGCCGCAGCGGCGAGAAGGCGCCGTCGCTCTTCCAGCGCGAGAACGCGCACCTCGTCAACACCTTCGAGTCGAAGGAGGAGCAGAACATGGACCTCCTGGGGACGGGCCAGCTCCGTCACCGCAACGAGGTGGAGAAGTGCTTCTTCCCGGAATACGGCACGAAGCCGCTCCAGGGCAGGGACCGCCCGGTCTACGGCGCGCTCAACATCGGAAAGTTCACAAGCGGCGGGGCGGACACGACCGTCGGCATCTACGGAAAGGTCGTGGTCGTCCTACGCCCGCACGTCAAGCAGAACTGCACCTACACGCTCGACGACTCGTTCTGGGCCACGCGGATCTCCCTGCCGCAGTCGAAGCGCGCGGAGATGGAGGAGAAGCTCATCGCGGTGTTCGCGCACAAGCTGAAGGATCCCGACGCCGCCCTCGCCCAGCTGCGCAACCCAGAATCGCGAATCTGCCAGGAAGTCACCCGGTTCTACACAATGGAAGGCTCCGACGCCGAGAACCTCGGCGCGCACTGGCTCGACGACCTGATCCACCAATTGCAGGCGTTCCTTTCCAAGAACCGCAAGGACGGCGAGCCGAAGTTCGAGGACGGTGAAATCTACGCGCATTTCGTGGAACACCACGCCCTCAAGGATGTGACGCAGTCCAAGGTCGCCGGATACGACAATATCGAGAACCTGCTCGCCCAGCACTCCGACTTCACGGCGCTCTCGATGGGCGTCGCGACGCTGCGGAGCCAGGAGAACCCGAAGACGCCAAGCGCCTTCGCCGGCTGCGCCTACATCGAGGCGCAGTTCCACGGGCCGGTCGTGCTCGACCGCGACGTGGAGGAGATTCGCATCGACACGTCCGAGATGCATGAACACTTCAGAAACCTGTTCTACGATCTGCCGCAGGAGGAGCAGGACGCGCTCGACGAGGACGCCTGGATCAAGCAGAAGTGCGACGATGCCATCGCCGAAATCAAGAATGACACCAAGAACGCCCCATTCAAGGTCACGTTCTACGATTCCGAAGCCACGTTCGACAGGGAGGAGCGCCTCGTGACGGAGGCCCAGGAATCCCAGGAGAGGGAGGCCATCGCGCACCTGAAGGACGATTTCGCAGCACTGGCGCAGTCCTTCCTCGGCGAGCGCTTCGGCGAGGTCAAGGACTTTGTGATCCGCAAGCTGGCGACCAGCAACCATTCCCTCATCACTGGCATCGTCGGGGAAAATCTCGAGCACGTCCCCGACTGGATCCGCGAGGTCGCCGAAGAGAGGATGGCGGCGATGGCCGCCACGCTCGGAACGAACACGGAAATCTATGACGAGGCCCAGGTGCGCAACCATCTCGCCAGCGAGTACTACGACCTGCTTGTTGACCTGGATGCCTCGATGGAGTGCATGGACACGCTCGGCTACACGGATCCCGCCGCGCGCGACGCGCTTCTCAAGGAGATTGTCCGGGCAAAGGTTTCGGGCAACAACAACATTGACCGTTTCGTCGCGGTGTACATCGCGGCCGAAAAGGCTCTCGCGGACGTGAACGCCTTCGCGAAGGACGTGCTGGAGAAGGACGTCGAGAACGGGTCCGAACTCATGCGGTTGGCGTTCAATGGCCTGCCGCCCCTCTCCGGCGTCGCGGCGCGAAGTGTCTCCCAGATCATCCAGAACGAAGTCAGGGAGATCAATCGCAAGATCGTCGAGGAGAAGCTTGACATTCTTGAAAACGAGCCGGCGCAGCTCGTGAATCGTCTGCGCAAGGCCGTGCGGCCCTTCATCGAGAGCAAGGCGAAAATCCTGTCATCGCAGGCGTTCATGGAGTTCCCGACCGTCGAGGAGCGCAACGCATTCCTCGCATGGGCGACGAGCGCCGGAAAGCTGAAGAACGATGCCGAGTTCGCCGGCATCTACGAGGGCAGCACGAAGCTTGCCGACGCGTTCGAGGCGAAGCTCAAGTCCGGCGCGCCGCTCACCGCTCAGGATCTCGTGGACACTTTCAAGTCCTTCGTCGGCACGGCGTTCGACTACATGCAGGAGGACGCCAAGCAGCGCGGCGAATACGGCCCGGACGATCGCTCCAGCTTCATCGGCCGCATCACCTCGGTGGCGCTGAGCCGTCTCGCCGTGCGCGTCGGACGCGAGGGCCTCGCGAAGATCGCCGCCGCGCTCGACACGGCGGACGCCCGCTGGCTCCACACCGCGATCCTCACGGCAGGCGACGGCAAAACGGAGAGCCCGTACGACATATCCCGCGCCGGCACCCTCGAGACGGCCGGGGCGTTCTTCGAAATCCTCCACCAGCGCCTCACCGAGAAGTTCGACCTCCCGACGCATCCGACGAATCCGCCGGCCGGAATCGACTACCGCATCGTCCCGCCCGCCGCGCGCGCGCTCGTCGCGCAGATCAACCCGGTCGAGGCGCGTGATCGCGACGAGATGTATCCCTACGACCCCGCCTCCTCCGGCGCGCGCCGGCTCGCGAACGTCCCCGCGCCCGTCAACCCCGCCGCGCTGCCGCAGGACAAGGCCGGACGCAAGGCGTTCCTCGTCGACCGGATGCTCCCGATCTACCACGCCCACGAGAAGGGCTTCGACTACGGATACAACTACCACGGCCGTACCCACGCCACGCGCTCGTTCGTCTTCTCCATCGCGATGGGCAATATCCTCAAGGAGAAGGGCGTAGCGCTCGACATGAACGCCGTCGCGCTCGCCACGGCCGGACACGACACCGGCCGCCAGAAGAACGGAAGGGACACCGAAGCGTCGGAGAAGCGCTCCGCCGACACCGTCGTCGCCGCCGTGAACGAGGCGTATCCCGGCGCGGCCGGTCCCGGCTGGACGGCGCAGGTCGAGGCCAACATCACCACGAAGACCGCCGAGCAGGAGACGATCGAGGGCTACCTCTTCAAGTGCGCCGACTCGCTCGACTACACGCGCGTCGGCGAGCTCGACGAGGGACACTTCCCGTTCCTCCAGGAGCCGATCGCGACGCCAGACGGATTCGTTCTGCCGACCGACACGGGCATCCGCCGCCAGCTCATGAAGGAGGCGAAGCTCCTCTCCGAACTCACCAGCCCGCACGTCCTGATCAAGGCCGAGCGCGATCAGCTGGCGGACGAACTGGTAGACCTGCCCGCCGGCCAGGAATTCGACGTCAAGAACGCACGCCTCCAGGAAATCGACCAGCAGATCCTCCAGAGCGAGAAGCAGCAGACCGACACACTCTCCAACCAGCAGATCGTCGACCTCGTCGAGAACGCGATCCGCTCCCGTCCGCAGGACTTCCCGCTCCTCACCAAGTACTACCTCAACGCCGCCTAACGCTCATTTTGCGGGTTTCATTTGGAAATAGTCTTTAACAGGCGGCCTCAAAGCCGAGTGTGGCGGACTAAAGAGGAAGAAATACGGGATGGACGAAAAACGTGCAGGTATGATCGCAGAGCTTCGTGCGGCATTGGCCGAGCTTGCATCGGATGAAGGGCTATGGAGATTCGTGGAGGGGCACGGTCTTCAGAGCCGTTTTTTCGCCTTTTCGTGGCGGTCGGACGGTCTCGCGATTGATTTCCGACTGCCCTACGCGCGTGTTTTATCGGACGAGGACGACCAGAGGATAGACGCCGTACGCATTGGCGCGGCCATACGCATGGCCGTAATGCTTTTGGTTGCGTCGGGAGATGGTTCGCTGCTTCTCGATGGGGAGGAAACTATCTCTGTGGAGGCCGACGAATCAGGGGTGCGCTATTCAATCGCCAATCTGGAAGGGGATGTAATGGACGCCTGCGAAGACTGGGAGCCGCTCATAGCGCGCCTCGAAACGGCCGTTTCTGATGGCGACGGCGATGTTCAGATCATCTGGCCGTAACCTTATGCAGGTCTGCGTGTAAACAGAGCGTAAGACAAAAATAGAAACGAGGTGAAATCATGAGCGGACACGGAGGATTCAGCGTAATCGGCAGCGGCATGAAATTGCCGCACCCTGTTGAACAGCCAAAGGTAACGGAGCTCAAGCTCGGCGGCGACAGTCTCGGCGCATTGAACGTCGAGGGCGTAAAGCCTGCCACCAAGGCCGAGGATATGCGGCTTGAGCAGACGAACCGCATCGTCGCCAAACTGGATGCACTGCTCCTCAAGGCGGCGAAGTCGGCTTCGGCACCGGCCGACGCCCAGGCGCTAAAAGGCGTTGCCGAAGGGGCGGGACTTGACAAGGCGACGCGCAAAGCGATTGAGAGCGTCGCGAAGAAGGCCCAGTCGACGTTCCGCACGATAAACGGATTCACCGGACGCCAGATTGCTGCGGCGCTCGTCAAGGACGAGAATGGCGTTTTTGACTGGGATCTGACCAACCCGGCAGGAAAAGCAATCAAGGCCGCGCTCGACGCACAGGCGGATCTCTCGGAACTGCTGGCCAAGACGCTGAATGCCCTGCCTCCGAATGCGACGGCCCGCGTACATATCGCCTTCGAGGAGGCGATGCTCCAGACGGATCGCCGCGCCTCGGAGCTTCAGACGCTTGTCTGCGATTTCGCCGACATGGCGGAAAAGGCCGGTGACGATCCGGCAATCGCCGCACGCCTCGACAGAACGCTTGAGTCGCTCATTCCAAGCCTGTCGCTTAAGATGCACGGCTCGGAGAAGGTCGCGGCGGATTTTCGCGTGGCCCTGATGCCGCTTGCGAAGCGCATCGACGATCTCGCCGCCGCGAAGGAGCGCAGTCTTTCCGGTAACGAGGTCACGAAGATCCGCCGTCAGATCGACGAGGCGTTCAACGCGCTCACACTGATGGAGCGGTCGCATGTCCAGAGGGGCGTTCCGCTCGACCATTCGCTCTTCGATTCAGCGCGCGGGCTTCTCACGGACCTCACCAAGCGGCTCACCGACATCCGGCGCGAGGTCACGCTTGGCTCGCTGCGCAACTTCATCGACAAGACGTTCACCCCGCCGGACATTCCGATCCTTCAGGGGAAGTTCAGGCCGTTCGTCAAGAAGCTCTTCCCCTCGCTTGTGGCGGCCATCGACACGCAGAAGATGCTCCGGGACGCGGCGCTCAGTTTCCTCGAGAAGCGCGACGACAAGTCCGCCGCCAAGATGGAGTCCCTCGCCCGCGCACTGGCCAGCCTCTCCAGCGGCATTGAAGCCGACCTCAAGAAGATCACGACCAGGGAGTACAACGACCATCTGATGTACAATCTTTCGTTCCAACAACATCCAGACGTCCAGGAGCTGATCGACTCGCTCCCGCGTAAGGAGCGTGCCGCCTGCACGCCGACTCTTGTCGCGGAGTTCTGCGACACGATGCAGATGTTCCTGGGCGACGACCACTATCCGGCCAACCTCGCCGCGCTGACCTCCATGTACGGCGGCGTCAGCGGCGTCGCCACCCAGACCGCGCATTTCGTGCAGATGTACAGGAACGCGGGCGGGACGGATCCGTCGCAGTTCCTTACGAACAAGACGCTCGCCGCCGCGTTCGAGGGCAAGATGGCCGTGACGACGCTTGTGGAGACGCGCATCGCGGGACTTCCCGACGCAGACGCCGATCCCGCGCTCGACGACGCCAACGTTGTCTCCTCCAAGCCCCTCGGCAGCGGCAAGGTCAACACCGTCCACCAGATCGACTTCAAGGACGGGACGACGCGCATCTTCAAGCCCGAGGCGCCCGGTCGGCAAGGGCTTGAACGCCTGGCGCTTTCCGACGGGTCGTACGAGGACACGCTGCTCGTGGCGCAGCTCAACATGGCCGCGCAGCGGACGGCGGAAGCCTTCGGTCTGGACGATGTCATGACGAAGACGTCCGTCGGCACGCACGACGGCCAGTTCGGGATGTACATGGAGAAGGCGCCGGGCCGCGAGGCGGCGGATTTCGTATCGGACAGCCAGAAGGCGATTCCCGGCGGTCTGACGGCGAAGGAGATCAGAGAGCTGCCCGACGAGCAGTACGGTCAGGTGGTGGGCGACATCATGCGCAAGTCCAACCGCCTCGAGTGGTTCGACATCCTGACGGGACAGGCCGACCGCCACCACTACAACTACATGTTGAACGTGTCGAAGGACTGCACGGTCACGCACAAGGGAATCGACAACGACGGCTGCTTTGGCACGTTCATCGCCGGGCCCGGCGTGTTCGTGCTGACCGGGGTGCATGCGAAGAATTTCATGGGCCACCTCGGCCTTGTCTCGAAACACCTGTATCCGCGCTGGGTCGAGCGGTCGCAGTCCCATCGTCTCACCCACGATCCGGGCATCCGCAGGCGCGACGACGGCGCCGTCGTCGTCGACACCACGAAGACGAAGTGCCCCGAGGTACACTACTGCCTGCAGTATGCGACCGGATGCCACGTCACGCGCGCGCCGGAGTTCATCGACAGGGAGCTTTACGACAGGCTGATCGCGATGAAGGGCGGCGCGGCACGCGAAAAATACCTCGCCGACCTCGCCGCGCGCCTCGCGCCGCGCCAGGTTCAGTTCGCCGTTGCCCGTCTGGACGCGGCGATTCGGCACGCGGAGAGCCTGAACGCCAAGGGGCGCGTCATCGCCACGGACGAATGGGGACGGCAGGACCTCCAGCGCATTGTCGCGGGCAAACCGCCGCCGCCGATGCCCGCTGTCGGCGGAAACGCCCCGGCCAATACCGAATTCGCGAAAAGAGTCGAGAATGAAGTCCGCGTCCATCAGGTTTCGCTGTTCCGCCGCGACCTCCTCAAGCACATCGCCAAGCCCGGCTGGTTCGAGGTGTAACCTTTCCCCGCGTCGCGTGTAAACAGGGTGAAACGAACTTCCACAATCAAAGTCAGCTTAAAGGAGAACCGACATGGCCATCACAAATATCAACTGGAATGTGTTGGGCAAGTTCAACACGGCGGCCGCGTACGCGCAGCAGATCAAGGACAATCCCAACGGCGGCGGCGCCACCGTGGTGCATCTCAAGAACGGACGGACGCTCACCTGCGACTATTCCCGGACTGATGCGCCGAAGAGCCTGACCCATTTCTCGTTCACGCGCACAGACGAGGAGAAGCGGCTGAACAACGATACGCGCGCCGCCTTCCGGCAGACCGTGATCAATCTCTTCGGCACGCGCATCGAGGATGTCCCGAAGAAGGTCCGCGACGCGATGAACCTCGGTAAGTTCGACGGCGCCGGACGTCCGCTCACGGCCCGCCGCATCCTGGCCGTCAACAAGGCGATCAACGCCGAGATGACGGCACTGGCCAAGAAGTTCGGCATGACCGGCGGCGCCGCCGGAAGCATTCTCTCCATGGTCACCAGCAACAGCGACATCCTCCAGTCCCCGAACCCCGCCCGCGAGTTCAAAACCCTCGCGAACCGCCACGCCACGGCCTCCATCGCGACGCACCTCGCGTCCCGTGCATCGGAGAACCTGGATTACGCGAGCTTCGACCTGGACGTCAAGCGCGGCATGGGAATCACCATCGACGGCAAGCGCGCCCCGCAGGACCCGGCCGCTGCCCACGACAGGATCGCGCAGCTCCTCACCGGCAACAAGACCGCCACCTTCAACGGCCTGGACGATCTGACGCAGCGCAAGGCGCGCATTCTCATGTCGTTGATGCACCAGGGTTCCCTCGCCTGCTTCATGACGGGCGTGTCCGGCGCGTTCGACCACGACGCCAAGGTTTCGCGGCTCAGCCTCGGACAGTATCCCGGCGGCGATCAGTTCAACTCCTTCGCCATCACGAAGGACAAGGCCGGCAACATCACCATCAAGGGCCGGGTCACGTTCACCGGTCCTTTCATTGTCATCATGTCAAACGGCTCGGACTACGAAAACAAGCGTACCGACGGCAACGGAACCGTAGGCAAATACGAGGGGACCATCAAGCTTTCCGCAGCCGACCTCGACAAGCTCGCGAACGCCGACTGGACCCAGTACGACGGCACGGAAGTCGCGGCGACAGAGGGCGACGCCACAATCCCCGACCGGTTCAAGAAGGCGGCGGACCTGATTCCTGATCCGTATAGGTTCACGGGCAGCGTGGACGTGTCCTTCAAGCTCCACGCCAACAAGCTTCATAACATGTGAGCCAGTTACTTCCTTTTCAAGGGCGCATCCGTGAATCGTGCAGAAACTACGAAACATAGCGCATTTTGGTAGGGTCGCGTGTCCCGCGCGACCGTGGGTACGCGGGACGCGTGCCCCTACCAGACATGCATCTGCGCACAATCTGCCGATCTGCACGATTCGCGGATGTGCCCCCTTTTCAAAAATCTTTCAAATTATGGTTGCAATCCGTGCGCGGGGTATGTTATGCTACGTTCCATGAGGCCCCCCTCACAGATTGGCACATGGCCGTTTGCGGCGGAGGCCGCACCGCGCAGAACGCACGTAGAACGTGCGTTGTACGCGCCGCCCCAAATGGGGGGGGGGGGGCAGACATTTTCGCTAAAAGAGCGCGTTAGAGGCCGTTTTTCCGCGTCACACGCGGTTTTAGACTGTGGATGGCCTCGGTGGGTCCCCGCGCCGTCGTTTCGTGCCTTTCAACAGCGCAGAAATGCCCCTGCGGAGCGCAGGGACAAATTCTGCACCCAAATTATCGCCCTGCAATTTTGCAGGGACAGAATTTTGGCGTCAAAACACGCCAATTTTTGCAGAAAACACCAAGGAAAGTACGAATCCTCAAATCTTCAACCAAATTAATCAATCGCCCGAAAGCGCAACAACAAAAAGGAGAAGCAAAATGGTGCGCCAAGCAAAGCTCGGCAGAACTAACAGAATGGTGCGCCAAGTAAAGCGCGATAGCAACTTGCGAAATGAAAGGAGTTCGCACTGACAAGAAATCGACAGTCAGTTAGGAAGACAGGCGGCATGAGGGGCGACCCGAGTGCCGAAGCCCTGTCCTACAAACAGGTGAGCCGCAGCGCAAGCGAGCCCTTGCCGTTAAGCCTCGTTATAGTTAAAACCCCATGCGGCCAGCGTGTCATTCTGCGTGAAGCCGAAAAGAAGCGTCGGAGCCGATTTGCGGCGCAGAAAGCATGGCGGGGCATAGAGGGGCGGCGCGTCTGGAAAGTTGCATCGGGAACTTGGGAGACCTGTCCCTGCGCAAGCAGGGGGGCAGGAGTCGGATGGAGCCGTAGTAGCGGTGAAGCGGGTAATGACCGTGGAGCGAAGGGTTCCTGCTTGCATGGCGTTTCAAACGGAGACGGCAGAACGCGCTTGGCCGACAAGGCCCATTACGCGAAAAGAAGACCATGTGTCCGGAAAAGGACTATGGCTGGTGCGATGCACCGTGCTCGTCCCTGGGAGAAACTCACGGCGAAAGCCGATGCGGGGACGCGGGTGCGTCCCTGTGAAATCACCGAAGGTCAAGTACGAATGGAAGGCCGTCTCCGCGAGGAAATGCGCGGACGACGGCAGGGCCGAGGCAGGCGAGCGGCGGCGTCCCGCAAGGACAAACTCGTGGAATTCGGAATTGACACAAAAAAAATCTGTTATGATATTGTTCGTCGAGAGCATACCAGAACGGAACAAGTGAAAGGCAAATAACCATGAAAGAGAAAGTCATGCAAGGAAAGCCGTATGCGGGAAATCCGCACGTACGGTTTGACGAGGGGGCGGGCGCTCCGACGCGCTCGGGGCGTTCCGCTCTACTCTACACAACAGGAAAAGCACTCAATGGAAAGCCGTATGCGGGTAATCCGTACATGCGGTCTGACGAGGGGGCTGGCGCTTCGAAGCGTTGGGATATAAACGAAAAGCGCGGCGACGCCGCACCCGAAGGGCATGATCCTCGCTGGTGTAAGCGCCGTATGTGCCCGGTGTAGGCTCTTCCCCCCGTTGGTGTAGAAACTTCCCTCCGTCGGTGTAGGCAGTCATTTTGCCGCCATTACAGTGTAGTTTTGCCGCCAAAACAAGGTTGATTTGGCGGCAAATCTACAGTAATTTGGAGGCAAATCTTTGCCGTACGCAGGGACGGGGCTTCATTACGCGGGCGCGAAGCTTCATTGCGCGGGTGGTCCGGTGCAAAAATCACAGGGCGAAAAGCTGCTGGCACCTCTGCCAAACCACCCGGTCTGGTGTGGCCCCGATGCCTAATCCAGACGGCGGAAGTTGACCGTGAACGCCGACTTCCAGGCGGCGGACGTGAGGAGGACAAAATGGGAAAATGAAAAAATGGCAAAATGGGATTGACTAATAAAAAAAAATACTATAATAGCCTTTCAACAGCCCAAGAAAGGATGAAAGCCATGACAACAGGAAAAGCACTCAATGGAAAGCCGTATGCGGGAAATCCGCACGTACGGTTTGACGAGGGGGAAGTCGCATCATGCACCGCAGA